>JAABUP010003912.1_pt1 | contig 25492 bp, 37 predicted proteins | sample 5559201 | NCBI WGS metagenome assembly JAABUP01 (sample SAMN10711887, study PRJNA513373) | rock metagenome | isolation source: Antarctica rocks | place: Antarctica
TTGAATGCTGCAGAACCTCCTTCTTGTCATCCGCTAGATCAGTTTGCATTGGTTACTTACACAACATGTTGCTGCTTGCTGCAGTCCGGGCCTATGGAGGGGCTGACGGGCAACTGGCTCTTCCACAACTTTTCTGCTCAGTACTTTGATGCTGAGAGGCCTATCACGCCATTTGAGATCATCCCCAGGGTAAGAACTGGAGCCGTTGCTTGCCGAGATGTCTCAGCACACCTGCCATACATTCCTCCGTTCGCTCATTCATTCATTCGATCATTTGTTCATTCACTCGCATTGTCTTCTTCCGGGGTCAAGAGCGCACATCGGTATGTGCATCAGGTATGTGTACCAGTGTCCTCTCCCAGTAACAGTCATGACTTTGCACTGCTGTCAATATAAGCCAGTACAGTTGTACATGATTTTACCAGTGAAATGTTCTTGTATTTGGAAGCTTGGGTGCTGAATGACCCGCCAGCCAAGCTGTGCAACATTAGCTGCAGTGAGTAGCATGGCTGCACTGGGACACACAATATCATTCAAGTCGCCAAACATTGCCTGTGTGGAACTCAAGCTGTGATTTTTTTGCATGATCAGTTTGATGCTGATTTGCTGCTGGTCAGGCTTGGCATCAACACAGGTCTTGTACATTCACAGCTGCCCTTGTGCAGCAAACAAGAACTCGACCTTGGACCAAGATATGGTACAGGACCACAGCACGGGTGCTCCTGTCAAGATGATAATAATACACCAATAACAACAATGGTTTTATTTATTTGTCAGAATCAAGCAGGAGTTTGGGCATCTTGTTGTAATTGTATCCATTCACAATAGCTTTCTGCTGCAGTGCAAAACGCAGTCTGATCTGACGCAATGGTGCTAGTGCCTTGCTGAGACTGCGCTGTTTTTGCTACAGTGTAAAGTGTTGACATACGGTACCTTCTCAATTTTCTGTCATCTTTAGTATGCTACTGTTGTGGAGTTAAGGCAGGTAGCATGTGCGTAATTTGTTCAGGACATCAGGACTTGTGTTGTCAGCATCAGCACTAAGACACTCGTGTCCGGCGTCAGCTGCTGATTGGCGTACTGTCTTTTATTCCAATAATCTTGATTTCAAATTGAATGCTGTTATATCACATGCAACTCGTGGACCATGCATTTTTTTTGCTGCAGTCATTTCGCATAAAAATGTGATTTGGTCACCTGTATTGTATCGTGCCAGTGATGCATTCAAGTGCAGAAGTGCGAGCATGACCAGGACTACTCCTATCTGATTCAGCCAACATTTGACAGGCTGGGGCGGCACACATCAAAATTTCTGTTCGCATATCATTTTTGGTTACACTGGCACGGCAATGATTGTGACAGCATAGCACAGCCTGACTCTCACGTTCCAACATTGGCCAATTGCATGAGTCACCGAACATTGGGGTACATTGATACTGCTCTAGCAATTGACAGCTGCACTCAACCATTGTCAGTGCTTATGGGGCCCACCGTGCTCAACAGGCATGAGCAGTCTTGCTGCCTGTATTTCCAATCAATGATGTGTCCAGCACACACAAAGCAGCACGGGCATGATACTCTGCTGCAAAATGCTTCATATGCGATCTGACTGCCTATACTCGACTCATGTGAAACATCCAAATTCTGCAACATCAGCATTGACTAGATTATGTCCTGCGTAAACAAACTACCACCAAGAAAGCTTGAAAGTGCTACACATAGCAGGTAAGATTCTCACGTTTGGTATGACCTAGACAGGCCATCAGACCAGGGTGACTGCGATTTCAAAAGCGCAGACAGTCTGGCCTGCTTCTGACTCCATGCACATCGGCATATCTGGAGGCTGCCCTTTGAGAACAAATCCCTCCACCCAGAATGTCTGAACCCAGTCACATCCATCGCCCACCAGACTTGCTAGACAGATCACTTGACTGACGAGGTGTATACATGGGCTGGCCAGACTCATCCTTAGTGAACCTCCTTGCAGAGGGAAGGGGTATGCTGCTGGGAGCATCCCTGGTACCCCTCCTAGCAGAAGGCAATGGGGCAACTGCAGCAGCCTGTGCACCACTGCTGCCCACTTCCCGCAATCCTCTTCTTGCTGAAGGCAGCGGCGCACCCAAATCATTCTGGACTAACCGCTTTGCAGTGGGTAGGGCTGCTGTACTTTTGCTTGGTGCTGGTCCTCTTCTGGCTGAGGGCAGCGGGACATTGCCCTCAGGGCCGTTGCCATCAGCCCCAGCAGCTGCTTGAGCAGGCGCTCGCCTGCCCAGAGAGAGATTAGGCACGCTGTTCCTGCTGTCAGGTCGTTGCCTGTCAGACGGCATGGGGGCAGCAGCTACTGCCATGCTATTGTCAGGCTCTGCGTCTTGACTCTGCCTGCGAGATGGCACTGCAGAGCTGCTGTCTGCTCTGCCCAAGTCACTGCTGCTGAGGCTGGCTCGGGGGTTGGATGCTGGCAGAGCCCCTGAGGCTGAAGAGGAGCGGGACAGGGTGGTGCGCTGCCTTGGCTGCCTGCCAGCGGTGCCTCGCCCGCTGGCATTGCTATGATCTTGAGCAGTGGATGGCCTGCAACAAAAAAAATTGTGGTATGAATGAGACATGTGTGGTTGAGGATGTGGAACGGCTGTCATGAAGTCTTGCAGATCCTGCTGCTTATGTGCATTCACAGGCACTCCATGCTGGATGGCAGGCAGGATGCTACATGCTTGCGGTGCTTTGACGCAGCCATGTCTGGTTACACTGTCCTGCACAAGAAAGAACAGCTAGTCCTTGAATAGACAGTCAGACCTGGAACATGTCGCTTGTAACATGGTGGCTGCTAATGCAGCTGGCCACCTGAACCAGCTACTGCATGTTAGCAAGCATGCTGACATGCTTTGCTATGGAATGAGAAGCAGTGAAATGGACAGCCGCGACAGCAGAAGGGCAAAGACACCTATTTTCTCTGGAGAGACAAGACTTGCCCTGCACGTTTCTAGCTCATCATGAGCTGGAAAGCTATATATATACTTTGTTCCATTATAATGTAGAAGCCTAGTTAGTATTACTAACCTGCTAGTGGTGGGGGAGTCTCTAGGGGTGGAAGCTCCTGAGGGTGAGGTGCCAGGCCTGGCTGTCAGGGGCCGCCCGCTGCTGCCCCTCAACCCGCCACTATCACTGCGCCTCAGCAAGCCCTTGCTGGGCTCAGATTTGGGGGTGGCCAGGCTGGCTCGGGGGGTGCCAGAGCTGCTGCGGCGTAGCAGCAAATCCCCTGCTGGAGACAAGGCAGGTGATGCCGCCCTTGAAGGCACCTGCTACCAGCAGCACAATTGCTTCAGGTTTTTCAGGCTCTTGTGCAAGCAACAGTGCAAAGTCTCAATGTTAAGTAAGTTGTATTCGTGCAAGACACAGCTGCATTGTTTGTGGCAGACCAGAGTGTACGCAAACACAAGCTGTGAAAAATTGCTGGCCCAGCTGATTTAGACAGGAAAACAAGTTAAATGCAGGAGCAGAACAAATGCTCTCTCAATGCATGAGCAGACATGTACACAATGGTTAAGGCTTCACCATGCAGGAAAGAGTGCAAATGCCTTCTGCTGCAGTGGAAGACTGGCGAGCGAGCACACCTGGACATGCATGCTGTGCAGTTACTTTTTACCAAGGCATATTCTAGAGTGGATGCTGCCTGACAAATCTTATAGATATTTATCAAACTCACTTGTCCTGTGGGACAGACACAGCTCTTGACAACAGTGGACATGGCTTACTGACTGAGTGATTGCTTTACTGATTGAGTGATTGCTTTAGTGATTGAGCGATTGCTTGACTGATTGATTACCTTGGAGGCAGAAGCTGGAGAGGCAGCAGGGGAGTCAGTGAGGCCCTTGGCTCTGTTCAGGTTGAGCAGGGACATGCTGGGCCGCTTGTGGGCTCCAGAAGGGGGCATGGCCCCCCCTGAGGCTGGGTTGAAGGCAGGAATGGAGTCAGACTCTGCTAGGCTGGAGGCTATAGAACGACTTGGTGAAGCGCCAGCACGGCGAGCTGCTTCCAACTCCAGCTGCAGCAGTGGCACACAGAGCAAGTCAGGCGTTGAGGCCTTGCTGTGATGCTGACACTCATGTTGACAGGGTTGGCTATACTTGAGGGTTTAGGCTAGGCCACTGCACCCCATGACAATGCAGGAGCTTGCATGCTGGCTGTTGCTGCATGACAGGGTCTGCCAGTTGCCATGCTGCTTGCACCATGAGGCAAGGTGCAGACATACCCACTGCAATTGATGCAGCAAAGATAGCTGATGCGTGGCCAAGCAAGATGAAAGCATGAGACACCTGATCAAGCCAGGCACAAGGTGCCACAGGTGGTTTGCACTAGGCTGCGCCTCACAGCATTAGTCACATGGCAGCAGAAGTGTTTGTGATTACCCTCATGTGCGCCAATTCTTGCTCCATCCTTTGCTTGTCTTCAGCAGATGCTGCAGCATGTCTTCTGGCAGCCTCAGCCTCCCGCTGAAACCTGTAAGAGCAGCTCCCTTTGTACGCACGTTCAGTAGCTGCAGCATGACTACATCTGCCAACAGCTGCCGAGGCAGGCGGCTGTCACCAGCAGTGCTTTATCTGTCTGCACGGCTTCTGGAGTCTTGAGGAGCAGAATGACGCTTTGGAGTGAGCATTTGATCACATTCGAGACACCAGATGCTGGGATGCAGCAAGGAGCAAGGGAGCGCATATTGCGCAAATGCAACCAGGACCTAGACATAGGGCACAAGCGCACAGCTTTGTGCAGGGGCACACAGCATCATCAAAGTGCAGCAGGTAAGAACTTGCAAGGGAGCAACACAAGCAGTCCCAGTGCCCACCTGACAACCTGGTCCTTGGCTTCAAAGATCTGTGCACTCTCACTGTTCTTCTTTGCTTGACCCAGAGTGATTTCAGACACGCGGCTGCCAAAACCTAGGGTGCTGATGGACTCTCCATAGGATGAGCACTGCAGCAGGCACCACCTTCAATGCGCTGGCTGCCTTGCAGGTGGCTCACAAAATCTTGTCAAGCTCACAATGGCATGCGCACCAACATCTCTATGTCTGGTGTCATTTGCACCATTCAGTGACAGAATGGTAGATGATGCCAATACTTACTTGTGGACCGGTGTATATCGATCATGTTGTGCTGATTTGTGCAGCAGAGCAAGGCAGAAGCAGTCGGAGTGTGGGGAGCACTGACCTCGGGGGCGATGTGCACAAACATCATGGCTTTGGCCTGACCACACAGGGAATCCTGCAGTAGCTGTGTGAGCTTGCTGTTGCGGAAGGGGATGTGCGACTGCTTGTTAGCCAAGGCCGACATCACATCGCCTGCAGGACAATGGCCACGACCAGTGATGCCGAAATGCACATGTTTGCTTCCTGCCATTGACCTTGGGATGTCACATGTTTGGCATGCAAGTATGCTCTGCTGGCTTAGTGTATGTTGAATTCCCAGTCATTGTCTTTTGACTCCCCTGATGAGTTCCAAAGACACATCATGTAACTGATTGATTGATTTGCATTGCATTGCTTGCGAATGCAATTGATTTGCATTGCATTGCTTGCGAATGCAATGCTGCAAGGGCAGTCTGCAACTGCTGCATGGCTCTTTTGCAATAAGCAAAGCTAGACAAGGTTGGATGCACTTGTAAGCTGGTGATGGGCAAGGGCTGCAGCCAGGTTTACCCAGTGCGCTCAAGCTTTTGTTGATGTGTTTGGCTTCCTCCAGTCGGTCGCCTGTGGCTTCACTCTTGCCGACCCTCTCGCTACCTGCACAACTATATTCAGGGTTAATGGTTGAGGATTTATGGTTTAGGGTTTTAGGGTTATGCCTAAACAACAGACTGCCCCATCAAGAAGCACTCCCCTCGTACTGGAGCTCAACAATCATGCTCATCCGAATGATGCATGTTCAAGCTGATTAGGCTTCCACAGATGCGACGCATTGCAGATGACTTGCCAGGACTACCCTCAGCTTGCTGTCCAAGGCCACTTCAAAGGCATAAGCACTACAGCAAGATGGCAACAGCAAGTGCATGAGGTGCTTGGTGCTAATGAGCATCTAGCTGCAGGCTTTCATTGAGCTGCTACGATGGGGAAACACACAAACACACGGTCTTGAACCAAGGCCCCAGCTGTGAAGCTGGAAGGCGCGGTGTTCTTACAGGACATGGTGATGAGTTCTTGCCTGCTAGATCAATCAGGTGCAGGCAGCCATGTGTCCTGATGCCAGTCACATTGTTGAGGCCGTCCACGATGATAGTCAGTACACTGTGGGAGCGGCTGCTGCGCTCATTCATCTTGGTTTCTGCAACAGACCTGTTGCGCTGCCCAATCTCCATCACATTCAGCACATCCTGAGTGCAAGCAACTTTGACCTGCGCAACACACATGCTCACAGCGCTGCCCCTGCATTGGGTCGGTACGGATCAGGTTCCTTTTGCGATGTTACTTTGGTATGGTGTGTGATCACGTACAAAATGCACCGAAGCGCCTTCAAGCGCTGCCTCAGTGGAATTGGGCTGCAAAGAATGCTGCGCAAGCGGTGCAAGGAGATGAATCCTTTGTATTGCAACGCTGCTTGCAGACATACTCATCCCAGACACTCATAAAGGACCTGGTACACTCAAGGATCATGCAGCTCAGTGCTGCCATGCTGATAGGCTGTGCAGGCAAATCAGTGATTGTACCTGGATGGCATCAGGCACATTGAGGCCACTGCGCTCAGTGTTCCTGATGTCCAGCCTAGCGTGGCTGCGGCTGTTGTCAAGCAGATCACGCAGCTGCTCATTGTAGATCTCTAGCAACTGCACTTGGATCTGATACTCACACTGCAACAGCAAGCATTTGATTGACTGCTGCAGGGGCGTTTGCCAGAGTGCCAGTCCTAGTATACAGGTATTGCATTTGCAATACATAATAGCATTTACATGGAGAAAACACTTTCACACTGTCTTCATCGCAACAGGCACTACTCTGGACATCACAGGATATGCAGAAATGTGCCGTGGACAATCAACCCAGCTCAGCGTCTGCTCGTCACTGATAGGGTCGTCACTGATAGGTCAATACAGTTGTCTCACCTCCCCTTCCCTCTTCTTGTTCAGAGCAAACAGGTCATCCAGAGCCCTGTAGTTGATGCCACGCCCCTCGTACTGCTCAATGTTGGTGCCAGCCATGGTATGGGTCTTACCAGAGCCTGTTTGGCCGTATGCAAATATGCAGACGTTGTAGCCTGCAGAAGCACCACCTCATAGGACATAATTTACATGTCATGCAGCAACTAGCACCCCTGCAGTAGAGTGCAGCAAAATGCATGTCTACCTGACAAAGCATCAGTCAGCGGCAGCTATGCCTGGCATGCTTCAGATCAATGCAGAAGTGCATTGGGTGACACAGGAAGAGGTCAAGTGCTGCAGGCAGATGATGCAAGTGCAGCACAAATCTGGCACTGCAGTATCAGTGCTTGGTTCAGACTCACCATCTAGCACAGATCTGATGAGAGCTTTGGTGTCCTCATACACCTGCTCTTGATTGCTTTCTGGCCCAAACACCTTGTCATACTTGTACTGCTTACGGTTGGTGGTGCTAGGCTTCTGTATGGCCACCTGCAAGCCAGGTCCATACTGTGCAATTGCATACAGAGAAAAGAACTTACACAAACAATCAAGACAAAACAAAGGCAACAGCCCAAGGTACAATACGAAATGTCAGCTGGCTGGCTACAAACTGGAGGTCAGCTGAGTATCATGTACCAGGCATTCTGTTGCAACACAGCCAACAATGACACTGTATATGTGCTTGGTGCAAAATGATCACAGGTCTTACCTCTCCATCAACACCAGTATCCAGGCAGCTAGGGTTTTGATCCCCTGTTGTACCGAGTGGTCTGATACGGCAGAACACACGGATGTTACCCTTGAGATCCTGGACTTCATTGTAAAGCTTGCGGTTCTCCTCAACTGTGTCAGCATACTTGCCTGCCATGTCTTGCAGATCATCCACCTAAGCGTGAACTCATCAGATGAAACTTTGCGCAGCAGGAACTGACTCACGGATATTGAGGAAGGACTGCAACTTGCTACAAATTTCTGCTCAGTCACATTATAAAGAGGTAGGTCACTAATCTTTGCCGCTGCAAGCAATATAGTGATGCATACAATGCAGACAGGATACTGGAGCATGGTGTCACAAAACTCGTCTGCACTGCAGCATGTGAAGTCACCTGAGCCTGCAGGGATTGGAACTCATCATATATGGTTTGTTTGTCTGCCTCTGCAGCCTCAGCTCGCTGTTTTGTTTCGGCGAGCTCTGCGTCCAGCCTGTCCAGCTCATCTGTGAGCTGCCTCTCATGAGCATGCATGGCTTCCAGCTCAGCCCTCTCATCAGCACTCATGCCTGCACGCATGCTCGACAAGTCATGCATACAAGACAGCCTGTAGTTGACCATATCTTGCAATGAGTCATGCCGCTGTGTTGACACACAATGTGACATCTCAGTGGACAATTGGCACACCGTACTACAGGTCGTAGGGCTGAGTGCCATGACCCTGCACAGTGTTGGCTCCTCGCTGCTGTCAAGAAACTATAATGCACCTTCATGTGCTTCAGGAGCAGGCAGCAGGTTTGAGCCTTCAGCCTGAATCCTCTTGGCCTCTGCCAGCTCATATCTGATGTGCTCTAGCTGTGCTTGCGAGCACTTCAGGTCATGATCCTTGGCCAGCAGACGTTTCTCATACTCCTGAGCAAGACGCCAACATTTACAGCTGACTCTGGACATTGCTGATTGCAGATACAAAGAACCAACAATTGACTTGCAGGTGGGTCAAGGGCTACTGTGTATGCCAAGGCATGCACTGTACCCTGACATGTGCCAAGAGAGCTAGTGCAGTTGTATGCTACAGCTACTCATTGCATCAATCTGAACAAACCACACTGCAGCTCCTCCTGACCATTTTCAATTGGCCAGCATTCTCCTTGCAAACGAGGCTGCTGTGATCATGCAGCAAGGCCTTGGGTTGTACACTACTGCGTAGCGACTGATTACCTGTGTCAAACTCCCCAAGACAGACTCTAGCACTGGTCCCATTGCATCCATGGGGTTCTCAGTGTATGGCAAAGCTCCTCGTGCTGGTGACAGCTTGTTGCCCCCGTCACTCCACATACGATCTCGCAGCATTGCTGTGCACTGCTGCATGAGGCGTGTCACACCAGCAGTGCCCTTGCTGGCAACCTGCTTCAGGGGGTTGCTGCCGCCTGACATATACTGCTGAGTGACCAGGTCAAAGTCTGGTGTCGCTGCATGCTTGGATGTGAAGGATGAGCCTAGCTGAAGGGGACTGAACCTGCTCATGTCTGCTTGTGGTCCCAGGTTTGAATCCCGAGCAAGCTTTGTTGGGGACTGGAATGGTGTGAATGGTGAAACAGCTACTCCTGACCTCTGCTCAGCTTCGTAGTAGCGTTTCAAGGTTAGCAAACATTCTGTGATCCTCTCCCTGTCCTCCCAACCAGTCGATTGGAGGTCTTTCAGAGCAAATTGGGATGCTGATGGCAGCTGCAATCTTTGCACAGCATCTATGAACTTCTGAGCATTTCCAGCGTCTGTAGGCTGACCTGATGTAGGGTCAAGCTCATGCTCTTCCTGAACCTGAGGATGCCAAGCAATTTGTCATGTACAATCAACGTCCACAGACATAGTTACAACTGCAATTGTTTGTCAGAGAGACTGTGGTCTCAATCATCATGGCAGCAGCACTGGAAGGCTTTGCTCTAAACGAAGAGCAGAATTCAGTGTTGAGAATGGCAGCTCGCTTGTACCGGTATAGCATTTGTGAAGAGGATGCTGAGAACGATAAGGACTGGGGCGACGTTCTAGCAGATGCAAATTTGGAGACGCTAAACCTTCTCAGACTTGCACTTGAACTTACGCATGAGCTCATAGTCACTAACTCGTGCGGCTTGCGCTACCTGTGGAATGATGCCCGGTCTTAGAATGTTCAGAACCTTGCAGAGCAGGATGCCATCTCGGAGAGCGCCGCGGAATGCATGATCTGATGAGGTTGGCAAGGCTATGCCAGTCAGCTCTTCAATCCACTCTGCTGCAGCACGGCGTCTAGCTGTGTTCTGAACCTGTACACTCTGAACAGAAGCAGAAATAGGTGTGCTGTGCTGCATCTTGAATGGGGTTGGAGTTCTGGTCTCTGGTGGCAAGTTCTCCTGCTGTGCAACATTGCCAGCTCAAGGAACTGTCTTGGCAAAGTTGCAAGGGTGCAGGGTTGAGGTGGACGCACCTTTTGAGGCCCTACGCTGCGGCCTCCGCTGAGCATGGTCGGTGTGGTTGCTTGCGACTCTGACTTAGCTCGAGCAAACAGCCAGCTGGCGTCTGAGTGCCGAATCGCTTCGACTTCTGTGTCGGTTTGGTCCATGGCAACTTCGGTGCGACTGAGATAGAGTTTAATTGACGATTCAGCTATGTAGCTAAGCAGATCAGCTGTCTCCGCTGTACACTAATGATGGTGTGACCGGAATGTTGCAACATCCTGCAGCTGGTGGCGCCGGGTTCCCGCTTAGTCAGTCTGGAAAGTGTGGAATGCAGATCAATCAGGTAGAATTCTAAACACCTGAGCATTTCAAAATTTCGTCCTGCGTCCCATAGCAAGCAATGAACATCAACGGAGGCACTGCAGGTACAAAGGTGTTGGAATGCATTTGGATGGCAGAGGACGTAAAGCAATGATGGCTGACCTTCGTCCGGTTGCGTCAGCGACAAAGACGTCATGGGGTGTTGCGATTATCGCCTTTCTAGCGAGGCTTGCATCGTTTACGATCAGCCAGATCGCCAACAAAGCAGCGGCAGATTACGACACCTCTGCCAGTTTGCAGAGGCTGGACTGTGGTTCTGCTGACACCGTGGCTGTTCCCTTGGCAGGTTTGCTACAACTCATATGCAAAGAAGGAAGCACAGTTGCACGACTGAGTGCCTTTAGGGTGTTTTGCAGCTTCATGGTTCCAGTCAAAAGCCGTCTGGGACTCAGTGTTCTTCACCAGGATAGCCCTCTGTGGTTATGAATATGAGCAGTACTATGCCTTCTTTCCGCTCCTACCAGGTTGAGCTTGCGGCACTTGGCTTCGTCTCCAAAACAACTCTGCTCTACATGCTCACTTTGATGTCAGGCTAGTTTTGCTTTTCTTGTTGCTCCCTGTCGTCATTGTGTCATCATTTGCTTCACTGCAGGCCTGATGAAGGTGGGAATGAAGTCAGGTACGCTGACTTCACTCTGCTGCTACACAAAGACCCACTGCCTGTTGATAACCATCATGTTGCAGTGCAAGGTATCAAGCAAGGAATGCTGCCTGATGCTGCCCTGGCATCAGCAGCTACGTGTCTGAGCCTTGCAGCCTTCGTGACATCAGCAGTTTACTTGCATAAGTAAGGTCCGTAGGTACATATAAAGCATGCATGCATGGTGTTCTCTGTCAGGCTCATGTTGAGTTTGCATCCCATTGACTCCATTCCTCTGCAGACTGAGCATCAGCATTTTGAAGGACGCAAGGTTAGCAGATTTGGCAGCTCTCCTGTACATTTGGAACCCAGCATCAATCTTCTATTCAGTAGCTTACACAGAGAGCTTATTTGCTTGCACTGCTTTCGTTGGGCTTTTCCACCTGAATCAGCGGCCATGGCTTGCTACTGCATTCTTTTGCGCAGCATCTGCTGCAAGGTCAAATGGTATGTGTGCTGACTGGGAATATCTCAAATTTGTCAAAGCTTTATAAGATTGTCATGGCAAATGCTCAGCAGCTCTGTATTGATGCAGGGATTTTGCACTGCTGGTTTGTTTTACACAGACTAGCAAACATGTCATACCACCAGCATGAAGGACAGCCAGTTCAGGCAAGTTGACACTGAGTAAATTGATTTCAAGGTACATCAGTTTCTGCAGAAGACAGCAACAACAATCTATCCTGATACTGCAGGGCGCTGATTGTGCAATGCTGGTTGCACAGGCAGCTCTCCAATGTATGCTGATCTGCCTGCCAGTGTTTGCGTTTCAGTATGCTGGGTGGCGGTCATTTTGTCTTGGTGGCATCACAAAACGTCCCTGGTGCTCAGCAAAGCTGCCCAATATATACGGCTTTGTTCAGTCTCACTACTGGGGTGTTGGACTGTTCAGATACTTCCAGCTACAGCAGGTACTTCAACAGACCATTTTACAGCTCTAGCTATCAGAGACTTTCCTGTGTTGTGGTAATGTCACTCACTGCATCCATTGACTTCACTGTTTGTGTACATGCAGCTTCCAAACTTTGTACTGGCCCTGCCAGTGCTGTGCTTGTCATTTGCTGGTTGCTGGACATACTTCTCCCAAGACTGGACAAGAGCACTGTTGCTTGGGATATATCAAGCAGCGCCAAGGCAGTTGCGGACAGCCGTGCAAAGATGGCCAGCAAAAGCAATAGCTAACAAGAAGCATGGATTTGCCAGCGCCAAACATGGTTTTGGCAACGACAGAGTGGCGCCATACGTCTACCAATGGGCTCTTATGACAGCATGCGCGTGTTTTGTGATGAATGTGCAAGTGGCCACAAGGTGTGTCATGCAACTAAGGTTGGTAATGAACTGCTTGCATGCCAGTTGCCCTCAAATAATTAATGTTGTGTGCAGGTTCCTGTCAGCATGCCCAGCATTGTACTGGTACATTGCTTCTTTACACAATAGGAAGTGGATATGGGCCTATTTCCTGCTGTACTTCTGCTTGGGCAGCATACTATTTCCTAATTTCTATCCCTGGACTTGATTAGCGGCGCTGCATATATCATTGTTGCATGTACACATAGCTCAAGCCCTCTCAACCAATAGAGACCAGCTCTGTATCAAACACCAATGTAGATCCGCCTGCAAGTTTGCACACTGGCAATTCAGCCCAATGTTACCTTATCAGATGAGCAAAGTACTGCCTTTGCCTCCCATCATTTGTACCTGGTATTTTGGGTGGCGATCCATGGTCTCCATACCCTAAGTGGGGTGGAATACGCAGCTTGCGCTTTTCTCCTATACACATGCCTGCATGGGGATGCTCTCGTTGAGCATTAACAGTCTTTTCATGGCTGTTGAAGTTGACTGATGCAGGGACAGCAAACCTGCAATCCCCTGATCCCATCCCTTGATGACTTGCCCCTTGCCCAGCGTAAATGCAATTGGGTCACCCCTAGTATAGCTGCTGTCAAATACTGTGCCATCTGTCAATGCACCCTACATACCATTCCAGGCCAATTTGCTATGTGTGTCGAAAGCTTGGTACTGGGTTTGCAAATACGAAGACACGAGGAGCCTCGGCCACCTACGCTGTAATGCACGGACACTTTGTCGCCTGCTTTGGCCTTCGTGTCACATGTGCTTGGCTTATGCTGTAGCAAGCAAAATCTGGTGATTTCGTTAGCATGCTGACAGATGAGTGATCAGCACATTTAAGCAGTCAGACCTTGACGCCTATTTGTAGTTTATTGACATCTTTTGAAGCGCATGCGGACTGAGCACTGATGGCGATTGCAACGACCGCAATGAGAAGTGCCTTGTGCATGATTGCTGTTTGCTGAAACGAGATGTCGCGTATTCTTGGCAAGCCAAACCCTAGGGTTCAGGGCGGCACTTGACTTCAGGCGACTTCAGGCGACACTGACCGTGCAGTGGTACTTTTGATCAGGGTCCATCTTGAGTTGTGCACTGCATCATGGCTAGGCCCGTCGATGCTAAAGGCAACGGCAACAAAAAAAAGCGAAACCCGCGCAGGGAGAAGCGGTCTAAGCAACAAAAGCCGACTAGCAAAAATGCAACCAGACCTTCCGACGTGTATGAAGCCGAGGAGAAGGACCCAGAGGAAGAGCTGAAGGCTGGGCAGCGTTATGACGTATGTTGCATTTCTTATCATCGAAAGCTGTTTGTAAGTTGGCCAGAAGCTGTTACCATGAGAGTGTGTGTCTTTCTGTGCAGCGAGTTGACAACTATGAATATGAGCTTCCATCAGATTTTGAGGATGAGGAGATTGATGAGGAAGCTGCATTCACAGAAGAGGACAAGAAGCAGTTTGCTGACTGGTTTGCAGAAGATGGTGCACCAGGTGGGCTTGCGCAGGAATCTTGTGCCTGAAACGTTGTGCTGTGAGGTGGTCAACAGCTGGTTGTTGTGCCTGCAGATGCAGCAGGATCTTCTGAAAACGTTGACGAGGCAGATTTGCTAAACAGCGAGAGTGAGCACAGTGAAGAAGAAGAGCTCAACCCAGATGACTTTTCTGAGGATGTAAGTCGTAACATCTGTTGCAATGTCTTCTTCCACTTTTACGGTGCCATACACGCTCATCAGCAGCCAGCTTCATTCAGCCAATTTGCAATTTTGGTTCTGGTGCACTGTCAGAACATTCAAAATCGAGTCTTTTTTCCATGCGATGCAAGAATCTCTCCTATCGTTCATCGATGTCTTCACTACCTTGCACAGACTCAAGCGCACACGTTTATTTTACAACATGTACCACATCCTGCAGGAGTTTCAGGAGCTGTCAGCCAAACGCAAAACAGCATCTGCAGCTGATGCCCAAGCTCATCTTGGACCCCTGCCCAGCAACACTGACAAGGTGCTCAGTGGCATCCCTTCAGATTCAGACAATGACAGCAATGTTTCCAGTGGTCAAGAGGAAGATGAACCAGAAGAGTCAGGGGATGAAGAAGATGAGTCACGGCATGAGGCCATGTTGGCAGAGGTCAGGGGCGCTGTGGGTGACCGCAAACGGAAACGAGTGGTAGTGGCGTCTGAAGCCTACCCAGACTCTGAATACAACTTGCCGTCCACATCAGCATCAGCAGGTGAGCACTCCACAGTCTGAAGCCAACTCAGACTCTAAATACAATTTGCCGTCCACATCAGCATCAGCAGCTGGGGAACTACACAGTCTGAAGCCTACCCAGACTCTCAATACAACTTGCTGCTCTATCAGCATCAGCAGGCAAGCATCACACAGTCTCATTTGGCTAGCCTATCATGTGTGTGGGATTGCAAGAGGAGCTTGTCATGCTCCAGCCTGAAAGCACTGTACATTTGACCACTGTACAAGGTTGAAACTCAAGATGCCCAACATGAACACAAATTTGTACCTGTACAAACCATGTCTTTCTCTCTATGAAAAATGCCACTGGGGCTTTCCTGCAATGCTGCCCACTTGCTGTGTCCCAAATTCAGCTTCTGCTGTTGGATTAAGTTGACATGTTCATGCCCTTATTCCTGGCAAAGTTTCCTGGTAAACCGCTCTGAGAACAGCCTCATCTTGGCTTACATAGCCCTGCTGTCTGATCAGCCGCTTGTCAGCCAGAGGTTTGATCAAAGCTTGTAGCCTAGCACCTCAACATTGCACTGTTTCATGACAAGCAGCCAAACGTGACTGGTGGCGCTATCTCTCAAGCAAGTTTTGACCAAGTTGTGATACACTGTGCATGCTTGTCTAAATGCACTGAAGTTTCTGGAGCAAAGCAAGGGTGACCAAGATGTGACACTCAATGCATGCTTTTTAACTTTGATTGTGTATTGATGCCTCAGGAATACAAGACAAGGGTGACCAAGGCGTGACACTTTGTGCATGCTGTTCATTTTCAACTGTCACTTCAGGAGGACAGGGCGAGCTGAGCATAGCAGATTTGATGAAGGGCCTAGGGGATGCCAAATCCAAGTTGGGTCCTGCCAGAAAAGCTCTGCTGAAGATGGCCAAGCAGGCTGAGCCCCTGACTGCCCCCCTGCCCGGCCCTATACGAGAGCGTCAAGAGCGCAAGGCTGGGTATGAAACCACCAAAGAGGACATCACCAAGTGGCAGTCACTAGTCAAGGTAAGGGCAATGTCTACAAGCTGAAGGGACGCAATGTCTGCAAGCTGAAGGGACACAATGTCTACAAGCTGAAGGGACGCAATGTCTACAAGCTGAAAGGACGCATAACGTAAAAGCCTGACTTCTGGCCCCTGGTGTGCTCATTGTCCTCATTGTGCTCATTGTGCTCATTGTGCTCATTGTGCTCATTGTGCTCATTGTGCTCATTGTCAAGCGCAACACTGGCAGCAAAGCCACTCGAGAGGACATTGCCAAGTGGCAGTCACTAGTCAAAGGCAGATGTGCTTGTCATAAGGCGTCACAGCAGTTCCTAGTGATTCCTTCGGTTTGTACCTAGGCAGACCTGCCAGCTCCACTCGCATGCGTGGTATTCATGAGCATCATGATGCCTGTCTCAAGTTTCTGGCCAGCAACACATCAAATCTATAAAACCCAACTACAGGTTCAAGGAGGTCAAATTCTTGCCCAACTATGCTGGCCACAAGCTACCAAGCCGTGCTGCAAATTTGCCACTGGTCAAACTCACAGGTTGTACTGTGCAGCGTGCGATGGGCCCAATTTCACAGACACTGTCTGCCTGAACTGCCCTGCATGTTAGTTTATGAACAGGCAACCTTGCGTGTAGTATCTGATTCAGAAATAGATATGCTGTCCCATGAACAGGCAACCGTGCGTGTAGTATCTGATTCAGAAGTAGATATGCTGTCCTTGTGAAATGTGTGTTGATACGTGCCGTCAGTGCATGCCAGCTTACTTGTTTGCTGCTTTGCTTGCTGACTCATCCATGGCTTGCAGGCAAATAGAGAGGCTGGCGTCTTGCAGTCTTCTGTTGCTCCTCAAGAACATTGATACAGATAATCAGTGTCAAGACGCAGTATCCTATGTGATAGCTGCAAAGCAACTGCGACTGACACTGGCAATGCAACGTACAGGCAAACCGGGAAGCACCCACCTTGGAGTTCAAATCTGGTCGTGATGAGGTTGTACGCAGCAGCACCACTGCAGCATTGGCCGCCAAGTTCTCGCCTGACAATGACATGGAAGAAGAAGTTGCCGAGCTGCTGCGTGCTGCTGGGGCGCACACGGGTGAAGCTGTGGAAGAAGCCGAGGAAGCTCTTGCCTTGAAGGTTCCGACATGTTTAGCTTCCAGATGCCTGCCTGCATCTATGCAGTAATGCTGCCATTCCTGAAAAGCATACTGCATCATGATGTACAGCTGGTGCTTTTGGGGTTTCACAGGTGTACATCTTGTAACCTGTGGTGCTTGTAGGGTTTTTCCACCAGACACCCTGAGACCCGTGGTGCAGTTTGGTTTCTTTGGTGTACATGTGTCCTGCAATGCATGACATCCATGTCTGCAGTAACACCTGTGTGAGCGTGCGTTTACTGCTGAACCACCTGTGTTGTCCATGCTGCCCTGTGACGGCGACTGTGACTGTGTTGACGGTGCCTGTGAGTTTGACTGTGACTATGTGTGTGATTGTGACCGGGACTGGGACTGGGACTGGGACTGTGTTATGCAGGCTGTGACTGTGACTGTGATTATGAGTGTGAGTGTATTGTGCAGGCATTGACTGTTGAAGAGGCACAGGAGCGCAGGGAGCGACTGGCCAAGATGCGCAGCCTGCTGTTTGCCCATGAGCAGAAGGCCAAGCGCCTGAAGGCCATCAAGTCCAAGGGCTTCCACCGCCACGCAAAGAAGGCGGCCAAGATGAAGGTACTCAGCAGTCTTGCCTTCCAGGGGTTGCCTTTTCGCCGCTCAAAACCTGCTGCTGCTGCTCCCAAACTTGGGACAAGCAGCAGGTTCTGAGCTTGTCCCAAACTCTGTTCTTGGTGTTGTGCAAACTCCTGACAGGCAATCAATCTGGCAGTGAATTTCTTTGGGTGATTGGCAGCCAAGTTAAGAGCTGCATGATTGAATATGCTTTAACAGTGGGCAACATGCCACATGATGGAGGCAAGGGTTTCCAACTATAAACTGAAGCAGCATCTTGAAGATTCTATGGCAGCATTGTCACAAATCCTGACTTGGTGACAGCATTGACCATAGATGCAGAGCTCACCAAGAGTGGCTGACCCTGAGGACAAGCAGTCAACATTATGTCCTACCCATCAAAGTTGTCTGCAGCACAGTCGTGATGATGCCATGCAGGCTGTCAAAGTATATTGTCCCCATGACAACCTTTCTCAGCACAGTCGTGGTGATTGCATTCAGGCTGTCAAAGCAGGCGAAACGGGAGATGAGGACATCATCAGATTGGCTGTCATGCAGGCTGTCAAAAGTATATCCTTCCCATCAAAATCACCTTCAGCACAATCGTGATGTTGTCATGCAGGCTGTCAAAGCAGGCGAAACGGGAGATGAAGACATTATCAAACTAGCTGCAGAGGACGCAGAGCTGGCACGTGCAAAGGAGCGACTGACCCTGAAGCATCGCAACAGCAGCAAGTGGGCTCGGCGGGCCCTCAAGAGAGGCATGGATGTCATGGATGAAGGCACAAAGGCGGCTGTTGCTGAGCAACTCAGGCTGGGTGAGGAGCTCAGACGCAAGGTAAAGACAAGCTTTGAGAGCAGAGTGTAGTCCAGTGTCGTTGACCTGACTGCAATAGAAAAGATCTGTGACTGTCTTGCCTGTAGAGCGTTGCAGTGGATGGAGAGCTCATGTGCAATGCAAGACTTGCTTTGAGAGCAGATTGAAGTTCAGCGTCTTTGACCCGACTGCAATAGTCAAGATCTGTGGCTGTCTTGCCTGTAGACCGTCGCAGTGTATGCAAATGTCTGCCATGTTTGACAACGTAGATACCAGGGCTGCTGTGGCTGAAGCTTCAGGCTGGGTAAGGAGCTCACGTGCAAGACAGAGCTAAGCCAGGAAGTCAAGTCTGCCTCCTGAGCTGTCACACGTTAAGGGGCGCAGCTTTTGTTCTGTTTCCTGCGTGGGCATAGCTTGTGGGCTGGCTTGTGGATTGTGTGTGTGTGACTTGTGGCATGTGAACTTTAGGTTGATCGCATGGATGACAAGAGTGGCAGCGAAGGGTCAGACTCAGACGCCAGCACCTCTGCATCAGACGAAGAAGAAGAGGCAGGCAAAGATGGCAACACCGCTCCTGCCAGGAAGCGCGCAGCTTCCAACAAAGCTAGAGCTGCCGCCCTGGACATCCTGCAAGGTCAGTCTGGCCCATTAAACCTCCTGGATTTCTTTTTCTCCAATTCTTTCTTATTTTGTCTTGTGTTTGATCATTGTTTTGGACATACTGCAAAGTCAGTTTGGCTTCATGAACCTGTTCAGGTTCCCATTTCGTATTTTGGCCTGAGCAAACATCCCTGCTGGATAGTGTACGGACAGATGTGCCAGTGCAGATGTGCGTGTTTTACCTACATTACACTATTGCTGTGGAAGTGTCACTTTTCTGAGATGAAGCTACATGGGTGTCGCTGGTCTGGTTTTTTTTGTTTTATCACAAATTAAGTTGACAGCTATCACCAACAATGCAGGTGGGGCAGAAGAAGGGGAGGGTGCGAAGCCAAAATCTGGCCTGTTTTCCCTCCCTTTCATGACCAGGGCAGCAGAGCGGCAGCGTTTGAATGCCCAGCAGGAGGCGGCAGCAGTGCTGGCTCAGCTTGAAGCAGAAGATGAACAGGCGCCCGCCGGCAGCGATGCTGATGTGGACGATGGTGAGCCCAATGGGTGGGAATCTGGCAACGGCAATGCTGGCAGGCTCACCTTTGGTGGTTGCCCAGTTGCACCACACCAGGTGAGTTTAGTTTGTCGTCTCTTTCTTGTCTATGATTCTATTTTGCGCAACATGTACTATTAATATCATTGCCATTATTATAATTGTCATCATTATCATTTTTATTATCATTTTGCTTTTTGTTATCATCACCTTTATTATGCGTACAAGGGCACGAAAGTGCAGGTGATCCCATCAGGTTGAAGTGTAAGTGCTGACTGCTGCTTCTCTACTTCCCTGCTTTCTGACTGTTCAGGATCTGTGATGTGTGTTTCACACTCCCTGCACATATAATGCAAGGTGCCTATCCTTCAGCATCTGCATTGTCTGGTTGCAGCTGACTGTCAGCGCTGGACTTGTCAAATTCAGCAAGCAAGACTCCTTACAGCTTGTTAGTTTTGCAGTGGCAGTGTACTGTTGCCTTCTGGTACATCTGGGGTATTGCGCATATCTGCTTGATATACAGCAATTGCAACAACGTGGTGGTGATCATTCCACCAATGAATTGCGTCATGAGCGTCATGACAGCTTTCTGTTTTGATGATGGCAGGCGCCTGCCAGCGATGACGAGGATGCGTCAAGCAGCGGTGAAGAAGAAGATGGCGAAGCCAAAGCAGCTCGCACCGGCAAGCAATCACACACTGGCAGACTCACTGTGGCTTCCAAGCATAGAGAACAAAGCATGCGGCCTGGTGCTCCTGACTCTACAAGGAGGAAGAAGAAGAGGGCAAGGGACGCTGACAATGAAGTCGAAGAAGATGCACAGATGCATACCAGGCTTGCAATGAGTGACGGGCCTCTGGCTGTGGATCTGCAGGATGATCTGGCAGCTGATGAAGCAGCTGCAAGTAAGCTGAAGGAGCACGGCTGCCTTTGTCTGCCTTTCACCTGTCTTTAACACTGCTGGGCTGTCTGCATTTTTGGACCGTCCAACACAAATTGCGGTGTTGTTGGATGAGCATCAGGTGCTTCCAGTTGTACTGAGTGGCAATACTCAGTGCTGCCGTAGCCTGCTCAGATGCTCAGAACAAGCCTGTCTGGAGGAAGCTTACTTGTGTTGCACGCACTTGATGCCTGTTGGCTAAGCCCGTGTGTCTTTATAGCCTGCTGCACCAGCCTGTCTTGCAAACAGTCATGCAGATTTTGCTTGGCAGCAGAGTCTGCAATGTGGCATGTGCCCTGAATTGGCCCTGCTGTTGTGCCCTGCAAGTTGGCTTTCAAGTTGAGCCTGGTTTTCTTGTCATCCTGACATCCCTCCCAAAACCTAAGCTTGGTATGCAATGTTGCGATCTCACTCGTCATAGTACAGCAAAAGAGCCAAGTGTGCGACAGCTGCATTGTTCATTATGGTGCTCAGGACAAGCCTGTCTGGAGGGAGCTGACTTGCGTCGCACGCATCTGATGCCTATTGGCTAAGACCACGTTCGTGTTGTTGTTGTCATCATCATTATCATTACTATTATTGTCTATGCAGGAGATACAGGCACAGCAAGCACAAGCTATGCCTCGCTGCCAGCTTCCTCACAGCGCACATCAGCTGCACATGACAGAGCCTTTGGTTCAGCGCCCGGCTGGGGCACTTCCCTGCAGCCCTCAGCCCAAAAGCCCCACAAAAAGGGCTTGTCTTCTGCTGTGACGCCTGGCCAAGTGCACGTCGGCCCTCTCAGTGCTGCTGACAGAACCACACAGCAAGCAGAGGAAGAACGGCAGAAACAGCAGTCCGCCCCCAAGTTCATCAAGGCAAAGAGCTTTGAGGGTCAAAAGGCAGGCTATGCCTTTAAGAAAGGCTCCAAAGGCTTGGGATATTACTTAGAGGGAGACAAAGGCAGATTTGTGGCCAAGCCCAAGCAGCCTGTACAGGCGGTTCCGGTCGTATCAGAACATGATGAGCAAGCGCAAATGCCACATGATGCGGATGACAGCGATGCAGATATGCAGCCTGCCAAAGGTGTGTTCATTTAAAAAGAAAAGTCTGCGCCTTTCAGCAATCATGTCCACTAGCTTTCTGAGGCGGCAACCAAGAGCTGTCAAAGTCACTGTCACTGCATGGGACACAGCAGCAGTAGTACAAGCGCTTGGGCCAATTCAGGCTGTCACTGGCTTGCACAGCAGCACATCTGATGCATTGAGCAGTAAATTTTTGCAAGGATTGCATCAACTGTATGTTGCCGATGATCTGCCTTCCGTGTGTTTTCAGCTCTTCCTGCTGATGTATAACTTGAGTAGTGGCATGAGTGGAGTAGCACCATGCTGTGCACTATAACAAGTCGCATTCAAGCTGCACACTCCTTCCTTGATACCTCGTTTGTCACTCACACATGGAGTCTTTTGTCTTGACCTCTCACATTGTTGTTGCCAATATGATATGTCGTGACGAGGTTTGTTGTTGGTGCAGGCATTGAGTTGTCTCAAGCAGAGCTCATCAAGCGTGCCTTTGCTGGTGATGATGTCCAGGCTGACTTTGAAGCTGCCAAAGCAGCTGAGGTAGAGGAAGAACTACCAAAACAGGCAAGAATCCCAGGCTCTGCATCTGTCTTTTTCACAACAGTGTCTTGTGAATGCATAAACTAGTCGCTTCATAATTACAGCGCCAGTTCTTACAGCACAGGATGGAATGCTTGAACTTATTCCTTTCAAAACCATAAGCCTGTTGCTGCCTTCAATGGATTTGCGCGGCTAGATGCTTCCAAGGCATATGGCTTGCCACTTGCTTGATGAGAACACCTGCTGCGGAACATTTATGCTGATGCTTTCTGGTTCTGTTCATGTATAGTTGCGCACTTGCCCAGTCACAAAATCTGTCTGCATTCAAGCACTGATAGGGGACAGACTCCATGCAGCTACTTCTGAAGCATCACAGATTGTGTAATGTGTGGGACTGCTATGATTGTGTATCTGTGGGAAGCATTACAGTTGGTGTGTAGGAGGAGGTGAGTGTGTTACCAGGCTGGGGAACATGGGCGAATCAGCAGAAGGAGCCCCACTGGGTCAAGGCTGCCAATCAGAAAGCACAAAGGTCAGTCAAGAAACAGCTTTTTTCTGACTACCTTGGCAGCGCAGAATGGTGGTTGGAAGAGACTTTGCGGTCTTGATCACATTCACTGCTGTTTATCTCATCAGCGCACTCAGACCGACTCCTTGTCGGTGATATAGTGTCTTGTATCACTTGAAGCTGCTTTGCACACCAGTGTCTGTGCAAGAGTCATGCCTTTGTGCATCATTTAGTTTTCAGCTGTGCCTGGTTAGATGCTTCATGCAGTCAGTGACTGGCCGAGCTGAAGGGCTCAGCATCTGTGTAGATCAGGCCAGCTCACCATGCTTCTGCTTTGTGTGAGACATCACACAGCACATGGCACTGATGCTGTTGATTGAAGTGACTATGCGTCTGCTTCAGCATAACATTTGAATCTTTTGGCCTTGTTGGAGACTGGCTGAGCTTGTTATGACATACGAACTGCAATCCAGCCAGCGTATAGAAATTTGTGAGTTTGCCAGTTGCTGAAGCATATACAATGCGCACATTGTACATGAGATCAAACACATGTGTGTTATGTCTGGCATGCAAGCTGAGACAGAAGTGTTGTGCAGACAGAAGGAGGCTGCAGCTGCCAACCGCAAGGACTCCAAGCTCAAGGCCGTTGTCATAAGTGAGGCATGGGACAAAAAGTCTTGCAAGTACAATTCCCCGTCTGTGCCATTTCCCTTTGACAGCAAGGTCACATATGAGCAGAGCATGCGCACTCCTATGGGCCGGGAGTTCAACACGACTGCTGCACACAGGCAAGATACTGTCTTCTGTGACAGCACAACCTCGCTCATGATCATCTTTGCACAACCTTGCCTACTAGGTTGCTAATCAGCTTGGGAAGCAACTGTGTGCTTGGCATGGTAGGATCAAGCAATACACGTTTTGGCAGCTATAATTGTTTCATGCTAGCTGCTTATGCATGCCCTTCACATCGTGTAGGGAAGTGCAGAGTTTGAGAATGTGTGCTGTGTGCAGGGACATGACACGTCCAGCAGTGATCAAGCATTCTGGTATGATTATCGACCCTATCCAATTTAACAAGTCTGCTGCTGCCAGTGCCAAGCAGACCAAGTCTAAGGATAAGAAAATGAAAATCAGCGTCAGTGCAGGAATCCCTAGGCCGTCTCGTAGGTGACTGGAATGTAACAGCAAAAACATCATGGCTGTTATGCACGCAGTAGTCAATCAGCTCTACACTTCAACATTCACTGCTGCAAGTGGTCTTGTGTTTTCTTGCTGTGTTATCTTTCCGCTACGATAGGGTCTTATGTAAATTCTAAACTTGATTTCACATGATCCATCTAGGTGTCCAGACCGAATGGTGCTGATCAGGCTGTGAATGTGTGACAGCATTGATCAACACGCAGTTACTGCAAACCTGTACCAGGCATAAGTTACAACATATGAATGGTGCCATGTTCGAACTGATGTAGATTTTTGGGTGAGCCAGATGTGCAGCAGTTCACTGCAGATGTGCGAGCACAATATGCCTGTTCCAGTTTTAGGCAGTGCCTGCCGCATAAAGTTGGTGCAGCATGGGTGCAATGACTTTGCAGACCTTAAGTGGGGGCTACATCGCACCCATTGCAATGATGCATGTAGACAACTCTGCTCACAAAGCAACAGAATTATCAATACAGTAGACAACTCTGCTCACAAAGCAACAAACTTATCTTTACAACACAACGATGTCTACTAGTAAAGCCAGGCTTGCAGAATTGTACAGCCCATGCAAATAGCAGGGTTCTTGAAGGCGCTGTCAGTCTCTACAGTCCTCCACGCAGACGCAACACCAGGTGAAGTGTGGACTCTTTCTGGATGTTGTAGTCAGCTAAGGTACGACCATCCTCAAGCTGCTTTCCAGCAAAGATCAGACGCTGCTGGTCAGGAGGAATTCCCTCCTTGTCCTGAATCTTGCTCTTGACATTGTCAATGGTGTCTGATGACTCAACCTCCAAGGTGATGGTCTTGCCAGTCAGAGTCTTGACAAAGATCTGCATGCCTCCACGGAGACGCAACACCAGGTGGAGAGTGGACTCTTTCTGGATGTTGTAGTCAGCCAGGGTACGACCATCCTCAAGTTGCTTTCCAGCAAAAATCAGACGCTGTTGGTCAGGAGGAATGCCTGCAAACAGGTATCACGAAATCAATCCCTATCAAGCAATGTTCAAGCAATGTTCAAATAAACACTCACAACATTAAATCAAACTCTACAGCATTGTTGGAACCATAGCAGCCAGAGACCTGACAGCAAGAACACCATATTAGAGCAGCACAATCTGTCCTGGTCTATGCTGCTTACCCTCCTTGTCTTGGATCTTGCTCTTGACATTGTCAATGGTGTCTGATGACTCAACCTCCAAGGTGATGGTCTTGCCAGTCAGGGTCTTGACGAAAATCTGCATGCCACCACGCAGACGCAACACCAGATGCAAGGTAGACTCCTTCTGGATGTTGTAGTCAGCCAGGGTACGACCATCCTCCAGCTGCTTTCCAGCAAAAATCAGACGCTGTTGGTCAGGAGGAATGCCTGCAAACAGGTATCACGAAGTCAATCCCTATCAAGCAATGTTCAAATAAACACTGAACACATTAAATCAAACTCTACAGCATTGTTGGAACCATAGCAGCAAAAGACCTGACAGCAAGAACACCATATTAGAGCAGCACAATCTGTCCTGGTCTATGCTGCTTACCCTCCTTGTCTTGGATCTTGCTCTTGACGTTGTCAATGGTGTCTGATGACTCAACCTCCAAGGTGATGGTCTTGCCAGTCAGGGTCTTGACAAAAATCTGCATGCCACCACGCAGACGCAACACCAGATGCAAAGTAGACTCCTTCTGGATGTTGTAGTCAGCCA
>JAABUP010003913.1_pt1 | contig 25490 bp, 21 predicted proteins | sample 5559201 | NCBI WGS metagenome assembly JAABUP01 (sample SAMN10711887, study PRJNA513373) | rock metagenome | isolation source: Antarctica rocks | place: Antarctica
CGAGCTGTTCTCCGGCGTCATGGACGAGGGCGACGTCTTCGGCTCCGGTCTCGACGCCGACGACATCCGGGCGCTGCTCGCCTGACTCATAGGCAATAGACTGCAGCGTGCCCGCGCCGCGCGTGGACAAGTAGCCCCGAGGGGATTCGAACCCCCGCTACCGCCTTGAGAGGGCGGCGTCCTAGGCCGCTAGACGACGGGGCCCTAGGAGATCGGTGCCGACCGTAGATCATGGTCCGAGCACCGCTCACAGCTGGGGTACCAGGACTCGAACCTAGAACAACTGAACCAGAATCAGCCGTGTTGCCAATTACACCATACCCCATGGTTGTCACGCAGAGTCACCGACGGTGCCCCCGTGCGACGCCCACCATGGTAGGGCACCGGCGCCACCGCCGGCGACGCCCCCCGGGCCCGCGGGCCCCCGGCGACTAGTGTCGGAGCGTGAGCACTTCGCAGGACCCGCCGCACGCGACGCCGGTGGCCCAGCCGTTCGCCCCTCTCCCCGCCACCGTCGACCTCCCGTCGATCGAGCGGGAGATCCTGGCGCGCTGGGCCGACCGCGACGTGTTCCGGCGCTCGCTGGAGCAGACCGCCACCGGCGAGCCCTGGGTCTTCTACGAGGGCCCGCCGACCGCGAACGGGCAGCCGGGGGCCCACCACGTCGAGGCCCGCGCGTTCAAGGATCTCTTCCCGCGTTTCCGGACCATGCGCGGGTACCACGTGCCCCGTCGCGCGGGCTGGGACTGTCACGGGCTGCCCGTCGAGCTCGCCGTGGAGTCCGAGCTCGGCTTCACCGCCAAGGCCGACATCGAGACCTACGGCATCGCCGAGTTCAACGCCCGGTGCCGCGAGTCGGCCTTGCGCAACGTGTCCGCCTTCGCGGCGATGACCACACGCATGGGCTACTGGGTCGACCTCGACGAGGCCTACCTGACCATGAACCCCCGCTACGTCGAGAGCGTGTGGTGGTCGCTCAAGAAGATCTTCGACGAGGGTCTGCTCGTCGAGGACCACCGGGTCACCCCGTACTGCCCGCGCGACGAGACGCCGCTATCGGACCACGAGGTGTCGCTCGGTTACGAGGACGACGTCGACCCCTCGGTGTACGTCCGGTTCCCGCTCCTCGACGGCCCGTGGGCGGGGGCCGACCTCCTCGTCTGGACCACGACGCCGTGGACGCTGCCGTCCAACACCGCCGTCGCCGTCGCCCGCGACATCGCCTACGTCCGCTCCGCCGACGCCGACGGGCGTCCGGTCGTCGTGGCCGCCGACCTGCTCTCCCAGGTGCTCGGTGACGACGCCGAGGTCGGAGACCGCGCCGCCGGCGCCGAGCTCATCGGCAGCCACTACCGCCGTCCCTTCGACCTCATCGACCTCAATCGCTTCGGCGTCGACCCGCACCGCGTCGTGCACGGCGACCACGTCACCACCGACGCGGGTACCGGCCTGGTGCACATGGCCCCCGCGTTCGGCGCCGAGGACCACGCGGTGGCCAAGGTCGAGGGCCTGGAGACGGTCAACCCGATCCTCGCGAACGGCCACTTCGCCGCCGACGTGCCGCTCGTGGGTGGAATGTTCTTCAAGGACGCCGACGCCCCGCTCGCCGCCGCGCTCCGCGAGAGCGGGGTGCTGTTCCGCGAGGAGACGTACCCGCACTCCTACCCGCACTGCTGGCGCTGCCACACCCCGCTCATCTACTACGCGCTGCCGTCCTGGTTCATCCGCACGACGGAGATCAAGGACCGTCTCGTGCAGGAGAACGAGGCGACGAACTGGTACCCGCCGCACATCAAGCACGGCCGCTACGGCGGCTGGCTCGACCACAACGTGGACTGGGCACTCTCGCGCAAGCGCTACTGGGGCACGCCGTTGCCGGTGTGGCGCAACGACGCCGACCCGGCCGAGATGGTGTGCGTCGGCTCGCTCGAGGAGCTGGGCCGCCACGCCGGTGCGGATCTCTCCGCGCTCGACCCGCACCGTCCCTACGTCGACGACGTGACGTTCCCGGCCCCGAGCGGCACGGGCACGATGCGGCGGGTGCCCGACGTCATCGACGTCTGGTACGACTCCGGCGCCATGCCGTTCGCCCAGTGGGGTGCGCCGCACCACCACGAGGCCGAGTTCGAGGCCGCCTATCCCGCGCAGTACATCTGCGAGGCGATCGACCAGACGCGCGGCTGGTTCTACTCGCTCATGGCCGTTGGGACCCTGGTGTTCGACCGGTCGTCCTACGAGAACGTCGTGTGCCTCGGGCTCCTGCTCGACGCCGAGGGCCGCAAGATGTCGAAGCACCTGGGCAACGTCCTCGACCCGTTCGAGCTCTTCGACACCCACGGCGCCGACGCCGTCCGCTGGTTGATGCTCGCCCAGGGCTCGCCGTGGGTGGACCGGCGCGTCGGGCACGAGGCGCTGCGCGAGATCGTCCGCAAGGTCCTGCTCACGTACTGGAACACGACGTCGTTCCTGGTCACCTACGCGAACGCCTCCGGCTGGTCGCCCGACGCCGCCGACGCCGCGCCCGCCGCCGACCGCCCGGCCACCGACCGCTGGGTGCTCGGCGAGCTGGCGGCCACCGTCGGGGAGGTCACCCGCGCGCTGGAGGACTTCGACTCCTCGAGCGCCGGGCGGGCCCTGACGGCGTTCGTCGACGCCCTGTCGAACTGGTACGTGCGCCGCTCACGGCGCCGGTTCTGGCGCGGCGACCCGAACGCGCTCACGACCCTGCACGAGTGCGTGGAGACGCTGTCGCGCCTGCTCGCCCCGTTCGTCCCGTTCACCACCGACTACCTGTGGACCCGGGTCGAGGGCGACGTCCGTGCCGACGCCCCCGACTCGGTGCACCTCGCCGCGTGGCCGGTCCCGGACGCCGACCGCATCGACGCCGGCCTGGCCGAGCGGATGGCACTCGTCCGCCACGTCGTGGAGCTGGGCCGCGCGACCCGTGCGGTCAGCGGCGTCCGCATCCGGCAGCCGCTCGCGCGGGCCGTGGTCTCCGCCCCGGGCTTCGCCGATCTCACGCCGGACCTGCTCGCCGAGATCGCCGACGAGCTGAACGTCGTCGCGGTCGAGCCCGCGGGCTCGGAGCTGGTCCAGATCAGCGTCCGGCCGAACTTCCGGGCCCTGGGCAAGCGGTTCGGGCAGCAGACGCCGCGGGTCGCGGACGCGGTGAAGGCGTCCACCGACACCCCGGTCGGCGGGGTGCTGCGCGTCACCGTCGACGGCGGGACGGTCGCGCTCTCCGGCGACGAGATCCTCGTCAGCGAGAGCCCGCGCGAGGGGTGGGCGGTGCGCTCGGAGGGCGGGCTCTCGGTCGGTCTGGACACCGAGCTCACCGACGAGATGCGCGAGGGCGGGCTCGTGCGTGACGTGCTGCGCCAGGTGCAGGACGCCCGCCGGGGGCTCGGCCTCGACGTCTCCGACCGCATCGAGCTGTGGTGGAGTGCCGAGCGCGACGACGTGGCGGCGGCGATCCGCCGGAACACCTCGACGATCGCCGACGAGGTGCTCGCCGTCGCGGTGAAGGAGGGCACACCACCCTCGGGAGCCGGTGCCCAGCACGTCGAGGACCTCGCCCTCACGCTGTGGATCGTGCCGGTCCGCGGCTGACGCGGCGGAGCTGCTACACCTCGTCGAGGCGGCACAGCCGCTCCCGGAGCTCCGCCGGGAGCGCGCGCAGAGGCAGGCGACCCCGGTGTCGATCCAGTCCTTACCCGACCAGTCGGGATGGCGGGCGACCAGCTCGGCCCGTACCTCCTCCTTGATGGTCTCGTCGTCCATCGCCGAGTCGCGGCGCCGCCAGGTCTCGTCGCGCAGCTCGGTGAGGTAGTCACGCACCACCTCCAGCCGCTCCGAGCCACCGATGGCGCCGTGGCCTGGGACGACCACGTCCGGCCGCTCGGCCGCCAGGCGCTCCATCACGGCGAGCCATCCCAGGCCCGACACGTCGACGTCGACGTCGACCGGTGGGAACCACGGGAAGATCGCGAACTGCCCGGTCTCGGCGAGATCCCCAGTGAACATCAACCCGTCGTCGGGAACCCGCACCACCTGGTCGCCGTGGGTGTGTCCCCGGCCGGTCGCGCGCATCGTCACCACCCGGCCGCCGAGGTCGAGCTCGTAGGTGTCGTCGTAGACGACGTCCGGCTCGCTGAGCTCGACACCGCGCAGCTGCGCGGCCACGGCGTCCCCGAGGTCGGTGAACATCTCGACGTAGCCGGCGCCCTTCCGGGCCCGGTCCTGGGCCTGGGCCCAGTTGACCAGGTAGGTCGCCCCGCCGCGGAAGGCCTACGCGCCGAACGCGTGCTCGGGGTGGAAGTGGGTCGTCGTCAAGAAGATCCGCCGGCCCCGCGCGTACTCGTGGGCGAAGGCCAGCACGGCCTCCCCGTTGACCGGGCCCATGCCGGTCTCGACGACGGGTGCGGCGAGCGAAGTCGGTGATTCGGACATTTCCTGCTCCTCGATCTGACGGGTGGACCAGCGGTCTCCATCTGATCTCCGCGCGGGTCAAAGTATCCAATACCGATGTTCTGGGCCCGATGCCGTCCCGGTATCACCGCTGGTCTCCCCTGGAACCACGACCCGCACCGCGCGACCCTCAACTCGGTATATCCGTCGCGGGGGCGCCGGCGCCATGACGCAGTCCGTCGATGAGCAGAGCGACGATGCGGTGAGGATGGCCGGCTCGGTCCGCGGGCGGGTGGTCGCGCGTCGTGCTCGCGCACCTTCTCCACGAGCTGATCGAGCCGAGACAGTCGACGTCGACCGTCACCGAGGTCGCAGGCCGGGACGGGCGGCCCCGCGGGCACCGAGCCCCCGCTACCCGTCCGGACCAGTCCGGCTTCCCCCGCCGCGTGGGATCGGATTCACTTCCCCCCGGCGCCCGTCGACGACGCGGCGTCCGGGGTGGGACGGGAGGGCCATGTCGCTCTGCACGCGCTGCGGGCAGTCCGTCGCACCGGGCGCGTCGTTCTGCGGACGCTGCGGCGCCCCTGCCCCTGCCCCGACCTCGATCCCTGCCGGCTCCGGACACGCGCCCGCCTGGCCGTCCGGGCCGTTCGGGACGTCGCCGGCGGGGCTCACCGGCGCGGACTTCTCGACTGCGGCGGTCTCCGCCCTGGCCGGGCTGGGCGCGACCGCGGTCCTGCCGCTCGTGCTGATCGTCGCGCTCGCGACCACGGTCGAGCAGGCACCCCCGCTCGGCACCGCGTTCACCCTCCTGTTCATGGCGACCGCCGCCGCTCTCGGCGGCACCCTCGACGGGGAGGCGGGAAGCGTCGCCTTCTCGCTGACCGTCGTGCCCCTGGGCGCGACGCTCCTCGGCGTCGTCACCCTCGGCCTGGTATTCCTGCGCGGCACCCGCGGGATCCCGACGCGGATCGTCGTGCGGCGGGCGGCGCTCACCGGCGGTCTCTTCGTGGCCGGGGCGCTCGTCGTCGCGCTCCTCGGTCAGGCCTCGTTCGACACGTCGTCGGTCGCGGGCGCGGCCGCCGTCGCCGCCGGGGCCACGTTCGGGGTCACGGTCGGTCCGACGCTTCTCGGCGCGGTCCTGCTCGCCGCGCTCGCTCTGGCCGGCGCCGTCGCGTGGCGTCGTCCGGAGCTGCTCCCGCCGTCGATCCGGTGGTGGCGCGACCGGCTCGCCGGTGCGGTCGCGGGGACCCTGGTCGCGGTCGTGCTCGCCGGGGTCGTCGCCGCGGTCGTGGTGGTCGTCGGGGCGGTCCGGGGCGCGGCGTCGTCGGGTGGGCTCTCCGGTGCGACGGCGGACGGCTCCGGGACGTCGCTTCTCGGGGCGCAGGTCGGCGTCGTCCTCGTGGGAGCGGCCGTGCTCCTCCTCGGACCCCACGTGGCGACCCTCACGGCGACGGCGGGGGTGGGAGCGCCGCTCGCGGTCGATATCGACCAGCCGCTGCCCGGACTCAGTGCGGCCGCGGGCACCTACAGCCTCTTCGGGGAGCTCGGCACCGCCGCGAACGTCGCGCTGCCGGTGCTGGTGGTCCTCGCCCTGCTCGTCGGCGCGACGATCTCGGCGCTCAACAGCCCGTCCCGCGGCGCCGCCCTCCGCCGCGGCTGGGAGTTCGGGCCGGTGCTCGCCGTGATCACTCTCGGCGTCGCGGTCGGCACCCGGGTCGCGGTGCAGGGCGGGGTGCTCGGCCTCCGGGCCTCCGGCGGCCTGCACCTGCACTACCTGTTCGCGCCGCTGGTCATGCTCGCGTGGGGCGCCGCGCTCGGGACCCTCGGGGCCCTGATCGCACCGCTGCTCCCGGCGACGCTGGTCACCGCGTTCCGCGCCCGCTTCGTCCGGACCCCCGACGCCGTGGCGACCCCGCCGTACGGGTTCCCCGCACCTGGGCGCGGCGCCATCACCCGTCCCGTCGTCGTCGCGGCGGCCGTCGTGGTGCTCGTTCTCGGCGGGGCGGGCGGGGCCGCGGCGTGGGCGAGCCTCCCGGGCTCCACCGTCGGGACCGACGCCGCCCTCGGGGAGGTCGGCCGGTACGTCCCCGACCCGTCCCCCTCCACCGCACCGCCGTACCCGACCTACCCCACGTACCCGACATATCCGACCGCACCGGCCTACCCGACGGCCCCGTCGTCGGTCGGCGGCGTGACGCTCGGGGTGCCCGCCGCGTCGCACCCGTCCGCGCCGCAGGTGCAGGCCGCCCTCGGGCGCTACTACAGCGCCATCAACGCCCGCGACTACGACACCTGGGCCGGCTCGGTCCTGCCCGGGCTGTCCCGCGACCAGCCCCGAGCCGACTGGCTGAGCGGCTACCGCAGCACCGTCGACGAGGAGATCGTGGTCCAGGACATCGTTTCCTCCGGCCCGGACACGGCGCTGGCCTCAGTCACCTACCGCAGCCGGCAGGACCCGGCGGACGCGCCCCGCAACCTGCCCTACGCCCGCATCTGCTGGCGCACGGAGCTCCCGGTGACGTCCTTGTCCTCGGGTGGGCTCGTCGGCCCGGCCACTCGCGGAGGCACCAGCGGCACCGCCTGCTGACCGGTTCAGGCCCCCACCCTGATGTGCAGGTCGATGCCGAGCAGCACCAGCGGCCACAGGAACATGGCCAGCAGGAACGACAGCAGCGAGGACAGGTCCGTGATCCCGTAGCCGTTGGACAGCGCGACGACGACGCCGATGATCAGGTAGAGCAACGTTCCGAACGAGACACCTCTGCGCACGTCCACTCCTCCGGGCCGACCGCCGACGCCGACGGGAACGGCTCCGGTCGGGCGGCACAGTGAACCGCATCGTCGCCCCGAGGGTAAGTCGCTTGGTTGCGCTGCCCTGAAAGGGCCATGAAAGGCGCTCCTGGTGATGTTCGGTGCACCGGTCCGGGGGTGGTGCGGCGAACGTCGGGGGGACGGACGCCGCGCCGGGACCGTCGTCGTGCTCCGCCGACGGATCGCTCGACGATCCCGTCGGGCGGGCAGGGCGCCACGCCGGTCGGGGGACGGCGGACGGTGTCGCGGGGCGTCGGGGGGCCGCCCCGCGGCATTGTCGGGCCTGGGGACCACCCGATGTGGCCCTCGGCCGCTTGCGTCCCGCCGCGAGCGGGCAGCCCCGGCCATGGCCGACTTCACCGGGACCACCACCGTCGACGCGTCCTCCGACGACCTCTTCGCCTTCCTCTCCGACGTCCACAACCTCCCCCGCTACTTCGCGCGCATGACCTCCGCCGACCCGGGCGACGGCAACGAGGTGGACACCACCGCGTCCCTGCCCGACGGCTCGAGCGTCGAGGGCAAGGCCTGGTTCGAGGTGGACGCCTCGAAGCAGCACCTCTCCTGGGGTTCCGAGGGGTCGAGCAACTACAACGGCTACCTCGACGTCTCTCCCGCCGAGTCGGGCAGCGTCGTCGAGGTCCACCTCCACACGACGCGCGTCGCGGCGGGCGATACCGAGGTCCAGCAGGGCGTGGACCAGACCCTCGACACCATCAAGCAGCTCGTCGAGCAGCAGGGCGTTGTGGGCTGAACCGGCGCACGGTTTCCCTGCCGGCCCGGCTGCCCTCACCCGCGACTGCGGTACTTCGCCAGCATCTTCCGCGCGTGCTTGGCCACGACCTTCTGCGGATGGTGGCGCCCGATGACCTCGAGCACCTCGGCGACGCGGTCGTGGTCGAGCCGCCACATGCGTTCGAGGGCAGCGAGCGAGCTCTCCTGCGTCGCGCCCTGCCCGAAGGTCTCGATCACCGCCTCGGGCCCGTCGACGTCGAGGGCCACGGCCAGGACGTCGACCGCACCCACGAGGGCGCGGGCGGGGTCGGCCTCGGCGTACCGGGCGACGCCATGGGCGGCCAGCCACGTGACCGCGAGCCCGTCCCAGCGGCCGCCCAGCAGCTGCTCGACCACCGTCACGGCGGCGGCGTCGTCGAACAGCTCGCCGAGATGGGACAACACCGCGAGGACGAGGGTCGCCTCGGGCTCTCCGTCGGCCAGCTCCGCGCCGAACTCCCCGGCCGCGTCGTCCCCGCGGGTCGCGGCCCACGTCCGCACATCCGGGTGCCACTGCTCGGGCGGGAGCTGGTCGACGAGCGCGAGCAGCTCCCGCGCCGACGCCCGGACGGGGTCGGGGCGCGTGCTCACCGTCACCCCGACCTGCTCCAGAAGGCGCACGGCGATCGCGACGCCGGCCGGGGTGAGCCGCGCACTGCCTCCGGTCTCCCGCCGCAGACCGTGGTGGTCGACGATGCGCTCGACGTCGTCCTGCGTCAGCACGCCCAGTTGCTGGAGACGGTGGACCTGGCGGCGGATACGGGACCCGTTCATCTCGGCGAGGATCGGCTCGACGGCGAACTCGGGGTACCCGACGGCCTCGGACACGCCCGCGACCGCATCGTCGAGGTCGGCCGCCTCGCCGTCGACCTCGGCCTCGATCAGCTCGGTGAGGAGCACGGCCCAGCCCGTCTCCACCGCGTAGGCCACCTTCTCCCACGCCGCGATCCCCGGCGGCGGGCCGCCGAGGCCGACCACCAGGCCCGCGTCGACGAGCCGGTCGAGCGCCTCGAGCGGGCCGAGCGCCTCCCACGCCGCCACGGCCACCAGCCGGCCCTTCAGCCGCCGCACCACGCGCGCCGCCAGGGCCACCTCCACCAGCCAGGCGAGCCCCGGCAGCTCCGTGGCCGAGCGCAGGCTGCCGTATACCGGCTCGAGGGGGTCACCGGTCTCCAGGAGCTCGACCAGCTCGCGGGCGTCGGCGAGACGCAGGTTGCCCTTCTGCGTCAACGCCCGCCCGGATGCGGCGCAGGAGCGGTGCAGGAGCCGCACCTGGCGCAGGATCGGTGCATGCGTGGCGGAGGAGAGGCGCTCGTCGTCGGAGGGCCTGCGAACCGGGCCGAGGGTCGGTGGCTCGCCGGCGAGCAGCTCGTCGACGGTGTCGGGCGACAAGCCCTCGATCCGGCGCCGGAGCTCGTCGAGCGACTCGGGCGAGCCGTCGACGAGGTCGTCGAGGCCGCCGAGACCCCCCAGCAGGCTCTTGGCCATGCCGTGGCGGGACGTGTCGGCCATGGCGCGGGTGAAACGCCCGATGTTGCGCTCGCAGAAACGGCGCAGCTGCTCGGGCCCGCTTCCCGCGAGCAGGCCGCGGGCGGCGAGGAAGGTGAAGAAGGTACCGACCGAGCGCACGAACGGCGTCATGGCCGACGAGGGGAGCGAAACCTTGCGGGGGCACCAGTCGAGCAGGAACTCCCCGAGGTCAGCGGTGTCCCAGCACGTCAGACGGCCGTCGGCGTAGGAGAACTTCCAGTCGAGGGCGATCCTCGCATCCTCGGGGTCCACCTCCGCGCCCATGGCCGCGGCCCACTCCCGGTAGCCCTCGACCAGTTCCTCGGCCGCCGCCGCGAACCCGCGCTCGTCCTCCACCTCGAACCGCGTCGCCATGAGGGGAGCCTGCCACCCGGCCGGACTCGCCTGCGCGGGCGGCGGTCAGGCGTCGAGACGGAGCTCGACCACGGCAACGCCGAGGTCGAGCCGGACGCGCCCGGAGTGCTCACCGACCCGCTGGTACGCCCCGGCCGCGAGCCGGAGGCAGGCGAGGACGACCGGCGGACCGGGATCGACGACGGCGTAGAACGGAATCCCCGCGTTCGCGTACTCGGAGAGCTTCGTGACCCGGTCGGTGCCCCGGGTTCCCGGGGAGAGCACCTCGAACGCCGCCACGACCTCCGACGCGTCGCACCGCGTGCGGTCGTCGACGAGGGAGACGGGCACCACGACGACATCAGGGACCCGGACCGTCGGTGTCGGGCCCGCGTCGACCACCACCTCCACGTTCACGAGTGCCCGCCACCGAGACGGCAACCCGGCCCGTAGGGCACTGGCGAGCTGCACGACGACGTCCTGGTGCCGCAACGGTGCTCGCGGGGACACGAGGAGGACTCCCTCGACGAGCTCCATCCGCCGGCTCGTGTCGACGGGCAGGGCGTCCCACTCGTCGAGCTCGATGAGGTGGTCGGGCGCGGAGTAGCTGCTGGGGGTCATGTCACCTCCTCCGACGCCGGCGATCATCGCACGGTTCATCGCGGGCCATGCTCCTGTCCCAGGTCGGTGCGTGCGGGCAAGCAGCGCGCCCATCGCCACCACGTCGGCAAGACCCGCACAACCAGCACGCGACGCGATGCCGGGTCCCGGGCGCTTGCGAGGCCGCGTGGGCGGCGCCAACGGTCTACTCGCTCGCGCCGAGCTCAGAGCTGGTGGCTGTAGGAGCGGTTGGTCTCGAGCAGGGCGGGGTCGGTGCCGAAGTAGGCGTGCTTGGACATGTCCGGGCTGTACCGGCTGGCCTGCGGGGTGCGGTCGAGGGTCTCGGCCATGGCCCGGATGTGGTGCGGGGCGGCGCCGCAGCACAGCCCGAACCAGCGCACGCCCGCCTCTCGGGCCCGGCGGGTGAAGTCGGCGATCTCGTAGCGAGTGCAGGTGAACGGGTCGAGCCCGGTGGGAAAGGCGAGCCCCTCCGGGCCCGGTTCGGCGGGGTCCTCGCGCAACGACTGGAAGGTCGGCTGGGCGGCGTGGGTCCGGTAGGGCACCGGCAACGCGGCCACCGGAACGTCCACGGCCACGGCGATGTCCTCGATCAGCGGCAGCATGGTCTCGGGGCCGCGCAGGCAGTTGAGCCCGACCACGGCGGCGCCGTGGTCGGCCAGGGACCGACAGGCGTCGACCACCGACCCGCCCTCGCGGGTAGTCCCGTCCCGGCCCACCGCCAGGGTGAGCACCGCCGGGAGCCCGGCCTCGCGCAGCACCCGCGCCGCGATGTGTGCCTCACCGGCATAGCGGAAGGTCTCCGCGATGACAAGGTCCACACCGGCGTCGCTCGCCCATCCGACCTGTTCGGTGAAGATCGCGCGCGCCACGGCCGCGGAGTCGCGGCGGCCGGGGTCGTAGACGTTGGTGTTGCAGATGTTCCCGGCGAGCAGGGTCCCGGAGGCGTCGGCGACCTGCCGGGCGATCTCCAGCGCCTGCCTGTTCAGCGGTTCGAGCACGCCCTCCTGGCCGATCAGCCGCAGCTTCTCGCGGTGACCGTAGTAAGTGAACGCCTCGACGACGTCGGAGCCCGCGTGCACGAACTGCTCGTGCAGGGCCCGGACCTGCTCGGGGTGGTCGAGGACCACCTCCGGCACGAACGGCCCCGCCTGCACATACCCGCGGCGCTCCAGCTCGAACAGGTAGCCCTCGGCGCAGATCACCGGACCGGCCTCGAGCCGCGTGAGCAGCCCGGGCCCCCGCCCCGTGGCCGCCGCACCGTTGCTGACCGGTCGAGCGTTGCTGGCCGGTTCCCCGTTGCTGTGCTGCACGTCTTGAGGGTGGGCGCTGTTGCTCGGTCCGCACCCACGATCGCAATTCGCGGACACACTGCTCGGAGAAGGCCCGCCTTATGGCTTCTCCAGATGCGTCGGGCTGGCGGTGTTCGACTGACCCGCAGCTCAAAGATCATGTGGACCTCTCATTCGCCGGCCGACCCGTGGGAGGTGTCGGCGATGGGGACGACATGGCGCAGGGAGCGGTCGGCGACGGTGATGATCAGGAACAGGACGGCAGCGGCGAGCATGAACAGCGCCAGGTGGTGCAGACCGAGAGTGTCGGCGCCGTGGCGCAGGAAGACGCCGTTGGCGGTCGAGGCGGTGATCGCGCCGAGGTAGAAGAACGTGCGAAACAGCCCCGCGGCCGAGCCCATCCGGGCGGGGTCGGCCTGGTAGTAGACGGCGTTCTGGTTGGCCAGGTTGTTCAGGCCTTGGGGGATGCCGGCGACCAGGGCGACGATGACGATCAGCCAGATCGCGCTGCCCGGCCCGAGTAGCAACAGCAGCGCGGACATCACGATCTGGGTGGCGGGCTCAACAGCTCAGATTGGCTACTTGGGTGACGACGGTGTCCTACACCGCCTCCTGGCCGCTAGAGGGGGTCGCCGACCCGGTCGGTGTGGTTCGTCGGCAACGTTGCGAGCGCGGGAGCGGTCGGTGGCGACGCCGACCCGCCTCGCTGGCTGCTCGACAGCTTCCGACCTCCGAGATCAGCGGTAGCGCGCGCGCTGTGCCGGACCTCGCCGCGACGATGCGCGATCACCCCGCGAGCGTGGGCACGCGCCTTCTCGTCCTGCACGGGTCGCGCGCCCGGGGCGACCACAGCCCGACATCGGACTGGGACGTCGGCTACCTCAGTGACGACGCGCGGTTCGACCCCGCCCCGCTGGCCCTGGCGATCGCCGACGCCGTGGGTTCGGACGCCGTCGACGTCGTGGACCTGGCCACCGGGAGCGCGCTCCTGCGCTTCCGCGCCGCCCCGGGATCGGGCCGACCAGGCGGCGTCGCAGTCACTCCACGCGGGCGTAGTCGATGATGGACTCGAAGTCGACGCCACGCAGTGTTCCGTATCCGGGGCCCCAGGCGCCGCCGAGGCGGGAGGTGATGAACGCGTCTGCGACGGTGGTCGGGGCGTGCTCGACGAGCAGCGCGGCCTGCACCGTGAGGGCGATGCGGGTGACGAGGTAGCGGGCGGTATCCTCGGAGGCTTTGATCATGTCCTCGATGTCGGCGACGGCGTGTGCAAGCAGGGGGTTCTCGGCTGCCGCGGGCCCGATCTCGTCGAGGACGGGCTCGATCGCCTTGGGCTCGCGGGTCAGGACCCGGCCGACGTCGGTCACCATCATGTTCGAGGTGCCCTCCCAGATGGAGTTCAGCGGCGCCTCCCGGTAGTAGCGCGGGCAGGGGTGTTCCTCGATGTAGGCGTTCCCTCCGATGGACTGGATGGCCTCCTCGGTCACGCTGGCTACCCGACGGCAGTTCCAGAACTTCGCGACCGGGGTCAGCAGCCGGCTCACGAACTTCTCCGACATGTCGTCGAGGTGGTCCTCGGCGCGGGCGACGCGGAACCCTAGGTGGGCGGCGCCGGCCCACTCCAGGGCCAGGTCGGCGAGCACGGGCGCCTGGGTGGGCAGCCGGGACAGCTTCGCGCCGAATGCAGAACGGTGGTCGTTGTAGAACAGCGCCTGGGACAGCGCGGCGCGCATGAGGCCGGCCGACCCGATCGCGAAGTCCAGCCGGGTGTACTCGGCCGAGGACAGGATCGTCTTCACGCCCTGGCCCTCCTCGCCGACCAGGAGGGCGTGCGCATCGTGGTACTCGACCTCGGAGGAGGCATTGGCGCGGTTGCCGAGCTTGTCCTTGAGCCGGTTGAGCCGGACACCGTTGCGCGTCCCGTCCGGTCGCCAGCGCGGCACCAGCAGGCAGGACACCCCGTCCTCGGTCTGCGCGACGGTCAGGTAGGCGTCCGACATCGGCGCGGAGGCGAACCACTTGTGGCCGTTGACCAGGTACGCCTCGCCCGGTCCGCGCGCCCCGACCGGGCGGGCGACGGTGACGTTGGCTCGCAGGTCGGAGCCGCCGTGCTTCTCGGTCATGAAGTAGCCGATGGTCGCGGCGGTCTTGGTCCCGATCGGGGCCGACGACGGGTCGTAGCCGTGCGCCGCGACCCGCTCGGCCCACGGGGCGAGCTCGGGCTGGCTGCGCAGGATCGGGATGGCGGCGTAGGCCATGCCGGTCGGGCACGCGGTGGACCCGTCGACCTGGTTCCACAGGTAGGACAGCACCCCGCGGGCGGTGTGCGCGCCGGGCTCCTCGCGGGTCCAGGCCAGGGCATGCACCCCCGAGCCGAACGCCAACGCCATCAGCTCGTGATAGGCGGGGTGGAACTCGACCTCGTGGATCTCGTTCCCGATCCGGTCCAGGGTGTGCAGCTCGGGGACGTAGCGCTGGGCGTCCCGGGCGGCCTTGAGAGTCCGCGGGTCCCACACCCGGGCGCCCAGCGCGGTGGCCTCGGCCCGCGACCACGGGGCGTAGGTCTCGACGATCCCGGACGCGAGGGCATCGGTGGTAAAGGCGTTGGCGTCTTGGAGGTCCGGGACCAGGTTGTCCGGGATCGGCCGCTGCCGAGCGAAATCCGAGACGCGGTGGCCGACATCTGGCTCGCTGGAAGTGGTCATGCGGTACCCTCCTCGGGCTCGCTGGGGCTGCTCACAGCGGTGAGTGTGGAGTCGCGCCGGGAGTCGATCGCGGTGGACGAGTGGGCGTGGGCGCCCGCGACGCCGGCCTGGCAGAAGCGGGCTATCTCGACGCTGATCGCGTCTCGGTCGGGGGTCACCTCGGCGCGGTGGGCCAGCGGTGCGACGACGCCTTCGAGGAAGGCGCCGACGATGGCCGCGCCGCGGACGCGAGCGTCCTGCTCGACGAGCTCGCCCGAGGCGATTCCCTCCTCGATCAGGCGCGCGAACGCGTCGGCGAGGCCCGCGCGCGCTTCGAGGCGGACCTGGTCGACCTCGGTTTGCATCGGCTCGGCGATGACCGCGTAGGCCAGGCCCTCGCCTCGCAGCGCGCGGTCGACGAAGGTCGCGACCGCGGCCCCGATCCGGTCGGCGACACTATGTCCGGGTTCGGCGGCGATGGCGCGCACCACGTCGAGCTCGCGGACACACACCCCGCGCAGCATCTCCGAGAACAGGGACGCCTTCGACGGGAAATGTCGGTAGACCGAGCCGGTGGCCACCTCGGCGACCGAGGCGACCACCGCCATCTGCGCGGCCGCGAACCCCTGCTCGGCCACCACCACCCGAGCGGCGCCAAGGATCCGGCGGCGGGCGTCAGCCAGCCGGGCAGCGACCCGCGGGCTCGAACCCTCACCCGGCGCAGCGCCTGCTCGGCGATGGGGCAGCGCGCTCTCACCGACGGGCTTTCCCCGGCGAGCCGGCGTCACCATAGCTCCAACAAATGAACCACGATTCAGGAGTGAACCATGGTTCATCGGGAGGGGCAAGATGACACGGTTGCCCGCGCACCCTCTCGAGCGCCGCAGGACCGCCGAGGCTCGACGTCCAGAGAGGAAGGAAAGAGCTTCCCCGCTTTCGCTCCACACACCCGCGGGCACGACGCCGACCGCGGTGAGCACCGCGGTCACCATCATGAGGTCGTCCAGCGCCGTGACGAACGCCTGCGCCTGGACCTGCTGGAACGTCATGTAGCGCAGCGCGTCGTCGAGGCTCGACGCGCGGGCGGCGTTGCGTTGACGATGCTGACGTAGAGCACCGACATGAACATGCCGGTGACCAGGACCAGCAGGGAGACCATCCAGGGCGCCGAGCAGGACCCGGTGGGCGCAGGCGGCGGCGAGGGCGGCGACGGGGCGGTCACCGCGTCCTGCCTGGGGCGGTCCACCTGCGGCCGCGGCGGCGCGACGAAGGTCGCCGCCTGGCTCGCCGTCGGTGTGGTTGTCACCACAGGAGTGGGCCACCGTTTGCCGACGGAGGTCCCGCTGTCCGGGCTTTCATAGGGTGCCGGTCATAGCCGTGAACCCCAGCGGATCGGGACATGAAGGCGTTCCTCGCCGAAAAGCCCGACGAGCCCGTTGTCACATCATCGGTGCCGGACCGGCCGGTTCGCGTGCCCGAACAGCAGCGCATCAGCTCGGCCGCGGTGACGACGCCGTACCACCCCGACGCTGCGGGGGCCTCGCCGAACGCCGTCACGGGGTCCGGACGAACGGTCGGGCCGGCGACGACGAGCGGGGTCGGGTCGCCGGTGTGCAGCACGCCGCCGGTGGAAGGCGTGGCGTGGTCACTGGTGACGGCGACGATCGCGCGGTCGGCGAGGTCGAGCAGGCCCGCGAGCCCGGGGTCAGCCGCCTCGAGGACCTCCAGCTTGGCTCGAGGCTCCTTCGTGTGGCCCGCCTCGTCGGTGGCCTTGGTGTGGACCGTGGACGAACCGGGCGCCGGGCGTGATCAGCTCGTCCGCACACGCCAGCCGCGCCCGCAGGTCTTCCCCGGCATCGGTGACCGGCGCCAGGTGGCGGGAGTCCATGCCGAGCAGGCGGGCGATCCCGCGGTAGAGCCGCGTGCTGGTGACGGCGGCCCCGGCCACCCCGGTCTGCTCGACGAAGTCCGGGAGGCCCACCCGCCGCCCGACCACTTCGTCGTCAGGAAGTCCAGCGCGGGCCGCGCCCACCGGGAGCGGTTCACCGGATGTTCGGCCAGCGCGGTCCGAGCGTCGCGGAGCAGGGCGTTCAGCGTGTCCGCCGTGGTCGCGCTCTGCGTCGCCTGCCTGGTGTCCGACTCCCCGCTGCCTGGTTCGCGGCACGGGAGCACCCGCAGCCACGGGTGCCGGTCCTCGAAGAACGGATCGGAGTCGGTGACCGAGCCGTCGGTGTGCCCGTGCAGCACGAGCAACGCCTCGCCCCGCTCGCCCAGCGGCACCAGCTCGGCGCCGTGGCGGGCCGCGGCGGGGCCGAGCACGTCGAGCAGTACCGCCGCGTCCTCGGCGTCGTCGGGAGCGACCCGCCCGGTGATCCACACCCGGCCGTCGTCGCCGACCGTCGACGACCGCAGCGCCGCGTCGGTCACGGCCGTCCCGACGTGCACGTCGACGACCGCGCCGAGCGCCTCGAGCACCGCGCGCCCGGGGAACGGCACGTCGCCGAACCCGACATTGCCCAGTGCGCGAGCTCCGAGGCGGGCGCGCGACCCCAGCCGAACGGCAGGTGCCATCCCGAGCCCCCACGCGCCGCGAGGGCGTCCAGCACCGGGGTGTGCGCCGCCTCCGACGGCGTGCGGTTTCCGAGCGCCGGCACCAGCCGGTCGCCCAGCCCGTCGAGGACGACGAGCACGACCGGCAGCCGGTCGTCGTCGAGGCGGGGCTGGGTCTCGCCGTAGCCCGGCAGGCGCCCTCCCGCGGGGCCCGAACCGCGCGGCGGCCCCGTCACCGCTGCGCCAGCAGGTCGCGCAGCACCGGCACCGTCGCCGGCGGGACCAGGTCCGCCCAGGACCAATCGTCGACCGCGGGCCACACATAATCACCGCGACGCGACTGGCGCCGGTGACCTCGTCCGGTTACGGCCTGGCGACGGTGATCCCTTCCGCCGGCCGGGTAGTTGCGGGGCTGGGCGGTGGACGAGAGCGACCGCGAGCGCGCAGATGGCGATACCGAGCAGGGCACGGGGCGCGACGGCGTCGCCGAACATCAGCCAGGCCCAGAGCATGGTCGTGGGCGGGGTGAGGTAGATCAGGCTGCTGAGGTGGGTCAGGGTGGTGCGGCGCAGCGTCAGCCAGTAGCAGCCGTAGGCGCCGATGGTGGAGAACCCGATGAACCAGGCCACGGCGACGGTGAAGGCGCCGAGGTGTTCGGGCGGGGGCGCGAGCTGGCCGGTGGCCAGGGCAAGGACCACGAAGAGCACGGCGCTGGCGGCGGTCTGGATACTGAGGGCGTCGAGGATCGGCGTGCTCGCGGCGGTGGTCCGGCGTTCGAGCAGGGTCGCGACGACCAGTGCGGCCATGCCGACGAAGGGCAGGGCGTAGGCCCACCACACGGCGGCGTGACCGGAGGTGAGGTCGGCGCCGACGACGAGCACGACCCCGAGCAGGCCCACGATGAGCCCGACCCATTGGCGGGCGGTGACGCGCTCGCCGAGGACCGGTCCGGCCAGGGCGCCGGCGGTGATGGGCTGGAGGGCGGCGATCAGCGCGGCGGTGCCGGCGCCGACGCCGGCCTCGATGGCGCCGACGTTGGTCCAGATGTAGACCCCTTGCCCGAGCAACCCGACGAGGGCCTGGGTGCCCAGCTCGCGGCGGGACAGCGCTCGCGCGGTGTGCCGCCGGACGCGGCGCAGGACCCAGGCCAGTGCGGCCAGGGCGACGGCGACGATCGCGAACCGCCAGACCATCAACGTCACCGTGGCTGCGGTGGCGGTGCCGAGTCGGCCGCCGATGAACCCGGAGCTCCACATCAGGACGAACCCGGCGGAGAGCCCGGCCGTGGCCAGCGGCGCGGTAGTGGGCGCGCCGGTGGGCGTGATGGTGGGCGTGATGGTGGTGGTGGTGCTCGGTGTGGCCGTCACGGACGCCTCCAGAGGTACACTAACCTGTATGGCTAGCGGTAACCATACAGGTCGGTATACCTCCGGGCGTGACGACGCTTCGGTGCCGGCCGGGTCAGCGGCGGCTGGAACGACGGCGACGCTGACTCCGGCGGCGGCGCGTGTGCTCGATGTGGCGTCGCGGCTGTTCTACGACCGCGGGATCAGGGCCGTCGGGGTGGACACCATCGCCGCGGCCGCCGAGGTCACCAAGAAGACGATCTATGATCAGTTCCGGTCGAAAGACGCCCTGATCACGGCCTACCTGCAGCGCCGGGACCGGTGGTACCGCGACTGGGTGACCAGCTGGATCACCGAGCACCCCGACACCGATCCCCTGCTGGCCGTCTTCGACGGGCTCGGGCGCTGGATGAGCGAGGTCGGGCCGCGCGGGTGTGCGTTCGTCAACGCCTTCGCCGAGCTCTCCGACCCCGTCCACCCTGCCCAGCGGATCGCCCGCGACCACAAAGCGTGGTTGCGTGATTACCTCGCCGAGCTCGCCGCCGGCGCCGGGCACCCCGACCCCACGACCCTGGCGGCGCGACTGCTGACCCTCCATGAGGGCGCGATCGTGCTGTACTCCGCCGGCGCCGACCCGGCAGCGGCCGACACCGCGCGCGGCGCGGCCGCGGCCCTGCTCGCGCCCACGGGACAAACGGTGACGAGATACCCGGGCGCTAGCGGCAGCTAGCACCGGGCAAGCGTCAGAGCTGACAGTCCAACCCGGATCGAACGAATCGGGGGGCTCGGTAACGGTCGTCGACCGTGGGCGACGGTGTGTACGGGGGGGAGCTCGAGCACGACAAGCGGGGCGGGGTGGCGGCCGCGGTCGCGTGGGTGAGCGGGCATCTGGGCCGAGCCCTGACAGCGGCCGGGGTGGTCCTCGTCGCGCTGGCGATTCTGGGGTGGCTGAAGGCTCCCGACCTGTACGGCGGCGTGCTGAACGAGCAGGCTCGGGTGCAGGCCGTTGTCACCACCAGGGCGTCCGTATTGGCGGCTTTGGCCGGGGCCGGGGCGCTGGCCACTATCGGGATCAACTTGCGCAACTCCCGGACCAACGCCCAGACCCTGCGGACAACCCAGGAGACGTTTCGGGTCACCGAGCGGGGGCATCTAACCGAGCGCTACACCAAGGCCATCGAGCAACTGGGCAACGAGACCTCCGTGGCGATCCGCCTCGGTGGCATCTACGCCCTGCAACAGCTCGCCGTCGACACCAGCCGCGACGGCGACCAGGCCACCATCGTCGAGGTCCTCTCCGCGTTCGTCCGGCTCAACCTCCACATTCAAGACGGCGGCCCCGTCTCGGCCTTCCCTCCGACCGGGACAGACGCCGAGGGCGCGCCGGACGAGACCCCTAAGGTCGAGCCGAGGGCCGACGTGCTGGCGGCGATCTCGGTCCTGGCCCAGCTCCCCAACCGTCCGGCCGTGCCGATGCGGGCCGACTTCACCGGCCTCGACTTCTCCCTGATCATCCTGAGCAACGCCCGCCTCGTCGACGCCAACCTGTCCGAGGTTCGGCTCGCCGGCGCCAACCTCACCAACGCCAACCTGGCTCGTGCACGACTCGTTTTCGCCGGCCTCAGCGGCGCGAACCTCACTGACGCCACCCTGAGCGGCGCCACCCTGATCGGCGCCCACCTCGCTGGCGCCACCCTCGCCGGCGCTGACTTCAGCACCGCCGATCTCACCAGCGCTGAGCTCAACTCCGCCAACCTGGCCCGTGCACGACTCGTCGGTGCTGACTTCACCAACGCCAACCTGACCGGCGCAAACCTCACCGAGGCCATCCTCGGGCGTTCCGTCTTCACCGGCGCCGACCTCACGGGTGCTGACCTCACCGGTGCCAACCTCGCTGGGGCCGACTTCACCGCTGCCGAGCTCGCTGGGGCCGACGTCTCCGAGGCGTCGGGACTGACGGAGGCGCAGCTGGCCCGGGTGCGGTCTCGACCTCGCGACCCGTCCCCGACCACCCCCTCGCCCGCCGTGAACGGAGGATCGGGCACCGACGGTGACCAGGATCGCAGGTGCTCGCATTAGCAAGCGGCCGAGCTAGATCGAGCCGCTGGGAACTCGAGCCGCTGGGCCAGGGCGTCGTACACCGCCCCGCCCCCGTGGCGGCACTGCGGCTCACTGCGATCTGGACCGGGACCCGGCCCTTCACACTGGTGAGCTCCAAGGGCGGGTGGACCGCACCCTGCGGGTGGCGGTGCACTCCCCCGCCACCACATCGGCGCCTGATCGGCCGCCGAGGCTCGCCGCTCCAGGGACCAGGGCGGGAAGTCCTCTGGGCGAGCACCAGCGCGGGCTCGCAGAGCCGGCCAAGAAGTTCCGACCCCCTGGATCAACTCCCATGAGCTCGTCGGCCTCGACAGCGTGTAAGAAGCCGAACGCAAGCGGTGTGGGCGGTGCTGGTGGGCCCGGCGTCTCATGCGGTGGAGGCGCTTGTTCTGCCTCCGCCGTAGGGGCGCCGTGTCCATCCGCGGAGGCTCACCGGCAAGGGTCGTAGAGCAGAAGATCTCTCGGGCCGCGCTCAAGGAAGGCCGGAGCCGGCCCGCAGGGCCGTCGAGAGGGCGCGGCCCGAAGATGTCCTGCGGCCCTTGCCGGTGAGGGGCGGGTGGATCAAGCTGCCGGGCCCAGGAGACACTGCGTCGCCGGAGGCGGCTCGATCCAGGCCGAGGCCGCGCGGCCTTAGCAGCGATCGAGCTATCAGCGCGGTGACACAGCGAGTGGCGCCCGCCCGGGTGCCGACGAGGTCACCAACCCGTCATCCGGTCGGTCGACGAGCCGCTCATGGGCGGGCCGGCCGACTGATCGCGGCCGGTCGGCGCACGCACGAGGTGGTCGAGCCGGCCGACGCCGGGAAGGCGAGCGGCGGCTGACCGTCGGGGGATCGTCGACGGCGCGGACCACGGCATGATCGGGGGACGCGCCGCGGCACAGCGAGCGCGGACCCCGACGGCCCGGAGGAGACGCCGGCATGACCCGTGACCTGAGCCGCTGGACCCCGGCCCCCGCACCGGTCGCGTCGACGGCGTCCTCCTCCGACGGCCCCGACGAGCGGCGCGGACCACGGGTCGCCGCCGCCGTGCTCCTGCTGGCCGGCCCGGTCGAGCTGCTGGTCTGCGAGGCCGTCGCCGGGTCGGCGTGGACGGACCCCCCGTACAGCTACGTCCGCAACGTCCTCTCCGACCTCGCCGTCCCCGCGCGCCACACGTTCTTCCAGGGCCGGCCGATCGAGTCCCCGCTGCACGCACTGATGAACGCGAGCTTCGGGGTGTTCGGCCCGCTGGTCCTCGTCGCCGCCGTGATCGTGACGAGCCCGCTGCCGAGCCGCATCCGGCGCCCGGTCCGGTCGCTGGCCCTGGCCAGCACGCTCGCGAACCTGCTCGTCTCGCTCGTGCCCGAGACCACCGTCGCACCCCTGCACGGCACGGGCGCCTTCCTCAGCTTCCTGTGCGGCAACGCGCTCGTCGTCGTCCTCGCCGTCCAGACCCGGGCCCTCGGCCTCCCGGCGGGGGTCCGGGTCACGCTGCTGACCCTCGGTTGCATCGGGTTGGCGGCGCTCCTGGTGCTGGTCACCATCCCCGCCCTGTACTCCGGCGCTCTCGAGCGGTTCATCGCGTACCCGTACCTAGCCGCACTGCTCGTCCTCGGCACGTCGATCCTCCCCCGCCGGCGGCACGCGAGCCGGGACCGCGGCACCGGGCGAGCCGGTCATCGACCCCGCGGGTGCACCGCCACCTCCGCAGCCTTGACGGCGAACCACAGCCGGTCACCGGGTTCGGCGTCGAGCTCGGCGACGGCCGACGGGGTGACGTCGGCGGACAGGCCCTCGGCCCCTCCTCGACGACCCGGCCCTTCGTGCGCCGAGGGCCTGCGGACCGACGACGGCTCGCTCGTCGCCGGCACCCACCCGGGGCCGGGACGGCCGTCGGGGGCGCGCCGCGCTCCTCACCCGGCCGCGTTCGTCGCGATCAACGGACCCAGCTACCGGCTCAAAGAGCGGGCCGCCGGGCGGCCGGCGTGGCGTCGGACCCGCGCGCGACGACGACGAGCCCACTCGACGCGGAGCCCGTGCCGGGTCGCCAGGTCGGCCAGGTGCAGGTCCTGGATGAGGAAGGCCGGACTGGCCTTGCCGAAGGGGTCCAGCACCTCCATCCCGAGTCGCCTTCAGGCTTGCTTGAGCTGCTTGCGGTGAAAGCCGCACGGGCAGTTCTGAGGCGGCCCCGGCGCAGCAATGCGCCGGGGCTACCCGACTGATCATTGGGAAGCGCAATGCCTCCGCGATCGGCACCCTGGTTGAGCGCACCAGCGGCTACACCATGCTCGTGCACCTGCCCGACGGGTACACCCCGGAGAAGGTCCGCGACGCCCTCGCCGAGAAGGTCAAGACCCTGCCCGAGGCGGTGCGGCTGTCCCTGACGTGGGACCAAGGCCCGGAGATGCGCGACTGGAAGCAGGTCAGCGTCGCCGCCGACATCGATATCTTCTTCTGTGACCCGCATGCTCCGTGGCAGCGCGGCAGCAACGAGAACACCAACGGGCTGCTGCGCCAGTACTTCCCCAAGGGCAGCGACCTGGGCCCCCACACCGCAGCCGACCTCGACTGGGTCGCCCAGGAGCTCAACGACCGACCCCGCAAACGCCTGGGCTACCACAAGCCCATCGAAGAGATCGGCGAACTACTGTTGCGCTGACCGCCAGAATCCGCCGATGGGGTATCGGTCTACGCGGCCCCCGAGAGCGCGACAGCCCGCTAGCTTGGTGGGGCGACTACAGGTCCTGCGCGACGCGCAGCACGGTCGCCACGGCGTCCATCTCCTCGTCGGTGGCAACGCCGATGACCTGGCCGAGCCGGCGGCGCAGGACGGCCTCGATGGTCAGGACCGGGGCCCAGCCCAGATTGCCGATCCCCACGTTGAGCAGCCCGCCGGGGTCGTGGTCGACGACTTGGAGGCCGAGCACGACTGGGTGCTCGGCGTCGTTGATGCTCGAACCCGAGATGATCAGCCGCATCCGGCTTTGACCGGGCCGGGCCAGGACCGGAACGTATTCGTAGACCTCGCCGCGCTGCACCCGGCAGAGGCTGCCAGTAGCCCACGACGCAGCCGGTTGGCCCTCCTGTTAGCCGGCGAGGCGCTCGGCCTCGGCGTCGGCGTAGAACTCCTCGCCGAGCGTCCGGGCGCTCTGGCGGGCCGACTCCATCACGGCCAGGCGCAGGATGTAGGCGTCGACGGTCAGCCCGGCCCGCGCCGCCTGCTCGCGGACCGCTGCAGCGGTCGCCTCGCCGACCTCGATACTGGTCATGCTTCCTAGGCTAATCGCACAACCCCTGCTCGGGTACGCCCGGGACGAGTCGCTGATTGACCGGACTGCCTGACCACCTCGGATACATGCTGAGCGCGACATCGTCGTGGCCGCCGACATCCATTAGCGCCTGCGTCATCAGTCTCTGGTTGCTGCGGCTGATGCCCCCAAGGTCATCCCTGAAGGAGCGGGGTCGGTCAACCTCCCGGTCCGAGTTCTTGATCCTCCTTTCGTCCTCTCCGTCGGGTTTATCCCCGCAACCCCGATCAGCGAGGACAGCACCCGCGGTGGTGGTGTAGCCGCCGACCGCGACCGGCGCGCCGCCGCGTCGGGTCATCAGCCAGGGCGCCGCCGACGAACCGGCCCGCCCTGGCCAAGCCCTCGGAGATGCCCTCGATGAGCCCGAGCTCGGCGGCGGGGCGCCGAGGGTGGAGGTGACGAAGCCTGGCAGCAGCGCGGTAGGGACCTCGTGTCCGACGGGCCTGTGACGAGGATCGGTACAGGATCGATCCGGTCGAACAGCCCCTGCTGGAAGACGAGCTCGATCGCGCCGAAGGACGCCGACAGAGACAGCAGGTCCCCCGCGGCCAGCTCTCCGACTGCTGGGCGCGCCACCGCCCCGCCGTGCTCAAGCTGTCCTGGCTGCACACCTGCTGGGCGAGGCCTACCTCCCCCAGTCCCGGCCCGCGCTCGCCGCCGAGTGGCACCTCCGCTGGCGCCCGGCCGCCCTGGCCGCCATCGCCGCGGCGATCGCCGCCGAACGCTGCCGCCCCGGCGAGCACCTCGTCGCCCGCCGCACCGCCTAACTCGAGCGCGACCAGCAGCCCCCGAGCCCGTCCGGGCCCCCGCAGCCGGGCAACCCGTACCCGCCGCCCCCGCACGCGGGCGGCCCGACCGGGGCTCCCCACCCCCGGGCCACCCCCGGGCCCGGGCGGGACTTCACCGACCCCACCGACGAGATCACCACCCCGCAGCACTGGGGCCCGCACTACGAGGCAGCCAAGTCCGCCGACCTCGACTGGCGCCGACGCTGCGAGAGCCCGTCCTGACTGCCGGGTGGAGTCTGGCGATGTCGTGCTTATCTCATTATCTCATCATCTCATCGTCCGCGTCTGTAGCTCCCCTCGGGTGACCGCTCCGGCATCGTCGAGGGGTGTCGGAGTTGACTTGCGTGAGCGTGGGCGAACCAGTTAGCCCAACGATCGATGAACTCGGTGACATTCTCGTCCCGGAGCGCGACAAAGGGCCACGCGAGCTGATACCCGCCTACACCACCTCCGACCGCCTCTAGGGCTCTGGGGTCGTTCGGTGGGTACGCCGAGGGGTCGAATGAGTCGGCGGCCCGGACTACAGACTGCCTATGGGTAACGCGCGCATTGTCCATGAAGGCGGTTTCAAACCAAGCGTAGTCGCCGGCTTGGTGGGCGTCGCAATACCAGAGGGAATGACTACCTCACATCCGGGTACTTGCGTGGTGCTGCCATAACGATACCCAAGATCGGGAATCTCCACCGAACCCGGGAGTGGTTCACAGCCCCCACCGGCACCCCGACCGCGACCTCGCCTTACAGCTGTGGTCGGAACACCCAAGCCGTGTCGATGTGTATGATGTGTGTATGGCACGGTTAAATGTGTGGGTGCCCGATGAGTTGGCCGCCCAGGCCCGGGCGCAATGCCGTTAAGTTAGAGTTTTGAGTTGGGACCGGACGGTATCCTCGTGACTACACAGATAGCGCGGAATTAGTTCCTGCGGTACGGCGTGTCGGAAGCCGGAATCCGCAGTGACGGGAATC
>JAABUP010002545.1_pt1 | contig 25482 bp, 20 predicted proteins | sample 5559201 | NCBI WGS metagenome assembly JAABUP01 (sample SAMN10711887, study PRJNA513373) | rock metagenome | isolation source: Antarctica rocks | place: Antarctica
GTATTTAACCCAGCTCGTGTAGCTCTTTAATGGACGAACAGTCCAACCCTTCATGACTCCTACATTCATGTGGATGAGCTAAGCCGACATCGAGGTGCCAAACTGCGCACTCAATTTGAACTCTCTGGCGCAATTAGCCTGTTATCCCTAGCGTAACTTTTTCAATAATCCAAAACCTTTCCTTTCTGCATTTTGTGATCGTATGCCCCGCTTACGCGACTGAAAGACGTGTAAGTCAAACAGTAAAGCAGGATTAAGCCGTTAAACTTGATAAGCATCATAAATATCATTTAACTAAGTATCCATTCAGGCTGATTTAGATCAACTGAATTAATTTCCATTTTTTTTATATTTTGGAGTTGCTATACGAAGTATGGCTCCGCAGGCATAAATTATAGATACTAGTAAACAAGAAAAACCATTATTATAACCACCCTTAAATGAACCATTTTCAACATTCAGATGAAACACTCTCAATTTACAAATAAACCATTTACAGGTGAAAAATAACGATTTAATTGCATCTATACTTTAATATAGTTAAAATCCTACTTAAATAAAAAAAAAAAAAAGTTCCAACTTAAATGGATTTATAACTGAATTAGTATTAATATAATACCAATTTCAGACTAAAAATAATAAACATGTGTAGGCTAAACATGTAGTATAAACCTATACATGTTTAATTGCGATATGCAGTTTTACAAAAGTGAATTTGGATACTCCCAGGTACTTTTTATGGGATCTGTGCCCCGCATAAACTGCCACCTAGCAATTGTTTTTATCAATTATTACAACCAGTGCTTGTGTTATTATTAAACACAAACTTTTAAAAGAATGGCCATTGTTAGACCTATCTCCTGGCAGGGTTTATATAATATGATAAATGAAGTAAAGGTGTTTCAATTTTGTCTTATAAACTACCTTATACACTAAGACTCATTATATCATACTCAGTAACTAGCAACAGTAAAGCTGCATAGGGTCTGTTGAGATAGGTCGTTTTATTACTAAAATTTCCCCCTCTAAGAACCGTACAAGCGACTTTCATCGCATACGGCTCAAGCACTAACTTATATTTATACATTGCAAACCTAATGTTGTAAACATGAAATTACAAACTTAAAATCCTCACCTAGACACTTAATAAAACCCCTATCCTAGTTTATCAATAAATCAAATAACATATACCATGCTCACGTTGATGCTGATAATCTTCTATACTATGTATGAGCATAGACCCGTAATCAGCCCTTTAGGGTTTTAAGTGTAACCTCTGGATCATTGATTTGCCCTTTAAGAGCTTTTATCTCTAAGTGTGTAGCGTCTGGGTGTTTCTTTATAATAGCATCTGTAAAAAAAAAATTCAGTTTTCACCTTATGCCTAGTATTTTCACTTGTTAAACTTTAGATTATATCTAATAAATTGCTCACTTTATCATTGTTTGTATTAGTTAAGGTGTGAAATAAGTTTAAGTTAATAATAAAAAGACAAATTTATTTATACATTTATTGCATATTACTTGTATAAATTGTTAGCACCTGCTCTAAGTCGGCATCCTTTCAGATTGGTTATAAACCTATTTCTATGATTACAATAAAACATTCGCTTTTTAGAACATCCTCTACCCACTAATGTGTATTTTACCTTACGATTCAACTTCCACACATCAATAAGCCTAATTAAACGACTTTATGTAATGTGGACATTATTGGGCTTACCTAGTTTGTTTAATAACACCTATATGACTACCTTAGGATTACACTATACGCTAATTGAAACATGGACCCATTAAGGAAAAAGACGAAAAGCTTTTCCTACACTCAATTATAATTGTTACTTTCTTATCCTACGTTCCTATATCAGGATATGCCTTTACAATCACCCTACTCGGGCTTGGTTACCGTTTTAAAGTCTTCAGTTAACTAAGGTAATACACAGACATTTTTTTTTTATTTTTTTTTTTTCGAAGTAACAACCTAGTTGTGCGCTTAAATGTATTCATGTTCTTATCCAGTTGTAGTAGTCTAGCTCGCCAGCCTATTAGTTAACAGGTTGGCCAGATGTTAACGGGCTTCACACGTAAAAATTACTTTCTATGCACGCCGTATGAGCTCAAATAATGGGTTATTATGGAGGGTTCACACCTCATTGCTATTAAACACTTATCTAGTCGCACTCTCGTCTAACTAAAGGTAAACTGTATCTGCACAGTTATTCCAATTTCACCGAGCCAATCATTGAGACAGCTGTTGTATCGTTACATCATTCATGCAAGACCGCATTTAACGGCCAGGGTATTCCGCTACCTTAGGACCCTCAGGGTTAAGGCCGCCATTGAACGGGGGTTCCTTCAAATCCTAGCTTATATTAGTCAACTAAGCAAATCCGATAACCAGCCGCCATCGGGCAGAGATCACACTCAATACTTCGAATTCATTTCTTTGCAGCGTGCTTTGTTTTAATTAAACAGTCGTACAACACCATTCTATGCCTCCTATTCCTTTCCTGATATTAATCAGGAGGAATGGCCCACCTTATCCCGAAGTTACGCGAGTCAATTTGCCGAGTTCCTTAATGATTGTTCACTCGAACGCCTTCGTATACTCTACTTGCTTACTTGTGTTAGTATTTAGGTACGGTTACACATGGAATAAGTGTATCATCTATTTCAGTTTATTTCCACTTAAACCGTTCTTTATAGTTTTCCAGAACATTTCTCACTTATTTGTTTACACACATCTATACGCGAAGCGTTATAAAATATATAAACAAATTTTTGAAAAGTTATCTACTGTTAAAGCTAGCTTTGCTCATCGTTTATCCCTTTTGGGACCTTTTAATAGAGAATCAGCTTATTAATTACTTTTATTGTTTGCCTATGTAAAGGTAAAATAAACTTAGAGGCCGTGACTTTATCTAAATTCCATAAGCTTTAGGCGAGGGTATTCCCCTTTATCGTTACTCATGTCAGCATTCTCTCTTGGGTTGCTTTATAATACTATTCCTTACAAAGAAATAATCGCAACACTTACCCAATGTTCTGCTACCCCATATGTACAATATACACCCTACACATACATTGTAGGTATAGGTAGAGCTTATATATATTAATACATATGGACAAGGTTTCGGTATCTTGTTTAGATCCGTTAAATCTTCGGTGCTTTTACCCATATTATAATCAAAAAACAAAACCAGTGCTCTGTTACGAGATCTTCAGAAAGTGGCCGCTTCTAAGCCTATTCCCTGGCCGATTGGGGTAAATACTGCCTTAATTTCACTTAACAAAAATTTTGGAACCTTATTAACTCTTGTTCTGGGCTGTTTCCCTTTAGACATACAACCTTATCGTACTATGTCCGATTATTCAATATACATATCGAGTCCTTCCGAGAACAAATACTCACTGATAGAGTCTTCACGACCCCCCAATGTCCACAAAAAGCATTTTATTTACTTATATCATTATGAGCAACGGTTTTCATTAATTTTAATAATGAAAGCCGATAATAAATAAAATACTAGTTGTATGAGATCACAATTCTGTACCTTCTGATATTCTATTTAAATTACCTACTTATATAGGTTTCGCAGAAAACCAGCTATCCTAGTCAGTTTTGTCTTTCACTAACTTACCACAATTCTTCGGATATCTATACAACGATAACCCGTTCGGACTTTTATAATCCTGACCATGGTAAGATCACTAGGCTTCGGGTCTAACTTTTGATACTACATCATTATATCATAATTGTTTTATCTATGCATTACTGCTCGCATCAAAAATTAACTTGCTGACCCATTATGCGAAAGGTACGCTCTTGTTGTTTATTTAAACTTTTATCGAGCTGCTTATAAAATTGCTATTTCAATCATTTCCCTCACGGTACTTATCACTATCGCTTATATATCATATTTAGTCTTAGAGGAAGGTTCCCCTTATATTCAAACAGATATGCCCATTTTACTTTTAAGACTTTTCTTTTTTCATTCACATTACTTAAAGAATCTCTTTTGATTTGTTTTCCTGAAGTTATTAAGATATTTCAATTCACTCCGTTTATCTGTGAAACATGTAATTTCTTATTAGAGTTTATGTGTGCGTCCTACCACTCTTCCATGCCATTTTCCACTTACCCAATGGGCACACAACTTAGGCTGTCCTTCACGTTTCACGTATCACGCCCAGCCCTCTTTGATATATAGCTTTGATTCCGTAACAATTTCTTTATATACTTATTTGTCATTTAGTATAAATGACAAAATAATACTATCCATATCATCTACATCACTATTGTATATTATAGATTTGATCTCTTTTTTGTTTTATTATTACCATAACCATAACCATTAGGTAATAAAAAGTTTTCTAAAGCATATAATCGGGTTATTATGACTCGAACATAACAATTCCTCAACCCAAATGAGACGCCTAACCAGCCTGGCTCTAACCCGTAGATGTGTATAAATTATATAGCTATACTGATGTTTATGGCTTGCTGATGCTCATGCTGATGCTGATGCTGATGCTTATTTGTTTTTTTTATTGTATAGAAAATCTGACATCATCAATAAAGAGCGCATGCGCAACAGAGAATATCCGATTCGAACGGATGTGGTCATTTTAACCAAATAAGTTTCAAGCTTATCGCTTTAAGCCGCTCAGCCAATTCTCTTTTTATAGTTATGGATGCAAGCATCCCTAACTTATATACCATAGATGAATGCATATAAAGTTTTACAATAAAAACTAATTTTGGCATGTATTTTTTTTTTAATATATCCTAGGCATATTAGATTTATAATACCGTATAATATATATTATATTATATTTAATTATTAAAACAACAACAACAACACCAACACCTAATATTGAATAAGAATCAGTACAAATTAGCAAAGTAATACCCATAAAAGTTGCCTCACCTTGAATACAACGACCTAATGCAACTGGTATAAGGATTATTATAAATAGAAAACTTAAAAACTTTAGTTTTATTTATACAATAATCCTTATGTAATTCAGTTATGCATGGCATAAATCTTGTAAATATTTCCAAACTAAATGTTGTATTATCAGCCTTATATCTTTTTCTAATAACAGGATATCTAGAACAATAATGGCATAAAATATAAAATACAAAATATTTATAATATAAATGGCACAAGTAAACAGTTACAACTAAACTACCATTTTTACTTATAGCACTAAAAGCTATATAAACATGAGATAATAATCTTATCATAACGCTTTTTACATAATCAGGTCACACTATATTAGATAATTCAGTTTTAGTCACATTTCCCTTACTGTTGAGTGTAAATTAGTGCCTCAAAGTATTAATAATTTAGTAGTTGCGAAGCATGCGAAGCATGCGAAGCATGCGAAGCATGCGAAGCATGCGAAGCATGCGAAGCATGCGAAGCATGCGAAGCATGCGAAGCATAAATTATGTTTTAGATATAAATTTTTTAACTTATGCTTATGTTTATGCTTATTAAGTTAATAAATAAAAAGCGCAACACAAAAGATCTTATATTTTGGGCTATAAAAATAAATATAATGAGCTACATATAATAATATTTTGAGGTTAGCTATTGATTCCTCAGCGATTTGAACGCCAATCCTACTCTTATCAAAAGTATACTTTACCAATTAAGTTAAGGAACCTTTGTATTAACTATGTATAAATAAAAAACATTAACAAAACTTACGGAAAAAAGATGATTCGAACATCCAGGTGTTAATTACACAATATTTAGCAAATATCTTGCCTTACCAATAGCAATTTTTCCTGTGTATATATAATATATGCAATAATATAAACATAAGCGAGTCAGGCCGGCCACGATCCGGCATCTACTTTCTCGACAAGAAAGTCCTTTGCCTATTAAGTTACTAACTCTTGATAATATTTATTACGGCCAATCGAAATCGAATCGATATACTTCGTTTGGAAGACGAACGGTCTACCATTAACCTATGGCCGTCCTTAGCCTGGCTAAAAGGAAAAAACAAAAAAGGTCAAAAAACCCAATGCCAGAGTACCTAGAGTACCTAGAGTACCTAGAGTACCTTGAGTACCTTGAGTCCCTTGAGTCACTAACACTCTAGCAAAAATTTCATTTTTGGTTTCCTTGACACAGGACTTATTGTTAACTAAGATCCCCAGTAATAGATAGATATAAAAAGTATTAATCATACAATATCTACAAAGTGTCAGTAGAGAATAGATGCTTCAAAACCCAAATGATGATTATCAGTAAAATGGTATGATAGGTATCTTCAGAATCCTACACCTATAAAAGCAGTTCCTATTATCACATGTACAAATGTTTCAATAACTTACATTATTGTTGAGACTATGTATTCATATAAGTCTAATTAAACTTCTATATCGTCGAAGTTTAATTTTTTATATGTAGAGTTTAATGCCATTCTTTTACTTTAACTAAAAATTAAAATAACATAATATTTATTGGCTAGTCGTTGAACCTTTATATATTGCCTAACAATATATACTTGGCAGCAAGTTACCTTTATATTTAATAAGGCTTTCTTGCTATTGTCTCTATTTGCTATACTAAATATATATATATTAACTTAAAACAAACTTATAACCTTTATAGGATTCACCTGAAACTAAACATTGTTTAATTTTATTCCTTCCTATGTTAAGGTTTTTAGCACAATCGGTCATACTAGGGTAAATAGTTTTCTTACCATTACTATCTATAACAATAAGATTTGTAGCCTCACTAACTAATTTATCAGTATTTCTATAATACCTTATTCCCTGTTTAATCACATAGGGACTATCTATTAAGTAAAGTTTACATAATAAATTTTCTATTTCATAAATGGAAATATGTTTATTACAAAATAAATAAGTATTAGTTGTCATTCTATACATATTAATATGTAATTTTATTGCACCGAATAAATAATTACCTTGAGATATAGTGTGATAACCTTTATAGTAGATGTTAACTAAATTTAATCACATAGAGAAATCTTTACACTTTAAAGATTTTAAAATAATAGTATCATTATCATACATTAATGGTATCAATACTTCTATAAGTTCTTTTATTCTATTAACTTCTAATACTACAGTGGGGCTACTATTAACTCTATCTATTCTTTGAGAAGTTAATATTAAATTACCTAGACTAAGGAATTCTTTAATTTTATTATATAATTCTAACTCCTTAATATGATTTTCTAATTTAAATCTAGGTACAAACTTATTAGTTGAAAATGAGCCATCTCCATCAATAAACCCTGCTAATCAAAACTTAGTAATTTTAATCTTACTATTAATAGAACTTGGTATTCATTTACCAGACATATTATTCATTTCTTTTTTACATTTAATTATTTCTAATTTACCTATATCAGATAAATGACTTTTATCTTTAACTAATGTAACTGCTTTTTTAAATATTACAAAAGGATGATATTTTGAACTATTAAGATTGACAAAATCAAATATAGGTAGTATTACATGTAATAAAGAATTTTTATCATTTACAAAATAATTTATTCTATCTTTTGATTTAGATATATGTCCACATTTTAAAGTGTTCATAATATAATTTAACACAGCTTCATCATCCTTATGCAGACCTATTTGAAATGTAAACTGAGCATTCTTAAAAGTATTTTCACTTAATCCTGTTATCTTTATATTAAAATTACCTTCTGCATCTGTAAACCCTACAAATCATTCTAAGAAATTTTTTTGTAAATAATAAGAATTAGCTTGTTTATCTTTATAAGAAGGAATATGTATTAATAATTTGTTATTAATTTCAGCATTATCTTGAATGCTATAAATTTTTTTTGTTTTAAGTAAGATATATATAATTATGTAAGGGGCTACATTATTTAACCCGTGAAAACCAGTACCAAAATAAAAACAAGAACCATATGTGCTGTCAGATAAGGTAAAACAAGATACTGTATATTCTAGACCTTGTAAAACGGTGAAAATTAAAGCTAATCCTACTGTAAATACCATAGCGTACAAACCACCCTTTCTATATCCATGGATTAATGAATGGTGAGCATAAGTAACTGTAAATCCTGAAGATAACAATATAACAGTATTGAGTAAAGGTAGTTCAAAGGGATTAACTGAATCTATTCCACTAGGTGGTCACTGGGCTCCCATTTCTACAGCAGGTGATAGAGCACTATGGAAAAATGTTCAGAAAATAGCCAGAAAAAATAGTGCTTCGCTCACTATAAATAAAGCTATTCCCATATTTAAACCTCTTTGTACAGCTAAGGTATGGTTACCTAAGTATGTAGCTTCACCGATAACATCTCTAAACCAAAAGGACATGGAAGATATAAGTAATATTAATGCAACGTAGAATAAATCTTGTGAGGATGCAAAACCATGCATAGTTAAAACACCTGATGTAGTAAGGGCGAAAAGGGAGGCACACGTGAAGATAGGTCAAGGTGATGGAGAAACTAAATGAAAAGGATGAGCTTGAAAATTGCTTCTTATTATGTTTGTCATTTGTATTTATTTATTTGTGTATTTATGTGTTTATGAATTTATGTAATTGCGTATTATGTTCGCAAACTTATATATTAAACGCCGTAACGGATGCCTCACTGTGTCCTACATATCATTATTCAGTAGTTAACTTAGTAAGATCGTAGTCATGTTTAGCCCTAATATAACACCAAAAGCTGCTTTTAGTACCTAACGTAGCTTAATTTTTTTAAGGAGTCAAACCTTTCTACGATCCAAAGATGGCTGGATGCTGTTGAACAGTAGTTTTAAGAATAAGGAATAGGTGATTTGAACACCTAACCTACCGTGTGTAAAACGGGAGCTCTACCGTTGAGCTAATTCCTTTAAGACCTATAGGATTTGAACCCACATAATGATGATCAAAAGTCACATATTTTTCCAGTTAAACTAAAGTCTCTTTTTTATTTGATGTTGCGTATCTTTTGTATAAAGCTTTAAATAATCTAAGTATTATGCTATTTAATGATTATGTTTAATCTTTTTGTTTTATTGTTATAACTATAGCACCTACCATAGCTAATAGTAATATAATAGAGGTAATAATAAGTCAAATTGAATAACTAGTATACATAATATTACCTATACTTGCTATGTGCGTTGTTTCTGCCAGATTCCCGTCTCAAAGTTTAGAAGTTACAAACATAATTTCATCCCTATTACTGAAAAAACTAAAAAATCTACCTAATAAATAAAAATAATAAGTGTTAACATTAGAACTGTAAAAACTTAACAAATTAAGAGGTAATATTTGAGAAACAGCAAAGTTATACGAGACAGTTATAACTAGGGCTAACGGTATGTTGTTACTAGTATCACTTAATAGTTCGGATACTCTTACGTTAATTAACATTAATATAAATAAAAATAAGATTGAAACTGCTCCAACATAAACTAATAAGTAAGATAACCCTATAAAATTTATACCTAATACAAGCAAATAACATGCTATACTTAAAAATAAACCTATCAAAAATAATACTGATACTATAGGGTTTTTACTTATTATAACAAAAATTCCTGATAATACACAAATTAAAGAAATTATATCTAAAACTTTATCCCTATAACCATTACTAATTGTTTCACTTATAAGCAGTAAACTATTCATTATCTTAATATCATTCCTAATTCTGCCTCATTATACGATAGATAAAAAATAATATGTATGCTTTAACCTGAGGTCTATATGTTTAATTTTTAAATATCATTGCTATTAGCTTTTATTATAGTTATATATAATGTATCATATGAAAATTTATACCCTAGAAAGTGTTTACAAGCAAGCGAAGCAAGATAATGTATAAGACCTGACGCGAGGTGTTTTATTTTAGAAATTTTGTTTAAAGTCAATATATTAGTTAAAAATTATATTTATACTTACCCTACCCACCCTTGCACCCCAGTGGTATAAGCAAATTTGAGATATTATATGCAGCGTTAAAAATATTGTTTTGGATATATTTTTAATTGCTGAGACTTCGTCTATGCATCAGCATCAGCATCAGCATCAGCATCAGCATAATCATCAGCATAATCATCACAATTAAAAAGTGTGTACAAGACTTGAACTTGTAATCCTTGTGGCCGAAACACATCGCTTAGCCAATTAAGCTAACACACTTTAAACCTTTAGTTTTATTTGGCAGATATGTACGTTAAAAGCATTAACCACAAAGCCCTTAAAGTGAATTGAACACTTATCTAGATATTAACAGTATCTCGCTCTACCGTTGAGCTATAAAGGCTAGAATCAAATAGTAAACACAGAGAAATGTTATAAACAATGGACATTTATTTGTAATTAAACTTAGGGTGACTTCTAGTGACTTCTAGTGACAGCAAAAAAAGTAAGTCGCTATTGTGTTTAAATGCCTTGCATGCTTTGCAAGCTTTGCAACACAAATAAAAGGATCAAAAAATAAAAGTCATAAAAAGTTCAGTGATATATTATACAACTAAAGCATAATAATAAGACATCAATAAGCCTGACGTATATAACATAATATTTTAATAAAATAAGATACCTATCAGGTCAAGAATACTCGGATTTGAACTGAGAATTTGAAGTTTGAAGCTTCCTATTTTACCATTAAACTATATTCTTTGAATGCAAATCAATGCAATATTATTAGTACTTATAGAGTTATAGTTTAATTTAGCCCTATGTAGAATTAAATCATTATGCCTTTAGGAAGAAAAGGACTCGAACCTTCGACAGCCGTAGCTATTGAGTTTACAGCTCAACCCGTCATACCAACAAACGGAACCTTCCTTGTGTTACAAAACAAGAATAATATTATATAATCTCAAGATTATATAATTTTACTCTTGTTTTGTAACAGGTGTATTATTAATATTCATTAATCCCGTGCAATTTCCACTACACGAACCATATTTCGACTTAACACCAATCAAAGTCACGCATACGAAGACCACATGCCTAAGTTTTTGGGCCTAATCGCCCATATTGAAAATAAACACTAGCCAAACTTATTGCACATACTTCTTTCAGCGCCTGACGAGTAGTTAGTACCTATCTGAGATTAAATTCACCGTGCCGTACTTATACACGATTACTAGTAATTCCTTTTTCACGCAGTCGAGTTACAGACTACAATCCATTGTTAGTGTATCTCCATTTTTGGGGGATTAGCTCAATTTCACAATTTCACATCCTTTTGTAAGGTTTATGTGGCACGTCTATAGCCCACAATATTTAGGCCATGATGACTTGTCTTAGTCCCTGTTATCTTATCCAATCTAGCGGGGAACAACTCTATATAAAAATAAAGTAAGGGTTTACGTTAATTAATGGAACTAACCAGAATCTCACGACATTAACTGTAGACAGCCGTGCAACGCTTGTAAATAGATTTTTCCTCCCTTCTTATTAAAAAAGGGAATAATAATCTAAATATTCAAATTGTGGTAAGGTTTTTTGCGGATTATCAAATTAAACAGTCGAGATAGGTAGGTCTTTTCAGACTTTCCCCCTCCAAGAACCGTGCATGCGAGTTTCCCCACACACGGCTCAAACAGAAATCTTAGTTATATCAACTTAGCAGCCATCGCCGCAAACATTCATAATCTTTTCTTAACATACAGTAAGATTAACACTTGTCAGATTCTGCCGATGATTAAGTCAGCCAATTTTCATTGAAGTTACATTGGAGATATTTATTAGGAATATTCTTTATTAATTATACTTTCTATTTCGTCCATACCTTCACTTTTTAAATGTTTATTTTCTTTTATAATGTCCGCTACTAAGCAAAAATTATGAAAACTTTTGGATTTGTAGCCAGTTAGTGTATGTTCATTAAAAAATGGAATAATACTATCTCTGATATCAGGAAAGCTAGTTACTTTAAAGTCTCCGGCTAAATTCCCCTTTCTTGTAGAAAAATTACCACAATTGAAAAAATTAACGAGACTTTTCAATAATTCCTTATCCCTAATATGCTGAGTGATGGTGAAGACCAACCTTACATATCCTTTGTGTACATTTTTTTTATAAATACCTTTATAAAAGTTACCTTCTGCTTCAGTAAAGCCCAAAACTCAATATGGGTTTAGACTCGTTTCCAAAGGGCTATATTTATATAATCTTTTACTAGGAACGATATTAGCAAAACTAGACTTGAGATTGTAAGATAAACCCTTATTTATAGAAGCTTTTATGGACACGACTTCCCGTAAACTGGCTTCAGTTAACGGTCCTTTTCCTAAAATATATATAACTTTTTTAAATAGTTCGAAATCATTTCTTTTGTCTGTTAACAAGTTATATTTATCAAAATGAGGTATTATATTTGTGATTATATCTTTAACGGAACTCACTTTGTACCTCATCATGTTCTTGCTATGTTTGTATATGTTTCCTACAGTAAAATATGCCAACATACCTTTCAGTATGTTTAAATCTTTGGTGTCTAAAGCAACCTCGAAGCTGACGCTAACTATGTATCCGATAGTACGATTAGTATTCTTACTAATTGAAATGGTTCAACAACCTTCTCCATCTATAATCCCTGATATGTACCAAGAATTTAAAACAGGGGAGAATTCTACATCTTTGTATTTTATTATGTTCATGTTTATTATCTTTTTAATTTTAATCTTTTATTATATATCTAATTTATTCTTACCCAATAGTAACTTTATCCTTACTAAAAACCTATTTCAATGAAGATTTATAGTAAGGCATTTGCTTTTTAATCTCTCCTATACCCTCTCATCGATACGATCATTTATTAAGTATAAATCGCCACCTTATTAATGCAAGTATTGCAAAATAAGGAGATAGTAGGGCTTACCGTGTTCAAATATTAATACATTATTTTAAAACTTAGGAGGAGAACTTTATTCCGATGGACTAACTGTTTCCCTAAAGACTAGCATGTCAGGTCTTTACAATCCATAATCGTAGCGTTACGAAACGTCATCATTCTCTTTGCTTTCGCTCTCCATATTTTACATCACACTAGCTCCTACACATACAATAACATATGTTATTATATATATATCGTTATTTAAAACAGGCTACATTGTCATTGTACCTTCACACTTTATATTACTAACCAGCGTGTACAAATAGTGTTGGCTTGAGAAAAAAGCCAGTGGAATCGCACCACATTATTAATATCCGCTTTTCACGTCGTGTCACATACTTCACTACTGGTTTCAGAAACGGTCTAATGATTTCAGTTCCAATGTTGCCAAATTACTCTTGAGGTGGAATGCTTACACTTTCATTTATAGAATAAACTATTATATGTCTAATCTATGACATTCATCATTTTCTGCTTTGACTATTGGGGTATCTAATCCTGTTCGCTACAAAAAGCCTTCGTCCTTCAACGTCAGTTATCACATAAGGAGATGCTTTCGCCTATACCTGTGCCATAGTATTTCTTCCAAAATAAGGTATGACAGAATTTCATCTCTACACCAGCAGTACTTTAAAACCCCCTCGTAAGTAACTCTAGTACATTAGTCCCATATTGCAGGCTTGATATACCGTCTAGGTACCCTTTAAACCTATTAAAGATGAATAACACTAGTCTTCTACGTATTACCGCGACTGCTGGCACGTAATTTGGTCAAGACACATAGGCAGACAATGTCATTATCATAATTCTACCTAGAATTTTATTCGACATAGTCGATATTGCATCAATTATTTAAACATTGATGCAATTAGCTATTGCTATACATTCCTCCAAGTTGCTGGTTCAGCCGTTAGGCTATTGACCAATATTCCTCACTGCTGTAATTCCCATCGTGGGCTTTGTTCAGGCCCACTGTGATCGATCAACCTCTCAGTTTCGACTGCGTGTATAAAGCTAGTTGGGCTTTTACCCTAACTACTACAACTACACGAGATACACACTTCTAAGAGCAAAACATAAGTTTCTTTATTATTATAAGGGATCTTTCTCCTTACTCCAAGGCGGTTGTGTTATCATATACTCACCTGTTCACCACTACTAGTTAATTGCTAAAACTAGTCGTTCGATTAGCATGTGTCAAGCATTTGGACAGCGTTCATTCAGAGCCATCATCAAACTCAACTAATATATTTATATGTTTCCTATGATGCTATACGAAGTATGGCTCCGCAGGCATTATCCTTTCATGTTAGTTAATAAAGTTATGTGTATGTAAAAATTATTAACTTTATAGTAATATACTATTGATATACTACTAATATAGTATTTTAACTATTAAATCAAATTACAAGACTCTACGCATTACTCCTGGTTTATAAAGTGAAACAGACACTATCTATAACTTAGCTACAAACAAAAACTGCTAATTTAACTGTTCTTCTTGGTAAACTACTACTTACGCCATAATACGCCTTTATTAGGTTAAAAATCCTTAACCCATCCACTCTGTTTAACGTTTAAGCTATTTCATATGCTTATTTACTAAGTAATGCTGAGGCTCAAGCTTAGCCATCGCAATGCTTATGTGCTCAGGTAGGTCTGGCGGAAATATATAAAACTATGCTTTGTTCTTTATGCTTTAAATTTATTGGATACGCATAAACTTGATATATGATGCCTGCGGAGCCATACTTCGTACTTCGTATAGCAACACATTATTTTCTTGTTTTGCTTACACATTTTAACACTAGCTATGATAACGATAAAAGTTTAATAAAGGTTTCAGCAAGTATGGGTAAAGGACTTGTTGATAAATATATAAGCGCTCTAAAGAAGGATGAAGAGGAGAAAAATAAAGTTAAGTATCTAGATAACAATTGAGTGAAATACTCCTTATGGTAAGCTACTTGAAAGGTTAACAATAAATTATACAGTGTTTTACTTAACGGTGTTTTTCTTCCAAATTAGGTTGTTGAAGCTTTAATCCCATAGATTTTATCTCTGTATGCTTTAAAGACATCTTTAGTTATACTAAAATTATAACCTTTAATAACCTCAGTCTTGTAACCGTTAGCTTGGGCAAGTTTTAATTGTTCACTAAAATATCAGCCCTCTCATTTACCTAAAAGTGTGTAAAACCATCTCTGTTTATAGTAGGTAGTAGACCTAGATAACCATCTAGGCGAGATTATACTCTACATAAAAAGAACCAAAAAAAAATTATCTCTTGACTTAAAGGTAACTTAAAGGTAACTTAAAGGTAACTTAAAGGTAACTTAAGGGTAACTTAAAGGTAACTTAAAGGTAGGGGGTATAGCCAATAAAAGAACAATCGAGTCCTGGTAAATCCTGTAGAGCCTCGTAAGGATACAATGAATTTACATCAGAGTAATACAAATTTCTACCAAGGGGTTTATATACCTCGGTTATACGTTATACGTTATACGTTATACGTTATACCACTGCAATAAGCTTTCTTGATGTTATGGTATAAACTGCGTGTGTTTATGTTAGATACGTTTTTATTGTAGTGAGACCTTAAAAATATATCAACAGCCGTACTAGATATAGTTAAACTATCAACCATGTTTACTATATAATCATTAAATATGTGTACATTAGCCTTATTTATTACTTGGTATAAAGATGGATCATGACCTGACAAATACTTTAAAGCTTCTGCTTTAAATGATGAATCATGGGCTTTAATCAATTAATAAATAAGGCTTTAGTCCTGTATATAATAAGTTTTCTTTACTACTAAATTTATGAGGAAAGAAACCTATAAGAGTCGTAACCTGATAGTGTATGGCTAAAGCACGTAAATTATTATTCAATAAAGCCAAACTATCACAGATAGTTACACTATATATAACTTTATTACCTCCAACCAATTTTACACCCTTACCTCTCTTGTTAGTAAGAAATATCTTACTTATCTTAAGTCTAACATTCTCATTTTATAAGACACTAATATTGTATTTAAAGCCTTTTTATTCGTGTGACACCTTTTCATTTTCTGCTAATATTTCATTATATTTATTTAAAATATTTAAGATATATACAATATAAAAGCAACCTAAGTTATCACAATATAAAAGCCACCTAAATTATCACAATAAAAAAAATTGTTTTATCATATTTCTGTCTAACAATTTAATTAATAAGTTTTAAAATTAACTGAATCAATGTAATAAGTAACAGGTTTATTTAGGTTTTCATTTGTTAGAAAACCTGCAACAAATACTTTAGACGAATCTTCTTTAGATATGTTTGTTTCTAAATCTATAACCCCTATATAGGGATTAGGTCTAAATTGATATTTATGACCAGGCTTAGTTATAGGATATAAGCTTATATCCTTTTTGTGTAGTATTGTTTTATTATCTTTAATAAATAATACAACGTTACCTGTCTTCCTGTGTATAACACCATTATCAACTAGATTGTTTCTAACACGTGTTATAACAACACCATGCAAAAGATATAATATTTTATCAATGGTAGATTCGTTTAACATCTTGTAAGCTAAAACATTAACAGTTGATTTTTTAGCTATATAATAGAATTTGTATGAGTTATCTAATGGTAAAATTTTATCGGGATCGTTAACAGATAGTAATACAGCTTTATCCTTAATACGATCCAATAAGTTAAGAGTAGTATTAGCTATATGTAAAGTAATTTCCTATATGTTATTATTATCTAAGGAAACTTTTAAAGGAGCAACTAAAGATCTTTCATCAATAAATATATACTGATTATGCTATTCGTTTTCTTGTATTCAGATATATTGTTATCTGAGACAAAATTAGACAAATCCACACTCAATACAAAGAATTATTGAATATCCTTTTGCCTAAAAGTAATTTCTATATAATTAACACCATGATAGGCTAAATTCTAGTCACCTAAGAGTTGTTGCACCCTAGTTATAACAATATTGTTTAGATCAATAATTACATTCTGGTTATTATAATAAAATGACCATTGGTTACTGCTGATGCTTGCTTGCTTGCTTGCTTGCTTGCTTGCTTGCTTGCTTGCTTGCTTGCTTGCTTGCTTGCTTGCTTGCTTGCTTGCTTGCTTGCGAAGCTAGCAAGCAACCGCAACACATACCATATTCGTTAAGCAGAGACCTAACTCTAACAGTTGCAATAAATCTAGTGTTCAAGGGTAAAATCATAATAACTTTTTGAGAAAATTCCTTAAAACTGTACATTACCCTAACATATATATTAACCGTAAAAGGTTTATTGAAACGGTGAGTATAATAAGAAGGTATAGGAGCTGTAAAAGGATCATAACAAGAGCTAGTTGAAGCATAAAATCTTTTGCTATAAGGGCAAGATAAACCCTTATAACTACTTAAAGCGAAACCGATACCCAAACCGGTACCGAGACCGATAGCGCATCCTTTCAGGAAAACAAGGGAGTGAGACATTGTTCCTGGTGTCTTAATATTAGTATTAGTTATCTTTAAGGTGTGATACTTTATAAATGTACGATGCAATGGTGCAAAGGTATGAGATAATTAATATAGTTACGCCTATAATGCTATATAACATAGCCTTAGGGTTAAGCCATCTAAATCTACCATGACTTAACCTAACTGGATACAAGTAAGCCGGTTCCTGTTATTGTTTATGAATCTAAATAAAGGCTAGGTTTAGGATTGCTGTTTCAGAGCTATACTATACTAGATTAAACTTTTATAAATTTAATGATATATAAGTAGTATACTGTTTATTTTCTGCTAAAGACCAACGTTCACACATTTACATATATTTACATAACATTTTAAAATTATCTGTAAACATATGCATAAACCAAATAAGCTTTGGACTTCCCTATGCTGTTTATTTAAAAACAGCACTAAACAATGTGTATCGCAGTAATATACTTTATACATGATGCATCATGTGGTTAATATTAAATAAAAACGTTATTTATATATGAGTAGAAACGCCTAAAGGCACGTAAACAGGCAATCAAATTTAAATAAAACTGCTTAAAATATTACATATGCATAACTAGATATAAGATTGTATAGATTATATCTGTAATCTTATAACTTATCTATAAAAACTCGTGTAGTAAATATACGAACAAATCTTGGTAAAATATATTTTGAAAATACATATATCATCATTATTAGCAATATAAAAGCAAAAGTTATTTGGTTTAAGAAATAAAAAGGTACTAATTGTGGCATGTAAATAAAAAACATTGTATGTTGGTGCTATCGTTTTTGATTTATGATTTATGCATCGCAACCTAATTATAGGTAAAAGGATAATGGAAGGTGAAAGCCTCAAACCACCAATCAATAGAAAACACATAATTAACGAAATTGTACCGTAAACAACCAAACATGAATACGGTTATGATTAAACACATTATTTACATTATATGACTATTGCCTAAATAGTATAAGTTTATTGTAACATATTATCAAAGCTAAGTGAACTTACCAATATTAAAAACGTAATAGCCAAAAGCAATATTTATATAGAAATAAGCATTAAACTTAGATTTTTTATGTTTAACACATAGCCTAAGATTTCTATTATAGATGTATTAGTAATAGATTAATTATTTATCGTTATTACTTATATCTGTATTTTTATTTTTCTTAGATTCCCTATAAGTTTTGTTATATAATCTTTTCTGAAGTCTGGCCTGGTATGTAGCTTCATACCTTTTACTATTAGCTCTCACTCTTTCTATGTTCAATTCACGGTATTCTTTTCTTTTTTCCTTAGGTACTGGTTTATTTTTTCGCCGTCCTTGCGGTCCTTGCGGTCCTTGTGGTCCTAGTGGTCCTTGGGGTCCTTGGGGTCCTTGGGGTCCTTGGGGTCCTTGGGGTCCTTGAGGTCCTTGGTTTTGTGGCCCCTTAGGATTCAGCACGTAATCTATCATCATTCTAGGGTCCATGAGCGTAAAATACGGTTTACCCATAAGTATAACATGCAAAACATTAAACAACAAAATAAACGACACAAAAAATAAAATACAACTCAGAGTAATACATATTAAGTACAAGTATTTATGTTCGAACTTTAAATCTTTGTTTATATGTTTTACGTGAAATCATAACGAAATAGAAAACAATAAACTATGTATGCCCAATAAAAATTGTAAAAGTAAAGTAAAAAACAAAGATTCAAAACAGATAATATTAAAACAAGAAATAGTAATAATGATAAGTAAGTTGAAAAGATAACTACGGCTTAGTTGGCTACAAATAGAATACGTATAAAAAGCTATAACATGTTTTAACTTGGTAAGATTGACTTTTTGTTTTACAATTATCAATTGTAAGTAATATATATACAGTGTTGACTGTATATATGTTAAGTTAGTAGCAAAAGCAGCAAAAATTATTCGGTGGATAAGCTCCATCGTGTTGTCTATTTTTCTGTTTCTGTTCATATTAATGTAAATCTAAGGCGTCTTTCACGTATGAAGACGATAACACCACTAACACTTGTGCTTGTATAAAAGCTATTCCTAGTTCTAAACCTGAAAACGCTATTATAAAAGCTAAAGGTATTAAACCTACAAAAAAAGAAACAAATCCTGAGGTCATAATATTATAAGCAAATCCGCTTAGAATATTAAGTAACATGTGTCCACTTAATATGTTTGCTGCTAACCTAAGTCCTAATGAAACATTTCTTGCTAGGTATGAAATAAACTCTATTAATACCAGTAAGGGTAATAAGCCTAAAGGACAACCTGAAGGTACAAATAAAGAAAAAAATCTTAAACTGTGTTTTTGAAATCCTAAGATAGTTGCTCCTAAAACCACAGTAAAACTTATAAAAAATGTTAAGATAAAGTGGGAGGTAGACGCAAAACTATAAGGTACCATACCTATAAGATTATTTATTAATATGAATGTAAATAGGGCGTAAATAAAAGGAAAATATGTTTGTCCTTTATTTGTATCTATTTGATTTATTACTATACTGTGTATAGTAGCATATATAGACTCTTGACTTATTGATCAGTTATTAGCTATTACTTTATTGTAATTAGTGGCTAAAAGATTTAAAGTTAAGACTAGAAATGCGGCAATTGTTAAGTAAAGTCCTATGTTAGTTAAAGAAATATGTAAATTAGCTAAGATGGGAGCATCTACACTTAACAGAATTCTTATTTCAAACTGATCTAAAGGGCTTGTTATTACAGAGTAAAGAAAATGTGACATAGTGAGTAAAACAAGATGGCATTAATTAAAAAACATAGTATATTCAGGATGCCATACTTCGTACTTCGTACTTCGTATAGCAACACATATGCGTATTCTCTTTGGTTGCTGAGACTTCGTCTATGCATCAAATATTTCATGGAAAAGGGAGCAGGCCTAATGGGTTGAATTACAAATAAGATAAAAGACAAAAAGAAAGATATCTAATACTAGATAAAGCAAAGGGCTCTGGATAGACCAAAAGCGATACACAAAGGGTCAAAAGGTGGAAAATAAAAAGTGTAATAAAAATAAGATTATTAGATAGATATATGCACTATCTATTGATGATAACCATATATTACACCTTCCTTAACACAACTAAAACAATTAAACTTTAAATCAGTTGTTATGTAAATGGACTATATCACCTTCATTTTATCTAACTAAAAGCTAACTCAGTACCTATTATTATGTGCTATTAGCTTGAGCGAACACTGCAGCAAACTTTGGCATATTATCCGATATGCTTGTACCTGTAGTGATAAAATTTATGTGGTTATACGCTTGGAGGACTTCGGTGGTAACATCATGCCTGCGGAGCCATACTTCGTACTCCGTATAGCAACACAAGATCCCGATATTAAAACTCCAAGTAACCCTAAAATAATACCTGAATTAACCACAGCAGATGTATGAGGGTTACTTAAATTTAAGCAAAGCTGAGGTAGGTTAGATGTAACACCATCCATATAAGTTGAACTCATAGACAAAATGGTTTTACATGGATAATACAAAAACTCAGCCTTTGTGTGTTTTAAATATTTACAAACATCTTTAATGTCTAAGACATCTAGAACCCCATTACTCATAACTCATATATATACCATTCAGTTACACTGAGTATCAGTTGGGGGCGAAGCAAGCAACAAAGGCTATACTAGCTTCATTTACTATATAAAAGCGAAACAATGGAGGACAATGTAATATATAAGACATTACAAAATAAATAAATATAATATAATAAATATGGGGTTGCTATACGAAGTATGGCATCACCCCCATAAAAAACAAGCGTATTCTGGTTTATAAGTAAAAAGCGTATAGGTAAAAGAGTATAAGTTACCCTGCAACATTTGCTCGTTTCGTATACATTAATAGTGATAGGGAAACCAAGGCAGACCAAGGAGACCAAGGGAGACCAAGGAGACCAAGGGAGACCAAGGGAGACCAAAGGGGGGAGAAACCCTAATTTTATTTTTATAACTGTAATCATAGCAAATATTATTAAAAAAAGTCTACTGTAATAGGTGCTTTGAAGGATACACCTAATGTACAATTGAGATTTATAATAAAAAGATATTACTCGATATGATTTCAAAGCTGTATAGTATACATGGTAGTAATATGATAAAAGCTATAACTAATGGTAGTAATATAGTTCAACAAAAAGACATAAGTTGATCATAACGTATTCTAGGAAATGAAGCTCTGGCCCATATGAAAACGAATATCATAACACAAGTTTTAAATCCTAATGTTAAACCATATATCATACCTTCTATTAACGGATCAGATAAAAAAGTTTCATAGCCAGAATTTATGATAGATATATATAAATAAAAGTCAATCTCTTTAATCAAATAAACAATGTATGCAAAATTAAACAAATAACCACCTAGAAATAATATACTTGTTAGTATACAAATAAGAACAATGCTAGCATATTCTGCTAGAAAAAAAAATACAAATATAACTGCAGCATGTTCTGTCATAAAACCGCTAACTAATTCGGATTCCATATGTAATGTGTATGAAAATTAAACTAATGGTTTAGTTTATTTATTGTTCACTTTAAACCTATATAGGTTTTTATAAACAAGGTCTGAACCTAAATATTTGATGCCTGCGGAGCCATACTTCGTATAGCAACTACTGTAACTTTAGATATATTTAAATGTTCGGCTAATTGAACGTTATTTTTAAAATTTTTAATTAAATTATCCTTTAAGTCATATATACCAACTCCGTACGGGTGTTTACTTAATCTATCACTTATTTTTTTCTTAGTTTCTTCATTATGTTGTTTATGCTTCGCAACAAACATAGGGTTCAACTCACCTGGTTTTACCGTACATAGGATGATTAGACTTATTGTGATACCTTTTTAACATTTTTAACTTAGCTTCGTCTGTATGTTTGTAACCTTCAAGACTTGTAGCTGTTCTCATAAAGTTATATAAATCATTAAAGGGATATTTTTTAATGTAACTTGTTTCTAAGTCTGTGAAAGCTTTGTTACTTATTATTTTACTATGATAAGTAAAGTATTCATATACACAAAAGTCAAACTTATCTAAACCATGCTTTGATATAGCACTTTGTAAAGCAGTATTAGATTTTTTATTTGCAAGATGTTCAATAAGTCTTAGATACAGATCTTTGGCACTACCTATGTACCGTTTATTATTTACAGTACTTATAAAACAGTATATACCTGCCTTTTTTCTTAACAATTCATTGTAAGAAAGAACTGTTTCATTGTGATTTAAATTATGAAAAACTTTTATGGGCATAGGAGTAGCTAAATTGTTTGTGGGTTGAGATAAACAAGCAGAAATAAGAGTAGAATAGCCTCTTCTATGTTCGATGTGAGGACTAAACCCCGTTTTACGTTTGTTATGTGTAGAGGCTATAGGTTTAAGACCAATACATTACTCTTACATTCACACGTAAGGTTGGACTATATCATATTAAACACATTGTAGTTATGTGTTTAATGATTGCGTGTAGTCTCTGAAGATCCTACTAGGATATGTTAATATCTTTTGGTTTCCTGCTGATTGCCCTATACGATATAAAGGTTTTCCAGCATACAGCAATCTTTTACGAGACCAAATCATATTGTTTATGTTAAATAGCCTCGGCTAAATCAAAAGGAGCTCTATTAGTTTCTGCTATAGACCCTATAAAAAATATTATAAATATAGGTAACAAGGGTACTATATATCAGATTGCTTTTTGTGCTTCTGTGATAACAGTTAAACTCAAGCTACCTGATAGCAATATTACAAGTAAGATAGCTGAGCTTAAAATTAGTTCATAACTAATTAATTGGGCTGTACTTCTTAACGATCCTAAAAATGCATACTTGGAATTAGCAGATCAACCTGCTAATAGTATACCGTAAGTGGATAAAGAAGAAACAGCCAAGATATAAAGTATTCCTAAATCAAAATCTGATATAGCTAGACCAGGACCATATGGTATAACAGAAAATCCTAATAAGGAAAAGATTAAAGTTATAATAGGTCCAATAAAAAAAAGAACTAGGTTTGCCTGTGTAGGAGAGACATATTCTTTTAACAAAAGTTTTAGGGCATCAGCAAAAGCTTGTAAAAGACCATAGTATCCAACTATATTAGGACCTAATCTTCTTTGCATACTAGCCATGGTTTTTCTTTCTGCAACTGTAACAAAGGCCACAGTTAGTAAGACTGGTATAGTTACTATTAAAACTTCTAGAATTGATATTAAGAGTGGGTAATATAACATGGTAATAGTAATAAAGCTTTTTATCCTTTCTTTAGAAATTATATATATACAGATATAAAAACTCTAAGAATAGATAAAATTAAAAATAAAATGAATATATGAGGCCTGCGGAGCCATACTTCGTCTATGCTAGACGAAGTCTCTGCATCAGCAACTCCATTTATATTTGGATACATTTACTACAATAGTAGTCTTAACAGAGATAAATGCACAAATTATTTATTATATGTATCTATGAGCTAATGTTACTTATGTATACAGTTATACATTAAGGTTTATTTTAGATGATTATAATAATTTTAAGATATATCTTTACCTGCTCCACTACTATTTTCCATATGTTTAAATAGTTCGTGTACATAATTTTCATGATTTTTATCTAATGCATTTCAAATATGAGGTTGTTCAATATTCGAAGTAGACTCAACACCTAAAGCCTTTAATATTTCTGGTTTATGCGGTATATCTACTTTACTTATGTGTTGTTGCAAAGCATGATAATCTATTAAACCATTATGTTTATTTATACTAAAGTATTCTTGGGCTGGTATATTTTGTCCTAAGGGGATGAAACCTCTGTAATTAGGAATACCATACTGGTCTAGAAGATTTGTGTAAGAATGGAATTCAAAAAACGCTATTTTGGCACCTTTCATTGCTATAACATATACAGCATAATCACCTTCTAGACCCATGCTATCCACAGTTTCAAGTATTGTATGATATAGTTGGTCTAGTATATTGTTGAAATTAGAATTTATTAGACTTTTTATCTCCACAAATAAATGAGGAGATAATTCTCCATTTTTATACTTTTCTACTGTAAAGTCAGGTTTTCTGTTTGATCCTTCCTGTATTTGCTCTGGCGTAACAATATACTTTTGTATAGGAAAATAATGATGTAACAATCCAGACGCAGCAGTGCCTGTTCTATGTTCATTTGTGTTTCCTTCGTATATTCTGTGAAGGGCTTTATTTATTGTATGTATGGATAAATATTTCATGTTATATGTTATATGGATGAGTTTTTACATCTAACTGTTTACGTAACAATTAACTGTTTACGTAACAATTAACTGTTTACGTAACAATTAAATGTAAAATTAAGAATAAAATGTATCTATTGCTACGTTTTCATCCATATTTTGTAAATATGAACTATTGTGTTAGCTTTAAAAATAGATGCACAAATTATTTATTATAAGTATTTATTTTTGTTAATAATATAATAAAAGTAAATGCTAAAAATATATAATAAAAGTAAATGCTAAAAATATATAATAAAAGTAAATGCTAAAAATTTATAATGAAAGTAAATGCTAAAAATTTATAATGAAAGTAAATGCTAAAAATTTATAAGCAATAACAACATAACACAATTAAAGTAAAGGTTAAAGGTTATAAGCAATAAAAACGTAATAGCAAAAGATAAATTTAAGCTTTAAAGAAAAGTCTGGTAGAGTGACATTTAGAGATTAGAAAAATTTAAATTCTTATCTAAGACTTGAACTTAGATCCAAATATTAGGAATATTCTGCTCTACCATTGAGCTAATAAGAATATAATATTTTAAGATATATCGCTAACAATTAATTTGCTTTATAACCTAAAATATGTGTTGCGATTGCTTGCTGAGACGAAGTCTGACGAAGTCTGACGAAGTCTGACGAAGTCTGACGAAGTCTGACGAAGTCTGACGAAGTCTGACGAAGTCTGACGAAGTCTGACGAAGTCTGACGAAGTCTGACGAAGTCTGACGAAGTCTGTGCATCAAATATTAAT
>JAABUP010003915.1_pt1 | contig 25481 bp, 34 predicted proteins | sample 5559201 | NCBI WGS metagenome assembly JAABUP01 (sample SAMN10711887, study PRJNA513373) | rock metagenome | isolation source: Antarctica rocks | place: Antarctica
CCCCCCTCCTCCTCCTCTTCCTCCTCCCTAGTATTCTTGACATGGCGAGTGGGTGGCTGCAGGGCAGGACAGGGCTTTCAGAGTGTTCAGTGTGATCCAAGACCAGCAGAGCCGGGAAGTGAGCCAGGGCCACATTGCCCATAAGGCCAAGCGCATGCGCCTGGCCCAGCAGGATCTCAAGCTACCCCGGGTTATTGGCATGGACGCCTGTCAGGTAAACACCACTCCACTTGACAGTCATCAAAGCTGTGCTTGCTTGCGCTGATCCAGAGATCCATTTTCCTGCATAACTGTAGTAAGGATGCTGTGCAGTGTCTGCCAACTGCAGTAAGGATCCTGTGCTTGCTGAAATGAAGTGCTCAAACTTTCGGCTCATGTTCATGACTCATAAGCAGGTTGCGCCAAAACGCTCTGTGCCTTTGAACAGGTCTGGATTCATGTCATCCTTTGTCATGCGTCTACCATCAATCCCTGATGTGCCATCAACTCCTGATCTGCCCAATGCACAAAGGCACCACGCTGCATGCACGCTTGCCAGACTCACAGGTATTGCACTCCTTTTCCTAGGTGGACCAGGCCATGCGCACACTTGCCCATCAGCCCAATTTGCAGCTTCCCAAAGACTTCCCTTGAGTATGCATGCAGGTCCGAGAGAGCTATGGCCTATGGTCATAGCTCCAGGCTGCCGCTTTAAGAAGCTCCCGTTATGAACGCTGAGAAGCATAAACTTTTAACTTTTCTTTTTCGTTTCAGGTCCGAGAGAAGGACTGGTGCAATGTGATCACAGCTCACCAGGGCGATGCAGCAGCCTACACCTGGCGCCTGCAAAACTTCACACTAGGGGAGCACGTCCTCAAGCCCCCAACATCCAAGAAGCGCAAGGCAGACAGCTACCCTGATGCTGATCATCAGGCTGCGGCCCCAGTGACTGCAGTGGCTATGAGCCAGTGTGGGAACTATGGGCTTGTGGGGCGTGCCAATGGAACTGTGGACAGATACAACATGCAGTCTGGCTTGCATAGGGGCTCCTACAACAGGTATGATGCATACCTGACCTGTTGGCTGTTCTGATTGTAACATATCAGCGCTTTGCTCTGTGTACAACCAGGGTCTGGGGATTCCTCCCTGTACGACATGCAGTCTGAAGCCATATGTTCGAACTTGCATGCATGCAACTGATTACGTGTTATCATACGCTCTGCGGTCATTTCTTGAATCGAGGAAAAAGCTCCAGTTGATTACAGTTTCCCATCTCACAATGTCAGGGGTAGTTGGCAAATGTCATCCGTAATGTCAGACATAGTTTCCAGTTTGTGATGTAAGGTTGAATGTGTAGTTGCCATCTTGCAATAGAGGCTGTGATCAGATAGGTGACTGCCAGCATGCGGTCAACAGCTGGCCTGCAAGATGATGCAGCCTGTAAGCTGAGACTCAGCAGTGACAAGCTTTGTTGCTGCAGAGTCGGCGAGACCAAGCGGCGTGCAGCAGCACATGACAGCAGTGTGACAGGCATAGCAGCCGACGCGTGCAACAAGGTGCTGGTCACCACAGGGCTAGATGGGCGGTTGTGCATGTGGGACTTCAAGCAGCAGAGGTTACAAGGGGAGGTTGCGGTGGGCAGTGCGGTGGCCTGCATGGCCCACCACCCTGCCACCTCCCTCGTGGCTCTAGCTGCTGATGACCTCGTCCTCAGAATGTAAGTTGCACGTCTTTCTGCCGTGCCTTGCAGGTGGGATCTAGACTTACGCAAATGAGGACCCATCATTGAGCTGCAATGCATATTGAGCATCAGATCAGTGCTGTCTGTCTGTCTGTCTCTTCATCTAGCCATCCTCAGTGTGCTGGGATGTTTGTCCATCCGCTTGGCTACTCCAGCACTGTAGGAGATTAGCTTGGCATGGTGCATGATTCCTGCAAGACTGGCTAAATGTCAAGTTGTGGCCCAGGGGGTCATGAATGTGTCTGGAAGTGGCATGCCTTGTGCAGGTATGATGTGGAGGCAGTGAGGATGGTGCGCCGCTTCAAGGGCCACAAGGACCGTGTGACAGGCCTGGTCATCAGCCAGGATGCGCGCTGGCTGCTCAGCTCCTCCATGGATGGCACTGTGCGAGTATGGGACATTCCAGCTGCCTGCTGCCTTCAGGTAACCCTAAATCCTTAAACCCCCTCCGTGGGCCATCCTCAATAAGGCAATCATGCAAACAGCCCACATACAGTACATGTGCAAACATAGCAGGTGCCAGCTGCATCTTCCCCTCATACCCAATGCAAAACATCTGTCTATTGCAGCTGTTTGTGACATGGCTTGCCAGCAGCCATGGACATATGTGGAACTGCCGAGACAGGATCTCACACAGGGAGCTACTCAGGACTGTATGTATTCGACCCTAAAAAAGAAACGTGTTTGATGAATGAACGAACAAATCAGCGAATGAATTGCACAGGCGTGCATGCACTGCATGGTGGCCTATGTGCTTGCTGCTGCCGCCCAGGTGATTGTGAAGGCAGTGACCCACTTTTGGGCAGTTGGTCACAGCACAGATAGGCATCAGCTCATCCTTTGGTGCACATGTGCTCACAAAGCGCCGGGCATAATAGATCAGAAATGCTGTTGGTAAACCTATCCTTGGGTATGGGTGCAGGTGGTGAAGTTAGGGTCCCCAGTGACAGGGGTACAGCTGTCCCCCAGTCAGGACCTGCTGGCAACAACTCATGTGAAGCGCCGGGGCATCTACCTCTGGTACAACCACCTCATGTTTGGTTCCGGAGCAGACATCCAACCCTCCACTCGCCCTGTCAATGCAGCCCTGCCTAGCATAGCAACAGGTAAGTCCAGTTGTGAGTGGCTGTTGTGCTGGAACCACTCTGTGACAACATGTGATGTGCCACCTTTTACATGCTCAGGCACAGTCATCCACACTACTTGCTAGTGCAGGGATGTAGTAAGGTGTCTGTGTGGCAACAATGCTGTCTTGTTAGGGCTCAGCACGACATACACACACAGGCATGCTGCAAAGACAGCACTGAGTGTTGTGCAGTACTTCCTTGCATGCAACTGTAGGCTTGAGGTCCAAATCAGGCACCTCTTGCACTATATAGGCAGCTTTCCACCAATGTTGCTCTTTGCACTGCACAGCTCAGGTGATCAAGAACAATGCGTTTGGATTCAAGACAGTAATGCTACTGCCTAGTAGTTTAGTCATGATCCAGACATTGTGGTTGCACAGGTCACACAGAATCCGACTTGCCCAACGGGCGACACATGAATGGTGTCACCCTGAACGGCTCCCCCCAGTCAGGCTCAGACTCAGACTCAGACAGTGACGAGTTTGGTGAGGAGCCAGCAGCTGAGGTGAATGGCAACTTGGATGGAGATTCCAGCATAGAGCACAGGCACAAGCAAGCTTCTGGCGCACCTCAACCTCTGGAGCCAGAGCTTGTCACCCTTTCCTTGCTGCCTCGCAGTCAGTGGCAGAGCCTTGTGCACCTGGACGCTATCAAGGTGGGTTTTGCTGAGTGCTGCTGCATGTCCCTGCTGCCTCTGCGTCTCGGGGTCACCTCTTGGGATGTCTGACACAGCCTGAGCTCCGGTTTTTGTGATATAGTCGTGATAGGCCTATTGTGCATGGTATACCCCGATGGTTGCCGGCATAAAGCTAAATTCCTGCCGAGGTCAAGGCCCTATCACGTGAATTGCCTCTTGTAAGCCTGAGCTTCATCCCCCAGTCATAGCTGCCAGATAGCTGATGACAGAGCCTTGTGCATCTGTGCATCTGGGGCTTGCAAATTGGAGGTTTGGAAAATGCTGTTAGGCGCAGCCAGGTTCGAGCAGTGTTGGGTGGCCTTCAGGGCAGTGATGTTGTTGGAGTTGAACCCTGTTGCCTGTTGCTCACTGACAGGGAAATGTGCCCCCTACCCCCTTTCCCTGCTTTTTCAGTATTACCTGTTCATGTTCTTTTGAAACTCTTTACACGCTTTTTTTGTTGGAAGCCGGTGGCCTGATTGTGTATGCATGCAAGGCAGTTCCAGCAGCCTGGCGGACTGATTTGTGGCCAAGGCTTGTCTTCCTGCCATTGCCAGCATGTAATCAACAATGAGTGTGTACCCATACTTCATCATGCTGGCATGAGAGGATGTGTCCATACAACTCCTCCCTTTGTCTGTGCTACATAAGTTATGCAGCGAACTTGTGGTCAGGTCTTTCTATCCAAACAATCAAGCTTACTGCTGAGCAGTCCCAGACAACAGAAAGGCTTGGTTGTCATGGCCACTAAGCAACTACACTTTTTGGGTGTAGAACATCTCCTCAATGTAGAAACGCGTTTTCACTGTAGCCCAGGCGTTTCTGAGTTTACATTTCCAATGTGGAATGGACGTTTCTGACTTAAGATAGCCGTTTTGGGTTTGACAAGCATTTGGCAGTCTGCTGGATGCGTAACCTAGCGACAGTATTATAATATGTTGAATGCATGGCCTGTGCATGCAGGCACGTAGCAAACCAGTGCAGCCTCCGACCAAGCCTGCCAATGCACCATTCTTCTTACCCACAGTGGCTGGTGTTCATGGGGATGCTCTCTTCGACCCCACTGCATCCCAAGACCAGACTGACGATCAGACTGACAAGCCCACCACCAGCAGCAGGATTAACAGGAGTGCTGGTGAGCATGTTTGCCTGTTCCTTGCCTTTGCCGTGCCTCTGCTGCATCAACAGTGACAGCATGCATGACCTCAGCATGATTCTGTGAAAGTGTGTTGCTTCTGACTCTAGTTATTTGCAGGTCAGCAATCACTCTTGTTCTACCCCTGTTGCGAACCCTCCGATTGTGCCGTAGCTTTACTTTCTTACTGTGCTGTTATACATGAACATGGCAGTTGTGCAAAAGTCTTGACCTGTGCTTTAGGTCAAGACAGCAGCAGCAGGTTTGTTGAGCTGTTGAGAAGTGGCGATGAGTCTGGCGACTTTTCGGAGTTTGTGACCCTGCTGAGGAGGATGTCTCCGACTGCAATTGATCAAGAACTCAGAGCTCTTGAGGTGAGGCATATGTGCCTGTCGCAGCTCTATCTTCATACCCCAGCAAAACATATACGTTTGTGTCGCATGCGTTGTGTTGGGCACAAGCGACAGATGCAGCAGGCCATTGTCATGTTTCGGCGCATGAACCACAGCTAGTATGAATGATACGGTGAAGGGAAAACTGACACAGCCCTACAGCTTTAATTGTCATTACATTTCGGAGAGAGGGTACCTGGATCACATGAATGGCTGCATCATCATGCTCTCATGAAACATCTCCTCCTTCTTGCTTTGTGAGAAGTTGTCTTCCAGGAATGTGCTACAAGTTTGCTGAAAGGTCTGTTCCTTCTTGTTATGTGAAAAGTGATCTTCCAGGAATGCGCTACAGGTCTGTACTTCACCATGCACTGACCACAATATGAACAATGGCTCACATGGATGCGTGAAACATACTGACTCTATCTTTTCTGCCATATGCAGGTTCTGGACGTTGAGTCCAGTGCTGATGAGCTTGCTGCTCTGGGCTCTCTCCTCATTATGGTCAAGTCAGAACTGGAATCCAACTCAAACTTTGAATTCATCCAGGCTTTCTTGAAGCTTCTACTGCAGATACATGGGGACACCATCATGCAGCAGCCAGATCTGCAGCACAAGGCACAGGATGTGCAGAGGGTGTTGGCCAAAGGATGGTCCAGGATTGACCAGTTGCTGCAGAGCGCACGCTGCATGCTTGGCTTTTTCGGAAATTTGCAAACATAGCAGCTTTTGCAACCAGTTTGTGCTCAGAGTGTGTCTGCTTGGTCAATATCTAAATTGAAGTAAAGTGTGTGCTTTGCATTGCATATACAACGTATTTCCTGTCGTTTGCTGTTATGACAGAAATGAATCTAGATTTGCATTTAATATGGCTATGCCAGCTTAGAGAGGCGATCTTTACGTCATTGCTCATGAACTTAGGGGGAAACAAATAGATGTAGAAAGGTAATCGAGACTACCATTCAGGTTTGACTGTGTACGCTGATGACGTATTGACCCGCATGTCCTCACTTGCAAGCGTTGTGCAATTGCTCGTAACACAAAATTGATATTATGTATGTCACACCTGCCTTGAGTACAAATCTTAAAATATGGAAAGTGAAATAACATTTGTTCGCAGCTGCACTCCAGGATCTGGTGACAAATTTCAAGGGAGTCTTTCGTCTCACAGGCGGCATGCGTGTTTTGGCCATTAGACCACATGGATCACATATCATGCTACGATGGCTACTTGTGCTTACTTGTCGCATTTGGTATGCCACAAGAGATGGGTGTTTGAGCTGCAAGCAAGCAGGTTGCTGCTGCTGTCTATAGCTGTAGCTAAGTTCGTTTTCATGTACACAAACTTTGGCATGTAGCTGTACAGCCTGTGATGCTGTACTTGAGGGACCATGCCAGCCTGATCTCTAATCTCAAAGGCTTTTTGCTGACAAATTGTGTACAATGCTTGACATTAGGGTCATTCGTTCTTCGACCACAGGCCTTTAGCATGCTGCTTGCGCTGCTTGGCACTGCTGAGCTTGATGGCCTTGGTGCTCTTCTTGTCAGCCACACCAAGAGCCTACAAAACATAGCAGATTAGCAGCAGGTGCAACCATTTTGCTGACTAACAGATTGGCTGCATGTCCCACAGCAAGACAGTGTCAGGATGATTGCAACAGCACCAGCACTGTTCTGATATGTCAAGGGCAGAAGGGGCATAACACACCTTGTCAAACTTCAAAAGCTTTCGGCGTTGCTGTGTGGCAGTCTGTTGACCTCTCTTCCTGGTCTTTGGCTTCCTGCGCCACAAAGACTAGTGGGTTGAATGCAGGCGAGGATTCTCCAGAAGTACAGGCAAGGCCGCAACAGTACTGCCTGACTTACAGGATGACAGGATTGCTAGCTGGCGCAGGCATTTGCTGTGGGGCTGTGGATTCTGTCTCCATGCCTGTGACACACAGCAGAACTCAGCTGCACAAGAACAATCAGAACAATATGCGGCTTGCAGGCTGAGCTTTGAACGTGCCTGTTTGTGCTGAAGCAGCCTCAGGTACTGGTGTATCTTCTTGCATATCATATGTTGCTTGCTTCTTTACTGCAGTTGCCACACAGGTGTCACACAAGATTAAGGGCGCTGCAGCTACACAGACCTTATTGCAATTTTGTCAGATCCTGGCAAGACGCTCAAACGTTTACCTTTCTTGACCATTGTGCTCAGCTGTATGCAGCCAGCCTTGAACGAAAACAAAAACAGCTACCGCAGAACAACGACAGACAGCCGACTGGCGGTCGGTCGATCGGTGAGTGTCAATGACAAATCTGCCGTCTCGTTCAGTCCGCACGTGCTTAACTGCAAGACTTGGGCGGAGCGCTGACAGACTTTCAGCTGCTAGGACTTGGGCAAAGCTTAAGCAAGTGCTGCTCCGAAACCAAATGAAAAGCATGAAACACAAAAGTTTCACGATCGTTCTTTCTTCCTTGCGGCAAGGTCTCGTCTACAAATGCCAGCACACCGTGACATATGCTCTTGCAACATGAAGTTGTTGTGACAGTGTCGACAACGAACGCTCTGTGAGGCGAGACAGTGGTACTGCTCCGCTGAGTAACGTTAGCTGCAGTTGGAACGGAAGGACATGCTAGACGATACAGAGCTTGCCCAACCATTGTGTCGTGTGTGCTTCTGTGGCACTGAGCCCGCCCTCAAAGCCAGTGGCCAACTTATAAGCCCTTGCAACTGTACAGGATCAGTGCGGTACATCCACTTGCACTGCTTGCGAACTTGGCAAGCAGCTCAGCGGTCACAAGGGAGAGTCAGCCGGTCGCAATGTTGTGAACTGTGCGGATGCAAGTACAGCATACCCAAGAAGGTGCTGCAACAGGAGGTAGAGCAGTCTACCTACCTGGAAAAGATTCAGCTTGGCCTCAAACGCGTCTGGCTTTGGTTCAACGATACAGCACAAGGCCCTATGTGGCAAGAGGCTTTACGCTACTGGCGAAATGCACTTCTGGTAATTATTTCCCTACAGCTTCTGCACTATTCAGAGACTGACTTGCCAGGGGCTGAGCCTGCAAATTGCTGCAGATTGCCGGCCTGTACAAAGCGACGCTTTGGGGATTAGTTGGGCTTGTAGCTGGAGGGCAGATTGGTATCAATTCAGCATCACGGGGTGCCTATTGCCTTGCCAGACTTACCCCAGGATTCATGATGGCAGCAATGCTGTTCCCTCGCCTGCAGGTACCCTATCCAACCATTTCATCCAGTGTCACCAGCATTGATGCTAGATTTGCTGTGTCATCATGTCTCTGTCCTGTTTGTGTCTGTGAGACATGTATATGTCTTCCACATGTGCTATCAAGTCAGCTCTCCACTGAGTGCAACCACAAGGTTTTGCTTATGTCAAGCAATACATTTGAATGGTTGATCTGAGACTGACCTGCAACCACTGGCAACATTGCCAAATGCCATGTCATAATGAGTGCCAACCAAGTGCATCCCCTGCTGCATTGTTAACATCAGCCATCACAAATGTATCAAGAATATCTAAGTGTCAACCAAACTTTTGCTGCAGGCTCCATTGATGATGGGGTCAATTCTGAGCTTGGCTGGCCTCGCAGCTGGGGCCACAGCGTTGACCATGGCAGGTGCTTACTGTGGCGCGTTTTATGGTTTCTGCAGTGGGACTTTGGGATTCTTGAGATGGGCCCTCATCACACACTTTGACACTGCTGCTGTGGGGTACAAATGCACTGAGCTCACCATCAGTGCTGCCTTTAAAATAGCCACAAACCTGGGCACTCGGCTGGCAGTCTTCCTCAGAAACAGGGGATCTTTGTTGTAAAGTAGACGTCCAGAGGACATACAGAACAGTTGAGAGGATATAGTCTATGTTGTTGTTGCGCAGCATGCCCCTTTTGTGAGCCACCTTGGTTTTGTCTTCTCGTAGTAGTCATGCAGGGGCTCTGAAGTCTTGTGAGTTATTTGCTGTGTACCTGCTGAAATACATTAATGGCAGAGTTTTTGTATGCATGAGCGAGCATGAGGCATGGTCTTGTACGTTGGTTGTGAGAGTGATTGAGAAGGCATTGCACTGTATGTCAGCTGGTCAAAAGAATTGTTAAGCACACTGACATGTCCTTTGTCTATGTATGTCATTGTCCGTAATAAACATCTGCTAGACAGGCAGATGGACAGGTCTTGCACGTGTATATTTAATGAAATGTGGACAAGCAAGCATAGACACAAGTTCTCTAGTAATGGGCAGACGTGCTCCAAGCAATTGAGGCAATCTTAATCATTGACGACATATATTATACTAAAACGAAATGGCAACTTGTGTCAGTTCGGCAACCACCTATTGACCAACTCTGGTAAATGACCTCAACTTTGGCACAGCTGAAAGATGCTACAACAAAATCAGTAGTGGCAAGGACATTTGCCTATTTTATATTCCTGACAGAGTCGGGGTATTCAGCCAGTCTTCAGATGTCAATGATCCCAAGCCAGGTCGATTTGGGAGTTGACACTCAGCTTCATGCGTTGCCCTATCTTATGGAGAAGACACAGACCTTGACCAGCAGGCATGCTGTGCAGTAATGCCTCTAGTGCTCTGTGCTGTGCAGCAATAAAAGACCAATTTACCATGTCTGGATCCAAGACTGCACGAAGAGCCTTGGTCTGACATCAATGAAGACCACTGAAACAGCCTACTGGTTGAGTTAAGCTCAGATGAGTCAGCTCTCCTTGGCTTGTGCCCTCTTGGTCAATTGATCAAGGGTCAACCCAGCTCCATCCTTAGCGCCTAGAGAATTCCTTACTGCCTCTATTGCCTTGGCTGTGTCTACATCAATTGTGGTGTCGCTCTTCAGGGTGAAAGATGTAGAAGTGGAAGTGGTGGAAGCAGTTGCCAAGGAAGCTTCACTTGGGGCTGGCGTAGCAACAGATGGCTGTGACGAACTCCCTGAGTCGAAGGGGCTGAGTGGCTGGAGACCATCTAATCCTGGATTCCCAGTCAATGAAGGCAATCCAGCGCTCATGTCATTCAGCTGAGACTCATCAGCTTTCTTCGGGGGACTGCCAGCCTGTTGCAACATACCAGCAAGATATTCATAAAGTTGTTTGTTTGTGCATCCAGATGTGATATCTCTGACCAGGCTAATTCATGCCTTGTCAAGCCTGCTATGCATCCCAAGCTTGCAACATGCTGCCTGAACACATGAGGGTCAACAAAGTCTTACATCTTCACTGTGACATCTGCCAGAACACAGGGCCCGGTACACGCAAGGTCTGGGTTGTAGGCTTCAGACACACAGTCTCCAGACAGACTGGATGAGCATTTGATGCCTACCTGAGTGGGCACATGCTCCAAAGGAGTCAAGCCAGGTACAGGTGGCGCTTGCATAACCCCTTGAGCCGGCACAAGCTGGACAGGCTGAGTCATAGCAGCAGCAGGCAAGGACAGCAGCATAGGAACGGTCTGCGGCAAGGCCTGTGTAAACATGACCTGCTGTGCTGGGACTGTGGCTTGACCCAGACTCATCTGGTTGGCAGCAACTAGCTGCTGTGCTGACAGCATGGTCTGCCCAGGCACAAGCAAAGGCAGCTGCTGCTGCAGCTGCTGCGGCTGCTGTGGCTGCTGCGGCTGCTGAAGCTGCTGTGCTGGCTGCAGCACCTGCGGCTGCTGTTGCAGCACCTGATGCTGTGCCGGCTGCCGCTGTGGCAGCTGCTGCTGCTGTTGCTGGAGCTGTGGCTCAGGCCATGCGCTGGGTGGTGCAGTGACACCTGTCACCAGTCAAACCCAGCGTTAACAAAATGCAGGTCAAAGAGCAAAATGCCTTCACAAGCAGATCTGTTGCAGTTGCTGCTCTGCAGCTTCGAGTTTGCAGAAACAAACGACTGTTCCTAATACTGAGTGCTTGCATGGTGGAAGTACATTCACAAGCCTGTACTGTCATTTGACACCTGGCCAGAATTTGCATGCAGATACAGTTGGGCGCCTAGTCTAGCAGAGGCAGAACTTCTTTCATTCAACGCTCACCGGAAGCAGGACCCAGGACAAATTGCTGCAACTGAGCCTGCACTACAGGTACAGAAGCAGCTACATGTCCCTGTGGTGTGCTGACAACTCCCACAGGAACAGCAGCTATGGGCCCCTGCTGCTGCTGCTGTTGCTGCTGATACTGCGGTTGCAGAGACTCTGAAGTCCCAACAGGCATGGAGGCTGCCCGCGGCGGCGGCTGGTACTGTTGGGGAACAACAGTGGCATATGGGAGCGTTGTCCCTTGCGCTGTCTGAGCCTGGAACTGCAGCTGTGGCTGTGCTACTGGCACAGAGCCACTTGGCTGAGGCTGTTCTTGCTCAGCAGCCTCTGTCGATTGTGGCTGCTGAGGGCTGCCAAGTGCGGCGGTGGGGGGTGGTGTGGGCGCCACAGCTGTGGTGGCATAGGCCTGCTGGAAGGCCAATGCTGCTGGCTGGAGCGCAGCTGAGGAAGCTAGTGGCACCTGCTGCTGAGGACTACTGGCAGAAGCATACTGAGCCTGAGGAAACAGAGGTGAGGCAGTGGTGACGTACTGCATCTGAGGGACTTGGGGCCCTTGGCCGAACCCGGCCTGAGGCTGGGGCACTTGAGGGTAGGTGGTGGTGGATGGATACTGGGGATGCGCAGATGCTGGCATGACATACTGAGGCTGTGCCATGATAAAGCTCTGAGGCTGTTGTGCCTGGACAGAGATGGAAGCTGGAGGCATGTCTGCCTGGGCAGTATCTGCTGTCTGAGGAGATGCTGTGCCTGTGGCATCTTGTTGCTGTCCTGACTGGGGGTGGGCCACAGCTGCGTCTGGCAGTGGCGTGGAGGTGGGGGCCTGCTCTGTGTAGGCCGCTGTTTCAGAATCAGCTGTGGCAGCAGGAGCCCCAGCTGTGCCAGGTTCTGGATGGTGGAACTTGCATGAGGGTCCAAAGCCGCAGCGGCCATGTCTGAGATAATATGCACACTCTGGCTGACCTGCAGGACACAAATCTACATTTACTGCGCTGCTTTGCAAGCTAGCTTTGTGGCGCTCTGTTGACAACGCAATGCCCGAAGCATCATGTGAACCGCCACAAAACTGGTTGTGCCCAAGCTTCACAGACAAAAGAAAAGAAAAGAAAAGAAAAGAAAAGAAAAGAAAAGAAAAGAAAAAGTACGCCTTTCGGCATCAATTTAATGAGAAGCCAAGAATTATACCGGGCTGCCCAGAGAACAGACATATGCACATGGACATGTGTGCAGTGTGCGTGTCTCTGGACATGAAGTCCACACTGCAGGTTCAAAGCATTTGTGCTGAAGCTACGATCCAGCGAAGAAGCCAGTATGTCTGGTGGCATCGCATGCCCCATGCAGGCTGCTGTGGTAGCCTTTGCATTGGCCAGTTGCCAACAAGAGACACATGTGTGAAGCAAACATAAGGCAGGGCAAGTGTACTACTGCTCTCACCTTGCCGCAGAGGCAGCCCCATGCTGTTGAACCGCACAATGGGCAGTTTGTCCCAGGGATGCTCAAACTTACACCTGCACAAATGATGTGTAACGTCGTGCTTTTGGCATTATGTGACTGCTGGTCAACACCAACTCTACACATGGTGAGGTTTGAGAACACAATTGGTTAAATTGACTGCAGCATACAGGCAGTAGCTGTAGGGGACTCACTTGTCGCCATAAGCACAAGTGCCAGTCTTGAGGAAGAATGCACAGGGCACCTTGCCCACAGAGGGCTGAGCATCTGCAGCAGCTTGCTGATCAGACTGCTCAGGCTGCTCTGTACGTGGCTCTGCCTGCTGCTCTGCCTGTGGGGGTGCATGGGGGATGGCAGGTGAACTGTTCGCCCTGCTGGCTGCTTGAGGATCAGACAGGGTTGGCCGCTGTACTGGCTGACTCATATGCCTGTCAAGACTGGCAAGGTGCTGACCAGAAGCGGTTCTGGGGGGGGGTGGGGGTGGCTGCTGCTGGGACAGCCTATCTGGCCTGCGAGGTTGAAGGCTGGCTGCTACAAGCTTGGGATTTGCTTGCCATCTAGGATCATTGGGTGGTGACTGAAATGGCACTCCTCCCCAACCCATTGGTCTAACGCTCTGAAACATTGCTGCCTGCGGTCGGTGTCTGGCTTGCATCCATTGCTCTGGTGTAGGAGATGGGCCCATCCCGAAGGGATACATCGGGTTCATCCCTGAATACTGCTGACCGGGTATCATCATGCCAACTTGTGGCATCATTTGCTGTACTGGTCGCTGCGCGCCATGCGGCGACTGCGGTGGGAAAAATCCCGGTGGGTTTCCGGGCAGACCAGGATACATGTATACTTGCGGCTGCATATACTGAAGTGAGCCTGGCGGCCAAACAGGCTGTGTGCCCGGCATGAAGCCTGGATTGACTTGCGGTGGCCCAGGTCGACTGTAGGCCTGCGCTGACTCCCACCCGCCCTGGAGCCGCGACGAAGTGGAACCAGGCTGAACAGCTTGACCAAGGACTCCCTGCCGCTGTGCTGCCATTCGTGTGTACTGATCATTGCAATTCGCGCTGGACTGTCCTGACTGTGAAGCAGCTTTATTGCCTGCTGCTCCGCTGACTGATACCATTGGAGGCCTCAACACAGCTCAGACCAGACACGACCGCTACCAAATCCAATACGATCAGTCAGGCAGCACAGAGCGTGGTTGGCGAACGGGCTGGAACATCGTGTCTCTTGTCTCACAGACTTTTTGCAGGGCCGAGCTTTTTAAAAATCGCTACAATGTTGCAGTACGCGCGTGCTCTATCGATCTCACGGAGACGGCGTGCAATCTGGCAGGGCTTTCCGGCACGGGTTTTTATCACATCGCCCTTGTCTTGGCCAAGCCCTGCGAAGTTTACGTCGTGCCACGTAGATTCTTGAGACCACGTGCACTCTAATTAGCTTAGTAAATTTTAAATCTGTCATTCTGGATATGGTTCGACGAAGTTTGCCTATAATTTCTGGGATTGTGATTATCCCCTGATCTGCACGGAGCAATTGGACCCGGCCGGTCGGAGGACCAATCACAATTACAGGGCTTTGATCACGATCGCCGGCTCTATCTCCCTCCTGCGCTGTAGCTAGCCTGTGGATCATGACGAGTACTGCCAACCTTCAGTCATTGGAAGGAATCCACGCATGTCTAAGTGCTGGGGAATCCTAGACTGCATAGAGAGAGACAGAGAGAAGCTACAGTGCTTTAGCCATGCTGATCACATAGAAGACGACACAGGGCAAAATCACAAAGTTATCAAGACAACGAAGCTTCTTTAACTTTAAACTTGCATGTGATCTTGTTGTGACAAAAACGATCTCTTGATGTTGATGTCAGCAGACAGGGGTTGCTGGAGGCAATTATATATCTGCCGTACTCGTATCAATGATCCTCGCGTACTAATGTTCCTCGCGCTCCGCTAGAATAAAATTTAATCGATTAAATACTCGTTGCATTATTTCTTATTTTTAATGCACCTCGGGCAGCTGGCGAATTGTTTTAATGACTTCAATGATGATCGAGCAGTCTTACAAGTCCAAAACGATTGCATTGCAACTTGACAGGTGGCGGCCTTTTGGGCCCGAACACAGGCAAAGGATGCACGATCGGGTTGTTAACCGTACTAAAGCACCCAAAACCGAACCTATCCAGTCGGACTTGACCACCGGGGAGCATTGCAAAAGCCCTAGGTAATGCACAATGATGATCAAGTCCAAATGAATGGCTCGATCAAGTTTGCAAGCGCAGGACCGCCATTGCAAGGTGACATGAGCATGATCACAAGCATGAGCAAGCTTTTGCTCAAAATCGCGGTCTTTTGAGAAAATATTGGAATACTTTTAAAGAACATCGGAAGACGATAATAATCAATTTAATGCTTTTATGTCGGCTCGGCCTCAGAATAATTAATTATTAAATCGAGAAACATTAATACGAGTACGGTATGCGTCTTACATATAAGACGAGTGATCAGGCAACAAAGTGCATATTCAAGTTGACGTTCCCCATGTGGACACTGCTTATGTTTCCACGAGACTGTCAGCTGACTGCCACTGCACAGGTCTCTCGCTGCAACGAATGACACGTTATGGCCATTTTGCAGCACCATTTTGCAACTTAACCCCAACATTTTGGCATGGTTTGGGACGTACCGGTAGTCATGTATTCACACTTGCCTTCTGGTTTCACCCCTATAGGACTAGCTAGTCATGTCGACAGTATAGCATCATGGTCCAGCATGCCAACAATAGCTCCGAGTGTACACTGACTGGGTGCTTCCATTACTCATATGAGTAAAGCTTCCATGCATGCATGGTCTTTTGCATAGCAGGATGCAACAGCACTTCCAGACTGCCCTGCCGATACTATTTGTAGTAGCAAAACCATTGTTTGCAAAACAATAATGTGACAAACCGGGCGTAAACATCACGATTCGAGCTGGCCGACTTGAGCACTTCGTCCGAAACATGAACACGCTTGGTGACGCTCGGCAAGACGATAACGCACCTGCAGCCCAAGCGTCGACATATACCTTTACCAATGAGGATCTGGCGAAAGCTGCAGCATATTCAACCGCTGCAGATAGAATCTACGGACCTATGAGTGTTACGCTGAACGCCGTACGCTTTGCTGTGATGCATGTATGTTGTATGTTGCATATACGTTGTATGTTGCATATATGCTGAATGTTGCATACACGTTGTATTGCATACACCAGTAGCGAGTCTCATATATCAACGCAGGATACTTTTGCAAGTGTCTTGGACATTGCACAGCGCCTGCACTTGAATTGCCTGACTCAGAAGTGTGAAGACATGCTAGCACAGGAAGACTTTCAGCTCACAACGGGCAGGAGCACAACTGACAGTCACAGTGTAGTAAAGTGGGCTTACATATCACAAAAGTACCATCTGTTGGTAAATTGCTCCTGCTTTTTGTAGACAGATTTGCTCCAATAAAGGCAAGCAGTGTGTGGCAATCAGACACAATCACACATCGCTAGGTGCTTTGGGCCACTGCAGGCGCTGCAACTCCGCTGTGAGCGCTTTATGTGCGAGAACTTTCACAAGATCTTGGACGATCCACTGCTCCAGGTTGGAGAGATTGACAGTGCACGCAATGAACAAAGGCAGCTGGGCATGAATGCCATCATCGATTTCCTGCCCTTGACACTGTGCAGGGTCTGACGCGTCACTCCCTGCTACGCATGCTGCGTGCACAGTCAGCTATGGTCAGTGTGTACAAGGAACATGTAGTCTGCCCCCAGACCTGGGGCCTTGCTAGGTGGGTGTGTATACTCTTGTACAAGCTTCGACCATTCGCTTTGACACGCTTCTTTGTGCTGTGCAAAGGGCCCTTGCACTGAGGCTTCACATCATGCTTGACGCTCACATGCTGCTGTACATATGTGTACCAGCAGCTGTGACTCAGCTATTACTGAAGCAGCATGTGATGATGCAGTGTTGGTCCACATGGAGCTAGACCACGTAGCACCGACTTCACCAGTGCTGTGACTGGGTCATCCGACAACTACAGCGCCTTAGATACAGACATGACTTCTGTCATTGACAGCGCAGCAACTACTGAATACAGCAGTCAGTCAGATCAAGACTCAGATGCTGAACCTGATGAGATAAGTGACTCTGCAGATAGTAGTGTAGTCACCTCGAAGCGCAGGCAGCCTCCACCAGCTAGAGACAGAACAAGCCAAGCTATTGTGAGGTTTGTGCTCTGCCACAGGAGCTTTCTGCTGCATGATGATCTGTGCTGTTGTCAGGGCTGGTTATTATACTTTGAGCGTGTCAGTTGCTAGGTGTCATGTCAGGTTTGGGGCCTCTCCAACATGTTGATGGGGCTTGGGTAAGTTCCCTGCAGGGACTTCTGGGGGCTTCATCATCAGCTCCATAAGCATTACCACAGTTGTCACAATTTATTCAACTCATTTTTGCAAGGAGATACATTTCATGGTTTCTGAGGACGTCGGCTTGCACAAATGCTGCTTTTGCATTGCCAAAGGAGCTGATTGTGGTCCTTGCAGGTCATGGAGTCTGCCTGGGTTCCCAGATGCGTTACCAAGTGCCTCACGGAGGTTGCGAAGTCAACAATAAGTCAGCAGACATGACTCAAACAGCCTGCTCATGCAACAGCCGGGGTACCCTACTTCTGTGGGTTTTTCTGATGTCCATTTAGTGTATTCATGCCTTTTCTGAGTGTGACATGCGTTTTCTGAGTGTGACATGTGGTAGCCCATGAGGGTGGCCTTGTGACCTGAATCTGGGTTGCACATGCCTGTTGTTTGTTTCTGTTTCTGCTGTTCTGATTTTGCCCATGCCCAATTTGATGACAGGCACAGGATTCTGATTCAGACACTGCTGGCAAAAAGCCTTTGATACTTCTGATGGAGCCAATTGGGTTCATTGATCTTTTGCCTGCTGATGTGTTGTACACCCATGCCAGCTTGCGTCCGGGGTCACCCAAGGCTCATCTCAATGTACTGTTTCTGCTGTTCAATTTTTTAACCGATTACATGTCGAGATATCTGTTCAGAAAACATTCCCAAGGATGCATTGATCTGCAGAGCCTTGTGGAAATGACTGTATCATCATCACCCTCAAACACTGTTTGTACAGCAGACAGTGTCACAGTCTGACCCACTCCTAGCTGGCTTGCTCGAGTGGCTTTCCACGACTACCCTGTCATGCTGCTGTTTGCCTTACTTTGATGCCCCCCAACGTCTTTACCTCATGCATTTTGCGGTCAAAAGCTGGTGACATGTGGCTGCTACAAGTAAGTGTGCGAGCAGCATATTGAACACATGATTGTAACTACCGGTAATGCCTACGCAGGAAACGATTGCCAAGCTCTCAGTATGGCAGCACATAATACTATGTCAACGCGCAACTTTTATAGATATATCTCGCCATGACAGTCTTGCTAGCATTCATCTTGGTATCAGTGATGTAATGCGCTGCAAGGCACTAGAGCAAATGCTCTGACATTCCAGCATGAAAGACTCAATGTGCTGTCATCATGGGTTTATGGCAACAGTCATGCAGTGAGCATCTGAATGCAAGCCCAGTAGGAGAATTGACTGATGTGAAGCCTGCTTTGTCGCCTAGCTCATGTGAGCTTTCTCAGCTGCAAGCACCTTCAGCAATCATCAGAATTGCCTATTCCCAAGTGTCCTAGCACGAAGCCTGTCAGCAGACTTGCAGGTTGTCACGATAGCATCAGCGGCTGCAGCTGCCTGCAAAAAGCAAAGTGCCACACTTCAGCAATTGTGTCAGCATGTGACCTCGTCACACAACTTATGTGAGCAAGATATCAAGCATGAAAGCAAGAACTCATGTCTGTTTGAACTTGTTGCAAGGACCAAAGTGCAGAGCGTAAAGCCAGTGCACAGTAATCATAAGTGTTGCACCTTCGGCTGAGTTCCCAGGCCAGCCATTGGGCAGCATTTGCTGGGAATGCCCTAATCAGTGTAGGTGTAAGCCCTGCATACATGGTCCGTCTGCCACCTGCAATGCATGCAGTCTTTTGTGCTGCTGTGTTTAGATGTCCTGCTTGTGTAGGAGACAGCAGTTTTCTTCACGACCAATACTGCACAGTTGGTTCCTGCTCTACGTCTGCTCTGAACAAGCAATAAAATACGCTGACATGGAGATGTAATAGTGCTGCAGGTACGTCAGAAACAGGCAAACAGGATTCAGGGACAAACCTTGCTGGTACATGATTTGCAGATTGCGGAGGATGCCCTGATCATGCACAGAGCCCTGTACAGCAACAGCCAGTCTCAGAGGGGAGTGCATGCTTGGCACCCTTGTGCCCAAGACCACATGCTCACAGTATGTTTGAGCAGCACAAATACATCCATACAGCACAGCACACATATGGCTGCACAGCACATTGTGTTTGCACAGCACAGCACACGGTGTCTGCACAGCATAGCACGCTCATGTCTGCAAAGCACCAATGTCACACAGCATGATGTGAGTGCATTAACAGACTGACTCACAGCAGCAGCAAGGGGCAGCTGAATGGGAGCAGGTCAGCATGAAGAGGTCACGTTCTTACTGGGTACGCTGTTTGTATCCTGGTCTTGGCCACATCTAGAGGCAGCACACAAGACCACATGATGGTGCCTGCTAAGCCACCGCAGCCCACAGCAGATGCTGAGTCCTTCGCCACATCCCAGATGTTGGGACTTGGGTTGTCTGGCGCAGTTTTGCCTGGAAACGTCCTCCGCAGCGTCTGTGAACAGTGCCGTGTCTTTGGCATGTCATTTTGTCAAGACAGTGTGCAAGCAGCATTGCTGTGGGCACCGTGACACTGCATCAGCTGCAGCTGTACAGGCTGATGGGCTTTCTACGGCAGACAGCCATGGGATCAGATGAGCCTCACACCTGGCGCTGGTCAAATGGGTGACTCATGTGAGCACTTCTGGGCAAACAGCAGGGTCCATGTATGCAAAGCAAACAGCAAACTTGGCATCCTGCAGTATGTCTGATGCTGGTGACATACACAGATGCAGGTGGTCATGTGCTGACCAATCGTTCATTCCGGGAATAGCAAAAACTAGTACAGTGTTTCCATCACAGATAGCTTGTGTTCACCTCATAGACAGTGAAGAAGATTGCATTGCCAGGGGCTTCTCGTGCTATTGTAGCTTGCATCCCACGTGTCAATCCTCTGGGACCTTCTGTTTTCAGCAGATGCTGTAAGCACTGCCGAGGACCATTATACTGATGGTTGCTGTTACTATTCCCAAGTTGCAGGCGGCACTGCACATCAAGAAAGCTCTTCAACAGCGCATACCTCAAGTATGCAGAATTTTGGCATGCATGCTGTACGTCTGGTGCATGATTGTTCTGTGTTTACATGTTCGCTGTCCGTTTGTTACATGCATGTTGCATGTCTACATTTATGTTGCATGCATGTTGCATCCCCAATGCATGTCTTCTGACATCCTGTGTAATACTGTGTACATTTTCTGCATGCTCATCCAAGGTCTTGCAGCAGGCAAATGACTGCATCCACGATGACGTACACAGTAGCTTGAATGTAACTGTTTTGAATGAGCGTTTTAGTGTGGCCTAGGCCTGATCCTGCCACATTGTGATGCAAGACAGCATTGCAGCAGTCAAGGCACTCTGTACAGTTGTGATCATGTCAGGCAAGTCAGAAATATCAAAGTACCCCTGACAAGGTCATGTCCAATCACTTTTATAATCAGAGCACAGCAAGCAAGGCAGATCACCTTGACAAGCTCAAAGGGTGATAGCACAAAACTGAGAACAACACCAGCCAAGCCTGCAGCGACTGGCACTGCACAAGACAGGGTTGGTAGCTCGCCTGGTGCCTGCATGACGAACAGACAATGATGGCATACTTGAAATGCCGATTGCCTGCTTCAGCACAAGTGCTTGCCTATAGTATGTGGCACGAAGCATCGCAGCAGCAGCTGCACATACCGTTAGCTGTGCCAGTGTGTAGGTGTACACCTGCAGATACAGAAAGCATGCTGTAAGGACGATCTCAATCTTGGCTGTCGATGGCTGATGGCTGATGGACACCCTCACGCTGGCACAAGAAACACTCACAATATGTAGTTTGACAGGCTGTTTGTGCATTTCATATGTGCGAATGAGCTCACTGTGTAGCTGATGCCAGTTTCCAGCGCTCCACCCACCAACGGGGCTGCAAGACCTCTGTATAGACCACGAACCTGATCCAGCATATGAATAGCTTGAACAGTTGCAATAAGTTTTGCTATGGGTCTGACAGTCTACACATTGCCAAAGCGATTTTGGGCTGTGTTCAGTTGCTCCACGTACCCCTTCATATTTGACTATGCTGCGAGCGCAGTCCCATGGTCCTGCATATGTGCCGGGTGGGCTGGCTTGCAGCCGCACCTTGACTGTGTCGAAGGGAAAACCTGTGAAGATGTTTGCAGCCCCGGCAACGCCTCCACTCAATGCGTTCACTGTGCCTTCAGAGAAGGCTGGCCCCATTCAAGGAGCAGAAGTCGGCAAAAAGCCAAACCAGGCTGGTGTGCACACTCGGATCGGTTTCTTGAAGTGACGGCCAATGGCGTCAGCCTGATACTAGACCTTGTTTGTTCAAGTTTTGCCGGTGGATATTCAAGTATCTGCGGAAAGTCAGCGTGCGATCGCCCCAAACAGGAGAGGGCTGCAGGGATCGATGGCAACGTGCAGTGGCGGAAGCTGACAGCCGTGCTCAAGGGGCAATGCTGAGTCGGAGCAAGACAGTCAACAGATGACGTTGTGAGCCAGAAGCGGAATGATGTCCTCGGAGGCTGACGATGTGCGCGTCAGGGAGCTGAACCGCAAATGTTTTGCAAAATGGGTTTGACTTGAGTTGCAGATCTGTCTCTAGAGCCTGCAAGCAAAGGACTGATGCTGCAATGCAGCGAAGTCACCAAATGTAGACTTTTCACGCATGCATGTGGGACGAGACCTGATACAGGTAGCCTGTGTAACTCTGTGAGGTGCTTTCCAGACGTCTGCTTATATACATAGCCCGCACACTTGATCGACCTGTCGAGACCCGTGGCTGACAAGCGCAACTCAGATGTCGGTCCCCGCCGGATCTACCGTGCCGGGACTTGCGCGGAAGGTTCGTAAGGTAAGTCAGCGAAAGGTAAAGCCCGCTCCCGGTGCAGGATATGGGCGCCAGGTCAGCCGCGCACGCTGCAGGTGCTTGACATCAGAACAGAGTCACTGGAGGTTCTGAATTCACTGGCTGCATTGAGCGGGGTGTATCAAGACAACTCCACAGCCTCAAGAAGGCAGCTTAAAGCTAATATCGAAGAGCGGAGTATCAACACACTAGAGCAATTCTTGTCTGCAGCACAAGCTGTCTTTGGGGTACGAGCTGCTCATGCAAAGTAAAGTGCAGAAGCTGAATGCCTGACATCTGGTGACACTCCAGGCTCTACAAGATGTACAGGGTGAGCTGGATGCTCTGTCTTCTGGCTGTTCTGCCATCAACGCTGCTCTAGCAGCTGACAGGACATCATCAGCTGATTTGCTGGCCGAGTCTGACAAGCTGCAGCATGAGCTTGCTGTCAGTGAAACAAGAAGCGGTCTGGTGAACAGCTTTTTTGAACAGTATCAGCTTTCATCAGCAGAGATCTCAGCATTGCAGGTGTGTGCAGTACATTCCAGCACATGCTGTGGCTGCTGTTTCCTATTTGATTGTCTGCAAGGCCATCATCATCATTGCAAGGCCATCATCAGCATTGCAAGGCCATCATCAGCTTTGCATGTGCAGCGCTGACATGCCTGTGTGCCATGCAGGATGCAGAAATAGGCGACACCTTCTTCAATGCGTTGGAAAGGGTTGGTAGCATCCACAGAAGTTGCCGCAATCTCCTCAGCAGTCACCACCACAGAGCTGGCTTGGAGCTGATGGAGGCAATGTCTACCTACCAGGAAACTGCATATGAAAGACTCTGCAGGTGCCAGGGCTTGTCAATGCATGCCTGCATGGAGTGTTGTGCTTGCCAAATGCTGAACGTCATCACTGTGCCTGATTGTCTGCATGACATTGAGCACTGTGATGTCAGCAAAACATGCATCAAGCTTTGGTGAACAGCAGCTGCACAGTCCATCTAACAAGCCAAATGCTGTGATGTGGTTGTTCTTACATACCCACAATTTGCATACATGGCAGCAGCGCAAGGCACAAGTCTCAGACTGTGTTGTAGGGCTGGGCTCAACTATGTCTGCGTATCCTACAAGGCTACTTGCTGCTGCATCCTACTGCATTCTTCAGACTGCCCTGTGTTTGGTGCAGGTGGGTGCAGGGTGAGTGTGCATCTCTTGGGGATATGGACGCTCCTGAGGTGGATCCTCGCCTTCACAGAGCTGCTGAGGCCTTGAGGGAGCGACAGGTCCTGTTCCGCTACTGTGCTGAGGAGGTGGCCACCGCTCGCCACAATGCCATGTTCCAAAGGTATATGGCACTGCTGTGGTCCTTGTGAACAAGACTGCATGGCACTTGAGCACTGCCTGTTGTCAATCTTGCAAGACAAGTCAAAACAGTTGATCAGACTCGTGGTTCAGCCTGACTCAGAGGAGCCCCTGAGTTGTGTCATGAGTGCTGTGCAATCTGGAGTGCCAGACTTGATGAACTGCCAGTGTGGCTATCATGCACCCTCTGTGTTTGCTAATATGTTCATAGCAGACCCGCTGTGCATGGCAGATGTGTGTTGGGGCCCTGCAAACAGCAAAGTGTGCTCCACACACAAGCCAGTATTACAGAAACAAATGGACAGTCAAAACCAGGCCTAGTGCCTGCTGCATGGTGTGAGTCACATGTGAGTGTCACAGTACAACCGCGACCTGGCTCAAATCCTCATATGTGCTGCAGATCCGCATAGAGCAGGTGCTGACAGCCAACCTGCCCTTGGTGCTCTGCTTCAAAGTCAGTCAGCTGTTGGCCTTCTACGGCCGCACAGTTGAGCAGATGATGGGCAGCGGTGCTCGGCTTACAGACACTCTGGCAGACTGCCATAGGCTGGCTAACAGGGTCTTCCATGAGCAGCTGACGGCGCGGGGCAACAAGCTCATGCAATTCAAAGCTGCGCCTCCCAAAGACTTGGCCCTTCCCCAGCAGGTGTTGAGGCCTGACTACATGTGTTGGGACGCTGAGCTCACTGCTTACTTGAGCTGCTGTGCTGTGCTGTCATGTGCTGAGCTGTGCTGTCTCGTGTTGTGCTGGTTTGCTGATCGCTGACAGTCTGCATGTGAGCCAAACTCTTCCATGAATGTGCCTGTTATCATGCTGGGCTTTTGTTGCTGTGGTTGAGCTCTGTGCGTCCTCTTATTGTGCATGCAAGCAGCACATCTGCTGTGTAGTCTGATGACCACATTGTTCCTCTTTTGGGGATGAAGCAGGGGGGCTGCTGCACCAGTAGCACTTGGACTTCTGCATCATGCTCAACCTCAAGCTGACACATGTCTGAGTAATGCTCAGGTTGCAGAGCTCCTCCACCAGTTACGAGAACTGATCACCACCTTTGTGTCAGCTTTCAATACCAACCAAGAGCAACGGAAAGCTGAGGAGGAGTTTGCTCCAATTCTGGATGCTATCATTGATCCAGCACTGCAGATGTGTAAAAACAGTTCAGCATTGCTTAACAACAAAAGGTAACAGCAGCTGTCTGTCTGTTAAACATCACAGTGGCATGTAGAATGTTAGGTCACAGTCACTCACAACTGCTCTTGCAATACATTTGTGGACTGTAAGCAGCTGCCTAACAGCCACTGAGTCATGACAAGAAACACAGACTGGCAGATGTTGGGATTTGTGACTCAGCCACTATTGCTGAATGTACTGTGCCATGCAGATCTGGCAAGAGTCCTGAGCCAGCTGCTGAGCACATCTTCTTGATCAACTGCCTGGCAGCTATACGCTCTGTGCTTGAGGATCACGACTGCTGCCAGAGCAAGCATGTAATTCTGACAAAGGACATCCAGCAACACCTGACGCAGCTGGTGGATGAGAATGCCACTCGGGTCCTCCAGAGCTGTGGCTTCAAGGCTCAACTTGAGCACGACAGGTATGGTTGCACCAATGCAACTGGTTGGGATTGAAGCTGCTGAACGCCTAGTCTCTGCCTGAGCAGGAAGTTGCGTACATGTGCTGCCTGTTGGGAGCTGTGTTGTTTTTCACTGCTGTCTGAGCAGTCTTGTATCATCAGTGTTCCCGTGCTGCTGGACCTGACTTGTACTTTGATCATGCAGGGATGACCAGAGGCAATGGAACATTGACTTACCCAATGCAGACACAGATCAGGGCGCGCAGCAGATTCTGAGATGCATGCAGTCCTTCTTTGAGCTGATCACCCAAGATCAGCTGCCGCAGTTTCGCCAGCTTCAGGTACAATGCACAAGCTATATATGGACCTGATATGCTCACTTGACAGTGCAGTCAGTTGATTATGCTGACTCAAGAATCTTGACGCCAATTCGCACACTGCTCATTGTTGCTGCTGTCTGTAAGCGCATGACTTGCTGATCTGTGTTGTGCTGACGTAGTCACATGAAATTCAGCTGGTTTTGTGCTGTCGCAGGCGCCTGATGTGAAACAAGCAGCAGCTTCTGAGCTGGGCAAGGAATTGCATAGGGCTTATGCAATAGTGTACAATGCTGCCAAAACGCATCAACAATTGCAGCAAAGTATAGAGCACACTCCAGACCAAGTGAAGACCATCCTCGGGATTATGTAGTTGCCTTGTAATTGCGACAAGATTGAAGTATGCATGCAGCACAACAGATTTGGCTTACGGAACTACCACAGCGAGTAGCTTAAGAATGTAAGTATACTCAGACTAAAAAATACGGCCTATTACACTAAAAACAAGGCCGATTCCTGCACCAGCGGCTACCATCCCCAGCAGCGATGA
>JAABUP010003916.1_pt1 | contig 25479 bp, 35 predicted proteins | sample 5559201 | NCBI WGS metagenome assembly JAABUP01 (sample SAMN10711887, study PRJNA513373) | rock metagenome | isolation source: Antarctica rocks | place: Antarctica
CCCCTGAAAATCTCCCTCCACAACTCCCCAAAAAACCCCGCCGTCTCCCAAATCGGCAAAATCACACTGATGGCCGTCGAGCAAAACACCCACCCAAACGTCACCACCACCCACGCCACGAAAAACCCCTGCGAGAAAACATAATGTGACAGGAACATCGGGATGGGGATCAGGAAGTCCATCGAGAAGGTGAGGAGGAAACTCGCGATGCAGGCGACTTTGAAGGCGCGTCGGAGTTTCGCTGGTTCTTCGATTGCGATTTCGTCTTCTATCATTTCTTTTTCTTCGTCTCGTACGGTGGGGAGATCGCTGTTCTTGTTGGGATTTCCGTCCTTTTCCTTTTCTAGGGAGGCAACGCTTGGTGTCCCGGCGGCAGACATGGGAGGCGCGTTGATAAGCCGTGTCGTATCCCAATCGAAAGGCTCTGGCTTCGCAAATGAAACACACACAGAGACAATCAGCCCCGTCATGATAGCCGCGAGATTTCCTGCCAAGGTCGGATACTCCATGCCAGTGGTAGTTACACTCAACTCGCCATAATACTGATAGGCCGTGACCAACCAAGCGAGCAATCCAGCGCACAACCCCGTGATAGCGCCAGACACAGCCCCGAGTCTCGTCTGCCCTTTCCACGTAATTGCAAATGCGGCCGGGAATACAGCGCCTCCGATCAAGAGGCCCATGACGAGGAACAACCAGCCGAGATCGATGCCGATGGCGTTCCAGATGCAAGAGAAGAGGGCCATGGTGAGGCCGAAGACGCAGATCATGATGTGCGCGACGAAGATGAGTTGCTCGGGCGTGGCGGACGGTTTGATATATGTCTTGTAAACATCGAACGTGAGGATCGAGGAGACGGCGATGAGTTCGGCGGAGGCGCAGGATGTGACGGCCATGAAGAGGACGATGAGTAAGGCTACGGCGCCGCTCGTTCCTAGCAGTGCGGTGGCGGCGAAGGGCGCGGAGAGCCCGGAAGTGATCTCTGCTTGGGTCATGGGGTTCGGATAGGTGGGGAAGCTGGGAGTGTCCGTGAGGGCGACGGCGGCGAGGCCGAGAGTCGTTGCGAAGCCGAAGGGGATGGCGTACCAGGCGAGACCGCCGAGGATGTAGGCGCGGACGGCGGTGGTGGGACGGCTGGCGATGGCGCGTTGCCAGTAGGCTTGGTCGAGGAAGACGGTGCCGCTGCCGGAGCAGAGCTGGATGATGCCGAAGACGAGGGCGAAGTTGCTTTTCATGGTGACGTAGGAGCCGTCTTGGTTGCCGGAGACGGGGCGTTTGAGCGCTGCAGTCTTGAGGAGTTGGTACATTGCTGATGGGGAGCCGATTTGAGAATTGGTGGCGTAGGCGGAAAACATGAAGTAGAGGATTATGACCATGAGGATGAGGGTGTGGGAGTAGTCACCTTTCAATCATATCAGTCATGTGATCCATGGAAGAGTCGGAATACTCACAGAGAAAGGTAGCCCGCAAACCACCGAGGACTACATAAACGCAGACACCTAAGGGAATAAGAAAGATAGCTGCATAGACATTCATGCCGGTGAGCGAAGTAACGACAGCGCTTCCACCTAACAGCAACTGACTTCCAACAAGCACATTGGTGAGTAGAGCGAAGAAGATGAAGACCCAATGGGTGAAAACTCCGTAGCGAGTGTAGATGATCTCGAGGTATGTGTGACAACGTGGAGCGTTCTGCTTGACTTTGCAGGCGAGAATAGAAAACATGAGGATCTGGACTGTGGCGCCGGCAGCATACTGTATGGCATTAGTTTGCATGCTTAACTTGGGAATTCAGTCAAGCCACTCCAATGGTGACGGACTACTGGCAGTCTTTCTTAGGAAACGAAGTCTAAAAGCAGACATTGAATGGAGAATTTTTGTTACCCAGAATGGCCCAGCAACGCCATATTCGTAAGCTACTGTACTTGATTGCAGCAATGTTGCAGCCCACGTCCAGGCCGAGACAATACCACTCGCAATCAATCCAGGCTTCACACTCCTGCTGGCAGTATTGAACTCTTCACTTGTCTTCGTCGAAAATCTGGTATAGCGATTCTGGTGGCTGGTGAGCTGACCATGTCCAAAATCAGATCAACAGAATTATGCCCACTTGTATGTACGAAATGCCAGACATGACAGCCGCGAAAAAGAAGCCAATACCGACGACAACTCCATAGCCAACGCCGACGGGAAGGGGAGCGGTTGAAGACATCAGCGTACACCAAGTTGGACTGTAGAAAACAGAATGTTAACTGAAAGGCCACAATGAAAGAAAACGGACGAGATGAAGCAAAGTTGAATACTTTACGCAGACTGCATAATGACGACGCGCTTATCGCCGTTATATTGCAGATTCCGATAACGATAGCAATGATTGGAGGGTCTTGCGTCATCTAGCCAATTACATGCTTGTAACAGTGGTGCGGACGGATCGTCTATTCCCAAAGAGGCAGGTGTCCAAAGGTCAATATTGAGGAAAGCTTAATGGTGAATATGAGACTTAGCAATAAGATATCTTGCCTGTAGAATTGCATGGTACAGAGATCTGCGTCGCAAAATTCCAGGATCTCGGTATACAGGGGAAAAAATCGTCACAGAAACAGTAATATCAATACAGCTGTCATGAGACAAAAATCTTGATGTGTAAGAGGAAAGCTGCACAACTCGACAGAAAGCCCGTAATGGACTTGTGGATTTGGTGCTGTCACCACGTCCTTCGCTTTCACCTTCCCACAATCCTTGGCTAGAGGCAGCGCAGCCAACAGGCAATCCCAAAAACAGTGGTCATAATTGCTCTAAGACATGAGGTTCGTGATTGTAGAGATTGTCTGGTAGATCGGCTGCTTCGCATGGCGTGGTGCTTATTCCAAAGGAACATTTTTGCTAGTGTTTTGGACGATGTCTCCGTACACAAAAAGTATACCAATTTGTGTAATATCATGATTCAGCCTGGAGCAAGGATTCCTGCTTCATTGTTGCTTCTTGTACATTCGTCCCTCACCTACGGTAACACGGCCGAATCTCATCTTGAATGAAACCCCACTGAACCTCCGCCGCTGTGACATGTACTGGGGGATTTGGCCCAAGGCTACTACTATCCCTCGATATTGAAGAAAAGGCGGGGTTGCCGCAGAAGCAGCTGCAAGAGGATGGCCCTCAATGTACATGTTGTAGGGACTTGTTAACGAAAGTCCGAAAGGTTCCACTACCATAGTGGCTGGGAAACGAGCAGTGTATACCAATGCATAGAGGATCGCGAGCAGGACATCGTGGGCTACCAAAGGTGGGCCAATTGGATTGAATGACACGGTAAGTTGTCTGTCGTCGGTTTCCTGCGTGCTGTTCGCAGATGCCCCTGAAGAACGCTTTTCGTCGGCCGGACTCTGAGCAAGAGAGTTGGTGTGGTTGCTCGCCGCAACAAACAGCGCTCCGGGCTGCGCTATCCTGACGTATCCCACGGTGATTCCCTCGTATCCCAGCGTAAACACGGCGGTCTGAAACACGCCCCTCTTCATCATCTCCATTACGCCTATCATAAGGCCCCAAATGATGAATCGCGTCTCGATCGCTCCTCCTAATGTCGTAGCTTCCGGAGATATCATGACCTCGGGGAAGCTGTCGAGAATGTAAGTGATTGGTACGACCGGCCCTTCAAAATCTTCTAATGCCAAGTCTTGCATAGCATTCACAGCGTTCATGAGACAAGGGATAGTGGGAAGTTCCGACCGTCCATACTCGGACTTGACACTAAAGCGTGGATCTATTCCGGGTATCTGTCCGAATTCGGTCACATTTGATGGGGTTAATAGATTACTGAAACTGGTGGGTGGTGTCGCTGCTCCTGCAGGGCTTCCGACCATAAACCAAGGGAAGAAGAAAAAGCAGAGTGTCATAGTGGTCATCCTCTTTTCAAGCCTAGTATTCAAAGGAATCGCCGAATGGGAAAAAGTACTTTGAAAGATCAAAAACTGCAGAGATTACCCCTGATTTCGGGTGCCAAAGCAGCTTATATAGTAGAGAGTATGGCGGAGAGAGCCTTGGCTATACCTAGGGCTTGCAAGCAGGGATTGAGAGAAAGTATTGACTATGGGAGATGTTAGAACGATATGCGATATCCACGTGGAAAACCTTCGTAGTCATTAAACGCAAATACTATACCAGTTTGTATGATCCGGTACAACTCTAGATCCCTCATAGCGTACTCAGGTCAGGTCATGCTCGACATCGTTTCGACGGCTTCTGTCCCTGCGCAGCTTACAAAACTCCAAACAACGGGGCCCAAGGCAGGCAAAAGACTTGAAGCTCCGCCATGACAAGGGTCCAGGCGCGTTAGACGCAAGAAACATAGACAGTCGATACTGCAGCAGCTCGTGATTTACTGGTCAAAGGCCACATTCTCCGTCGAATGGCGCAGCCTAGATCCTTCATGTAGTCCTTTATATTGGATTGCATGCGCGCTGGTCGATCATCTTGCATTGAAGCACGTTGATGGGAGGCCTGAGCATCAAGGCCGTGCACCCATGGTGTTGATCATATGAAGGGAGTGCGCTTCTGTGGTTGACGGTCCGTGAGGTGCTTGGTCTCCAGTATGCCTCAACAAACGGTCTTAAAATACGACAGGAAGAGACGACTTCGGCCTTGCCCAATTCTAAAGAAAAAATTCAGGTCAACCATGCTCACAGCGCGAGGCGAATTGAGGAGGCACCTCGGCAAGACGAGAATAGCGACAGAAAAGGGCCTGCTCCTCGAGGCTGACAGCTGCTTTGTCGCTGAATCTTCCTGGTAAAGGCGCGGTGTTGTTGGAAGGGGAAGGAGACTCGGGTGAGGGAAAATGGCTCGGAATGGCAGGAGGAAATTGGCGCTATTCCTGAAAAGGAGAGCGATCTTCGGGGAAAGGAAATAGCGTCTCCGGCTTCCGGCCGGGTGCCTTGCTCCTCGACCTGAGATCTACCCTTTACTACGAACTATACTTTTGGACCCAACCGGTGGAGGAGATGAAGTCGCAGCAACTGCGCGTGGTGCGCCGATTGCTCCCATATCGTGGAGGAACCATATGCCCAGGGACTTCCCTATAACCACATTCTATTTTGGGAAGTGGCGAGTGTTTCTCCTGCGCGCCGAGAAGCAGCTGTCCAATGAGTGAACATGCACCCACTCACCATTTCGGTGTTCATGCAAGGAAATCAGGGGCGACAATCAGCGTCTGGAATGGGGCAACGGACAGCCTATCGTGCATACTTATCAAGCTTCTCAAGCTTTCCCTCCCGAATGTGTCTCGCATCGTACCTGAGCTTGTCCTCCTGCTGGCCACTCACCGGGGCTGACCATCCCCGAATAGGATGTTCTGAATGTCGCCCCCTTCCCACCTTCACCCTAGTATATCCCTCGGTTCCCCACGAGTTGTTTGGCCTCTGCCATTGCCTGCTGTCATTATTATCACATGAGGTTGGCTTGCTTGATCTGCGGTCGCATGCTTTCCCTCTCCGGCTGCTCCAGCCATACGGACATTCCTAACTCACACTTCCTTCCTCAATCTCGTTGGTGATGAGCAAGCTAAGAAGCTGGCCACCATCTCTTAGACGCAGCCTTCTGTTCATATAAGGGTGCGTATTCTCGCATTCGAAATATCCTTCATTCGAGATATCAGGCATCGTTACCTATATCAAATTTCAAAGTTGCCTGAAACGTTTTCACTCTTTCTTTCTTAGCGCCTGCAAGGGGTGCGAACTCTTTCGTTTGATACCATCATCACCAAGTAAAGCACTTTGCCTCTTGCCTATCGTTCGAGATGCATTTCTTCAATGGTCTCATCTCTTCAGGCCTTGTCCTTGGCTCTTTGGCATTTGCTTCGCCGGTACCAAACGAAGACGCTGCTCCCAAGGACAAGCGGTCCTTCGTTGAGCGCGATGGCACCAACTACACTGTCTTCGAGCACGCTGCTACCGGAGCAAAGATGGAGTTTGTCACCAACTCTGGCATCTGCGAGACCACGAAAGGTGTCAACCAGTACTCCGGGTACCTATCTGTAGGCACCAACATGAATATGTACGTACACTCATGAATTGTGATTTTTCCTCCGCTAACATTCAAAGGTGGTTTTGGTTCTTCGAGGCTCGGAGCAATCCCACAACGGCACCACTTGCTACCTGGTTTAACGGAGGCCCTGGCTGCAGTAGCATGATTGGTCTTTTCCAGGAGAATGGTCCTTGCCATTTTGTAAACGGGGCTAGCACGCCATCCCTGAATCCTTACAGCTGGAATAGCTATGCCAATATGCTCTATGTTGATCAGCCCATCGGCACTGGATTCTCCTATGGCGACGACGAGGTCACTAGTACTGTGACCGCTGCCCCATATGTCTGGACTCTGCTGCAAGCCTTCTACACGCAATTCCCTCAGTACGAGAACAGGAACTTCGGTGTTTTCACGGAATCCTATGGTGAGTTTCTTTTCACTTATGTCCAATCCAGACATTTCCTAGGAGCTCGGACGCCATTTCATCCCCGCTTAAGATCTTCGGATCTGTCCTACAACCCCAAAAACCTAGAAAAGCGAAAATTCTGACTCGTAGTTTGAAACAGGCGGACATTACGGCCCGGAGTTCGCATCGTATTTTGAGTCCCAGAACGCTGCCATTACCAAGGGCACGGTCAAAGGCCAAAACATCAAACTCGTTGCTCTGGGCATCAACAACGGTTACTTCGATGCCACACTTCAGCAGAAAGCCTATGTCGACTTCAGCTACAACAACACTTACAAGCCCATCATCACAGCTGCTCAGCATACCCAATTCATCAATACATACAACAGCCAATGCGCCCCTGCTCTTGCAAAGTGCAGCTCAACTGGTACTAATGCGAACTGCGAGAATGCGGACAATACTTGCTACAACACTATTGAAGGGCCGTTGAGCGCTACGCCTGCGAACGGTGGAGTTGCCGCCTACGATTTTGATGTCTACGATGTTCGCGCACCAAGCAACGACCCAAATCCTCCCGAAACGTATAAGAACTATCTTACTTCAGCAGCTGTTGTCAAAGCCATTGGAGCAAAGTCTGCTTACCAGGAATGTGCAAATGCACCATATAACAAATTCACCACCACCGGAGATGGTAAGCTCGCCTCAAGAAACTTCTCTTTTGACATTTTCTCATTACTGACAATTTGATAGATTCCCGATCCTTCCTGTCCCAGCTGTCGTCTGTCGTCTCATCTGGCGTCCAGACAGTGGTCTGGGCGGGTGACGCTGACTGGATCTGCAACTGGTTCGGCGGACTCGCTGCTGCTGACGCTGTTACTTACTCTGGTACCTCGGCTTTCAATGCCGCCGCACTGGGAAGCTATACAGTCGGTGGCGCAGCTGCAGGAACGTTCAAAAATGTTGGAAAATTTTCTTTCGCCAGAATTTTTGGAGCAGGCCACGAGGTTCCCTTTTACCAGCCTGCTGCGGCACTGCAGGTATTCAAGCAGACGATGCAACAACAGGCCTTATCATCAACGTAGAATGAAGGGGATGCTCGAGAAGAAGCAGAATGATGCGGTGCATGGGATTTCTTACGTTTTGAGAGACAGCTGGATGTATTTAGGGAGGCGTTTGGACAGCATAATTGCGTGATCCCGGACGATCAAAGGAGTACATAATTTTTTGTTGCATTTAAGGAGCATGGTAAAGTCATTGCAACCGGCCATTAAGATTGGCGCTCGCGTGTCCCGAATGATTCCTAGAGATAGCGATTAATGAGGGGATCCCTTAATGAGTGAGGTTTTCAAACATCATGAGAATTCGCAAGAACACGCCCTGTCTCTTCGAGGAAAAGTATTGTACACGTAATTTTTTGTCGAATATCCTATCCACTCAACCCGTTACTGTGCACAGGGTGCACAGGTTGCCTCAGTTGCGTGCATGGATATAGAATCAGGGTTAGGGCTGTGACGCTGCATCGCGCTAGGCTTGGGACGATTTTGGCGGCAGGAAATATCAAACCGCAACCCCAAGCCTTCAACTTCTCTACATCGTCATGGCTACGACACGCACAGCAACGAGCTCACTAAGAAGGAGAGCTCATCAAAGATTCCAGTGCATCTGCGCCGCTCGTAAGGCCTCCACATTCAATGGCATGACCGAGCTTTCAGAAGATGTGGATCCTTCCTCGTCCATGGCGACACCAGGACCTTCAGACGAACACCTCAAATCATTCGACCCCATAGCAAGGAGTAGGAGACGGAAGACCCAATTACCACCAAGTCGGCAAGTCACATTCCTTCAGCCTACACCACAAGTCCACTCAGTCCCTCCTATTCTATCCCACACTCCCTCCCCGTTCAACCTCCTCACTAACCCACCCCAACAGCTACACCTTCCGCCCCCCAAAATACTACCGCGGCCCCCTCCACCCCCACCAACCCCCTCCCCCCTTCCACCCCTCCTCCCGCCTCTTCACCCCCGGCCCCTTCTCCCTCCCCCGCCTCGAACAAACCTACCACAGCACCCTAGCCCCCGACCTCCTCACCCTCCTCTACACGCACCACCCCCCCGGCACCCTCCCCGGGCCCTCCCCCCCCCGCCTCCGCACCTGGGACGACTCCTCCCCCTACCACAAAAACCGCCCCCTGCGCGCCCCCCGCGGCCATCCCGTCCTCCCCCTCCTCGTCCGCCCCATCACCTTCCGCAATATCCCGCGGCTGGAGAAAATCCACGTGCATAGTTTCATCAGGGATGCGAGCGCGAATAAGGATCTTATACAGGTGGCGGGGATGGTGGTGCAGGCGATTACGAATGTGAGGGCCAGGGTGTTTGAGGCGAAGCATAATATTAATACTTTTAATTTGAGGAAGGGGAAGCCGTGTGCGGTGGGGGTGGAGTTGAGGGGTGAGGATATGTATTGTTTTTTGAGTAAGATGGTGGAGGTTGTGATGCCGCGGATTAAGGAGTTTCAGGGTGTGAGTGGGGCGAGTGGGGACGGGAGTGGGAATATTGGGTGGGGGTTTGGGCCGGAGGTGGTGGGGAGTTTTCCGGAGGTGGAGGTTAATTATGATGCGTGAGTGCGGGCTTCCTTTCACTCTTTCTTTCGCTGTTGGAGTTTGGGCGGATTGGAAAATGGGGGTTGGAGGGTGGGAGTCTTTTACTGACATTATTGATAGATACCCACCGAGGATGATACCAGGCGTGGACATATCCGTCAACACTACCGCTACGAATGATAAGGATGCCAGACTGTTGTTGAGCTCAATGGGTATACCGTTCTTTGGCAAGCATATAAATTAAATTACAGAGCATGTGAGCATAGCGTATGGGATTTGGGAACATCTACTTGGTATTCCACGATTCAGTCAGTGGTGAAATTGGGAGGCAGAAAGCCGTCCTTTGTGCATGTGTACCATGTGTACACGAGCCCTGCTACTCAAACGCCAGCCTTACCGCCCATGCATGGTATCTTCCCATTTAGCACAAACTCCATTAGCCAAAATGCTCAAGGCCGTACCAAGGACGTCGCTATGACTATCACATAACCAAACACTCCCTATCCGGCTTCCCCTCTTTCCGCTTACCTTTCATGAGATGCTGATGTTCACGCTGTTTATGTTTCTCATTGAAGTCCTTTTTGAGCTTTCCCCAGTTTTCGCTGGACGCCGAGGCTTTCCCGTTGGATGGTGCTACGGGGTCCTTGGGTTGTCCAGCTAGTGCTACGGGCTCATTGAGGCTGTTTCTGGAGTTGGCTGGATTCGTGGTAGTACCCGGTGGCTTGCTTAATTTATCTTTTGACATCCTGCTTGCCAGGCGAGAAAGCGATGTGCTCATTCGATTATCGTCTGATCGGCTAGTCGCCCTGCTTTTGGCATTTCCTTGGTTCGTTTTTGATCCACGTCGAGAGGCCGTGAGGGCGTTAGGGCCATCTGCCGAATGCAGGTCGAGATCAGGGGCATTCAGCAAGTCATTCCGGACTCCGCCTGCACCGTTGGTGCCAGCGTCTGAAAGCATAACACTTTGGGGGCTGTCGCTGATCAGACTCGATCGCCCTCTTTTGCTGTCTTCAGCGGTCGACACTTCGGAACTGGTTCGGGCAATTTCAATGCTAGGTCTTTGAATATCCGATGTTCGACCTTCATAAGAATTTTGACTGATTGAGAGCCCGGATACACCTGAGTCTACCTTTGACTCTCGACTTACATCAGACTCAGAATACGCTGGTGGTCGCTCACCGTCCATGAACAGGGGTTCATTTGCAGCGATACTGCCAGGGTCGCCTTCAATGGGTATGACTTGATAGAACAGCAGATAAGGTGACTCTTGGAGGAGAAAGGTCTCAACATTGGTGTAAGTGACTCGATCTTGAGCCAGGTCGTCAAAGCGCATCCATCTATCCTCCCCGGCTTGGTTTGGATCAGGACTCCGGACCAAGCTGATGTAGTGACCTGACTCCGATGACATGCCCTGATGGCAGACCACAGACTGCAAGGAGAGCTTGAAGTTTCCAAAAGCAGGACCATCTTCCGCCATCTTGTCATCCTGGATAAAGTGTGGCAGCCCAATTTCTAGTGGTATGTCGATGCGTGTTCTTCGCTTCGCTGCAATCCCATTGGGCAGAATTGAATATCTTTTTAAGCAGATGCCAAGAATAGGCCTCGTGGAAGAAAAGTGCGCAGCAACTTGTGCGTCAGTGCTGGGGGTATTATTTGGGACATTGTCTGTATACCAAGGTATCAGACTATAGAATTGCCAAGCTGGCATCACGACTTCTTTTCTCACACGTCCCATTGAAGGCGATTTCTCGTCAATCGATGGAGAATAACCAAGTAGACCTTTCTTCTCATCTATGTAGTGTTCTTGAATAATGCTGGGTGCTCTCTTCCTCGGAATCGGCGGTCTTACTGGCGAAACTGGTACAGGGGGAGGTTGAGCCTGGACAGCAAGAGGCGAGGACGGCTGTGAAACGTCACTAATCTCAGCTACTTCAATATGCGATGTCTGGACCTTGGTCGAGTCGACCGAGCGACGAGACCGTACCGAGTTCACCGTGTTCCTCCGCTCTAGTTGATCGAGGTATCGCTTCACTTCGATCTTGTTGTTAAAAAACATTTCCAAGCATTCTTCTAACGTTATTACGTGCCCGTCGAGCGGCTCATCTGGTATAGCGAGCTCAAGAAGTCTCTCGTTAACAAATCTGTGATCATCACTGGCCTCCTCCTTTCCCGTATGGAAAATATCCATTTTCAGGGTCAGTAATGGCAAAGCCAAAGTCGACGTTATGAACGTGAAGGCCTCAGAAGCGTCCTGTTGGCGCGACTGTTCGGCTTCTTTCCAGCCACAATTCGATAGTTGAAGCTGGACTTGCTTTGTCTGAAGAAAGTTAGTCGACCGTATCGCACCTATGTGTAAGAGAAACTAACGATGTCCGTAGTAATCAACTTTCCAGCTCTAAGAGTATTCACCCAAAGTCTTAACAAAGTAGCCAAGCGCTTTCTTGGCGGATCTTCGAAGTTCTTGTACAACATAGCCTCGAAGCTCCCCAATCTTGCAAACATAGCAAAAAGTAATGCGTCAAGATAGCATGTCACACCCTCCCGGTTGACTGCGCCTAGAAGCTTGACATCCGGGTTGTAGGTTCGAATAATCCCTTCCTCGGAATCCTCCAGAAGTAAAAGCAGCTCGTAGGCTTTTTCTTCATCTCCTTGTGAATATGTATCAGCTAGGACGTATGCGATGTCGGCTTCTTTGAAAGTATTTATGCCAACTCGTGACAGCCGTTGCGAGAGGGCCTTGATCTATGATCTCTTAGCCCCACTGCAAACGCCTCAATGAGCTCCACGGTACCTTTCTCTCGTCCTCCTTCTCGGGCTCTTCAGTCGGCGCCTTCTCCTCTGGAACGGGGAGGCCATTAAGAGGCCCGCCATGTTGCTTCGGCTGTAGGAGCAAAGTTGTAGGATTAGCACTCGAACACTGAATGGGTTCTGTTGTTGCTTGCAGACGTGGAGATCGCTTGGGCAATAAGCTAGAGAAAGCTAGAGAAATTGCGGAAAGCGAAGAAGAAGAGGTCTGTGTGGAATGCGAGGAAAGAGAAGCAGACGCTGAGGTTGGTGGATGCGTAGCTGGAGAGGTCGTTACTTTTTCCTTGTGACCGCCATGATGCTTATCCCTTCGACTGAGCAGCCGGTTGATAGTACTCATGATGGAGTAAGTATCAAGTTATTCATGTATCCGGGTGTGGTAGAGAGCAGGCCCCTCCAAGTTGGTAATCTCGAGTCCAAATGTTGATGCCTTACGACCATGTCTTTCGCCGTTGATACGCGCGTAATCGGGGCCTTGTACAATGTGATGCGTGAGGCATTTCTTAGCTAGGCAGTCTGTGTGAATAAAATGCTACCCTCACCACTGCTTTGAAAGTTGTTATTGCATGATCAACAGGAACCCCGAGAATGCCCTGCCCCACGAGCCCCTCTAGATTTAGAACGGTCTAGCGCCGATTTCGTGAAGATGCAGGCCCGAGGGAGCCTCAATTGTCACCACAATCAAAATCAGTACTTACTTGTGTGATTTCCTTCCATAATTGGCATCATGTCGAACCCGGCAGCAGAACTAGCATCCGTCCTCCAGTCAGCCTCCATCAAACATCACCCAGACCCGGCCCATGACCTCAATCCTTCTACCGCGGCTTCTCAGAAACGGCCAGTCTCCCCCACCACCTCCATCTCCAGCTCGTCAAACAGCATCCCCTATTCTATTCTCAAACCCATTCCTCGCAGCACGAATTTCCCTCCCCTTCCGGATCTCCGCTTCGAACAGAGCTACCTAGCAAGTCTGCAGGGTGTGGATTCATACTGGAGAATTGGGTGGATCACGACGCGGGACCAGGTGCTGTCACCCCTTATTCAGGGGACAGTGTACTCGCTGGCGTGGAGTGCATGGAAGCATTGGAACAGAGGTGCGGCTTTCAGTGGACAGAGTGTTGGGGCTAGGGTGAGGAAATGGTGGTGGAAGGTCAATAATTGGGAGATCCCGTCTGAGAGTAGGATGGGCGATAAACAACTTGCAGAGCATGTTGGCGATGTGAGTATTTCATTGCCGAGAAGAGTCGAGGCGTCTTGGCTCACTGCTCTAGTATTATACAACGCAGCTCGGTACCGGAAGTGGAGATTGATCCAGATTTGAGAAGTCTGTCATATCGTTCTTTGATACCCGCCATATCAATGGCACAACTGGGGACGACAGACCCAAGGGTTATCCTCCCAGGTGTATTGGTGGAAGACATGGGGTTGCAAAATTACATCAACGCATCCGAGCTCCCGCTTTACGCTTGGCTTGTAGACTGGACAAACTTCCACATCTGGAGAGAATCGCCGCAGCGATACACTGATGAGGTAAGGACAGATCGCTCATGTTCCCAGAAGACGGAGATATGTTGCTAGAGGACCGAGCAGACGGGGGTGTTAGGATACGCAAATGGACTTGCTTGAGGAAAATTTGATTCTGCTCAGCTATGATGCTACTTAGCCACTGGTATCCTCGAAGTTACCCTAAGCTAGCTCTGAGCATAGATTATGCCGCAACAGATCTTGAGCAGCAGATCCTCTTAGGACCCAAAGGTATATCGCCATGTACGCACATCAATAACAAATAAGCAGATGCTATGTCTTCGCAATTCTTTCTATGATAGGTTCATGTTGAGGTAACGACTCGGTAGTGTGTCCTACAGTGTGGCCCCTGGTCGCAGCCTCTTGGGAGGGAACATGCTTTGGTTCTGATGGGGTGTTCTGGCTCGCGGCGTCATAAGCTGGCACTCTTGGTCCGGCGTTTTGAGTGTCCTGCCATTGATCGTCAGAGTTCTCGCCTACATTGGGTTCAGTTTGATTCGTAGTAACATGCGCTATGTGTGGAGGCCGGATCATTCCTGGATCAGAGGACATGGCGGAGGGTATGCTTATGTTTTTCGACAGCCCTCTGTCACCAGGCACACTTTTAGTGGGAGGAGATGAGTCGCTCTTCTTGTAACGTAGAGATATCACAAGGCTTTGCCGCAGATCTTCCTCGTCTGCTTCATTGCCGTTACTCATCTCAATGTCGTCGTCATCGTCGTCGTCCTCCATGGGATCGTCCGGCTCCTCGTCGTCTCCGCCCTCCCATTCCCCTCCGCTAGATGTAACATCACTCTCCTCATCCATGGAGTCTAGCGAATCATCTTCCCCGTGGTGCTTCCCAGATTCAATCTTGGACTTGACCCTAGAGTTTTGGGCCCCCCGCTGAGGCCGTCCATGGGACGTTGGCCCAGTCTCGTCTTCGACAGCTCCATCCAACGCACCATTGCTCAGCTTTTCTTCACTATCCATCCCCCCCCCCAGCATAGACTCGCCATAGGGGCCCCCATGGCGAGATCTTACTTGGCGACCACTGGCAGTAAACCTCGGTCCGTTAGGCTCTCCAGGCGTGGAAACACCTGATTGACGATTCGATCGCCGCGCCGATAAAGCGTCCGAGCCTACATCTTCCTCATCTGAATAGGTATATTTCATCCGCTTTCCGCGGGTTCGACCCTCATAAAGGGAGAAGCCAGGATCTGGGCGAGTAAATTGAGCTTTGCGAGCCAGGCGGTAGTCTCGGCGTCTCCTTTTCTGTATGCGTGTCAGTGGCTACTAATTCTCAACAGTATGTAACTCGAAAGCTCAGACTGACATCTTCTGATGCTTCAAAGCGTGGAATAGCGGCCAGAATGCGGTCTCGTAAACGCCTTGAAAGAAGGCTGTTCTCCTCCCCTAACTTCTCCGCGACATCTTTGACTTCGTCGATAGTGCCTGCGACACTCCGCCATGTCGTATGCCTTAAAGCTGGGTTGCTTTCCCGATAAAGCCTGAAATGCGTGTCATCCTGGCCCTCGACTAGCCAAAATCTGCGCTTGTCTCCGTCTCTGCCCCACGGTTGCACTGATAGCGGCTGATTGAGGTCATCATCTTGTCTTTGCTGCTTGTAAGAGTCTTTCATGATTGCCTGTATGGCTTCTGAGGACCCCAACGACCACAGGATGACAGCTTTGAGGAGAGTAAGCTGGATCCTGTCAGTGGTCACGTCTTGGCTTATAAGATGAGCTCAGAACGTACTCGCTCCTCCGGTGTCATCTTCGTAAAGTTTCCCCCTCCATGTAGAGGATTCTTGCCCTGCCATGCTAAGGGCCACTGAGCCGCGTTCATTTGGATTGCCTCCTCAAGAGCGCGGGTGTAATGTCCCTTTCTGTCGGCACCACAAAGCTGGTTAGCTTTTCTTTCTGCCAGAATCTGAATTGGTAGACATCTAGATTGCCAGGTGTAGTAAACGTTTAGGGGGACGCACTCAATGTCCTTTTTCCGGTTGAGGACCAAGCCCAAAACAGCACACAGCAAACGGTCGACCTGCTCACCAGCTATTGGCTCTAAAACACCATTCTCGATATCCTGTGGGCCGTAGTGTGGTAGCGATTTGGGAAAGGCGTCACTGAAGCGCGAGCGAAACATGCAAATGAACTGCGTGTCACGTTGGTCAGAATGACGTTTCTCGAATTGGCGCGTGTGACACGAGGGAATATAGCTAAAGGAAATCATTGCACTCACTGCAATGTCTGGATTGTCCGCGAGTACATATTCATGAGGCGGCGAGGGTGAGCGCTTTTTCCTCGCTGGGGGCGAGCTCGAGATCGCACTTGTGCCATTCTTGCCCTTGAGATAGAAGTCGAGTGTACTTCTTGAAATGGGTGCATCAATTTCCTCATCTGTCGAGAGTGGGGATGAAAGTTCAGAGAGGTCTGAGGAAGACATGCTCATCGGGAAGCGGAAGAGTCTCAGCTTTTGCTGAGAAAGCGTGAAATTAGATGAATGTTTTACTCTACAATGGTTTACTTGACTACTGTACGGGAGCGCGCCTTGTGCGTCTAATATATCCTCTTTTGTTTCCATGGACTGCCAGGTTGTTCTCCAAGCATCAACATTCCTCTGCCCCTGTAGATCTTGACGCTCCATTCGCGTTCCCAATTGAGGCTAACCTCTCCTCCTGTGATCGGATCTCACTTGAGGGCGTGATGCGGTTGGTAGACCCGCAGAGCGAACCGGCTGGACCCATGTCGCTTTCCCATTCGCCAATTTTCCAACTTTAAGCACCACCAGCGAAATTGAGACTTGTCATCGTTGCCCTGTCCGACGTATTCGGGATGACTCGCGACCGCGTCGTTGCTAGAGTTATGAGGGCATGATTTTCCGGTTCGTAGTTGACGCATGCTCGTAAGCCTAAAGTCGATTTTGCGACCGTGGCATCGTACACAATCAGTATCCTCCACAACGATGTGAACGCACGATGAGGCTAGTTTTTCAGTAATGTCGCACCGCCACCTATGCTGTTCCATTCCAGGGCTTGAGCACATTTTTCGTTAGCAAATCGAGGCGGCCTTCCAAAGACGCCAGCAGTCCGCTCAAGATGAATTCCCACTAACAAATACGCTCAAGATACAACTGCAAATGTTTGAATACACATATTATCATTTATTTTTCTGAAAACATAACGATGTAGAGGGAAAGGACATTTAAATGAATTGAAATCCTTAGGATTTTGATTCTTGACATTGCAATTATCTCGGGGTTAAAGCAAACGAGCAGGACAAATGAGAAGGCTCAGAGCGCTTTCTAATACGAGCATTGTGGGCTTAGAGGCCATCCCTGGGCCATAATCAAAACGAGGGAAGTTCAATGCGCTAATTCGCAAACGATCAATTTTTCGAAGAGCCACGAGTTTTGTCCAGTGCAGCTCTATGTTTGCAACCAACACAGGTATTCATAAGTTCTGTTACAAATCGCAGTCTCTTGATGAGAAGATTCAGGTTGGTCCGTCGGAGAAGATAGATTGAGAAGTAGGACCATTGGAGAGAAACGCGCTGGAAACGCTCTCATTCCAGATGCTCTCAAATACCTTTTAGATTGGTAAAATCATAGCAACAGATTGCGCAGTCGATCAGACTGAAAATGTCGGTGCAAAGGTGACAGAAAGAGAAAATGAATTTTCAATTGCGCGACGTGAAGTGGAAATGCCAAGTATGGCTTGGCGTTCAGCGGCTCAGATCATCGCGCTAAGAAGCGAGCCCACTTTCGATTGTCCATGATTTCTTAGCATGGAAAACTCCGACTACAAACACCCCCACAATCTTTGGTCAGTATGCATATAATCCCAGCATCAGAGGCTCCGCTGACATCTCGATACCAGTGAGGCAAGATGGGTCGAGTGATCCGCAATCAGAGGAAGGGTCGTGGATCCATTTTCAGTAGGTCCTCAATGGCACGTTGGGGCCAGTCGGTCGTTCTAATCTACATCTACAGCGGCCCATACTCGTCTCAATAAGGCTCCCGCACAATTTCGAACGCTTGATTACGCAGAAAAGCACGGCTACATACGAGGGGTCGTCAAAGATATCATTCATGACCCCGGCCGAGGTGCACCTTTGGCCAAGGTATCATTTCGCGATCCCTACCGCTTCAAACTCCACTCAGAAACTTTCATCGCCAATGAGGGCATGTACACCGGGCAATTCATCTATGCTGGCAAGAAAGCTAGTCTCACTGTTGGGAATGTTCTGCCGCTGGGGTCGGTGCCAGAAGGTACCGTCGTGACAAACGTGGAAGAGAAGATGGGCGACCGTGGTGTGTTGGGGAGGACCTCGGGGAACTACGTGACAGTCATCGGCCACAACCCTGACGAAGGGAAGACGAGAGTGAAGCTGCCAAGTGGTGCGAAGAAGGTCATAAAGAGCAGCGCTAGAGGTATGATTGGGATTGTTGCTGGAGGTGGACGTACAGACAAGCCACTGCTCAGTGAGTGACTCTCAGCGAAAGAAAATATGGTATACCCAAAGCTGATCGAGATACACAGAGGCTTCTCGTGCAAAGCATAAGTTTGCTGTCAAGCGGAACTCGTGGCCCAAGACTCGCGGTGTTGCTATGAATCCGGTTGACCATGTAAGATATCTTTATTTGGCTAATCCTATCCCATCATATCTAACAATTTCTTTAGCCTCACGGAGGTGGTAATCATCAACATATCGGTAAAGCCTCGACCATCTCACGATACGCAGCACAAGGTCAGAAAGCAGGTCTCATTGCAGCCAGGAGAACAGGTCTGTTACGGGGTACGCAGAAGACGAAGGATTAGAGTGTCCGTTGGTTTGAAACAAAGCGATACCGAGCATGACATGCTCATCGCTCCATGTAGCATTTTATTTTATGCTACAACATGAGATGTTCATGATCGTGACTAGAAGTCCCTGAAATCCTGCACGTGACTTTATCTCCTGAAGCAAAAGACGACCGCCAATGACCGAAATCTGACGCTGAGTCTCGAAACGCGAGATCCAGCAACCTGAAAGGCTGAAGCACAAATCCGCTCGCGTTCCATGGTTCCAGTAGCCCGTGGAATTTCCAAGTTGGCAAGCTTTGGAAATTCGATGAACACCTATCAAACACTTGAATGTCGTGTTGCCCCTTAACGCGTGGATCTGTTGCTATTCTTGTCCCCGAAGCTCCGTTCCCGGCAGTGGCTCCCTCCATCACTAATAATCGTGGGGTCGACCATCGCTTTCCTATCCCCAATCTCTAAACCATCAACAATATCACCCCTTTTAACCTCCTTTCGCCCAGTCTAGAACACTCGTTCGGGGTATACATCGTCTGTCGTTCCCATACAACCTTACAAGCTGTGACCTCCTTCGGCTGGATCCTGGAAAGCTCAACACCACTCTTTGGCCATATTACATTCCTCGAAACCTTCCTCAGCTTTTCTCAAAAGCTTTGATTCCCAAGGAGCATCCCCCACAAAAAGATAAAGCATCATGAATGTCAATAAGAAGCTCGGTCGTTTCAAGCAATGGGCAGGAGAGAGAATGGGAGGGGAGGTCAAGACCAGTGTCTCTGATGACTTCAAATCGCTGGAAGTAGAAATGGGTCTAAGGCAAGAAGGTAGCTCCATTTCCCTCGATGACTGAAAGAGACTCGTGATCAATTCCTGACCAATTACAGGCATGGATCGTCTCCAGAAGTCCATGACCGCCTACGTCAAGACGCTCTCCAAACGCCAAGAAGGGGACGATAAGGAGAAAATACTACCTGTTGCCTACCTGGGATCTACTATGGCTAGCCACGGAGAAGACTTCGAGGACGATTCAGAGTTCGGGCAGTGCCTTATAAGTAAGATACCCGAATGACTAGTACTACCCCAATGCTAATGTCCCGGCAGGCATGGGTAGGACAAATGAGAGGATCGGTCGGATCCAGGAGACATACGTTTCCAATGCGACCACAAGCTGGCTTGAGTCGTTGGAGAGGTCTTTAGCCCAAATGAAGGAATATCAAGTCTGTCCTATGGCTACATGTACGGACCACTCGCTGACCCCCCACAGTCAGCCCGCAAGAAATTAGAGAGTCGTCGTCTAGCCTACGATGCTTCCTTGGCTAAGATGCAGAAAGCCAAGAAAGAAGATTTCAGGGTGGAAGAAGAATTGCGGTCTCAAAAGGCCAAATACGAAGAAACGAGCGAGGACGTCTACCGCAGGATGCAAGATGTGGGCCACTTCTCATCAGCTTCGCACTCTACTCATACTGACGATTTGTACAGATTAAAGAGGCTGAAGTCGACAGCGTTACTGATCTTGGGGCATTCGTGGACGCTGAGCTCAAGTATTACGACCGCTGTCGCGATGTGCTGCTGCAATTAAAGCAAAGTTGGCCTGCCGGGTAGGTCATGTGTCACAAACATTGGAAATTTCTCCCGGCTAATAGACTATAGACAAACGGGCCCCGATGGTGGGGATAACCGTCGAGACCCACGTTCCCGCTCGACAACAGCCCACGCATATGCGGACCGGTTTAATACTGTGGACGAGGAGCCTCCTCCTGTCCCAGAGGCTCGACCATCAATACGCTCCGCACGAGCAGCATCATCTCAAATACCTCCCGAGTCGCCTCAGTCAGAGGTACAGGGTTATGGTTATGGCTCGGTACGCCCTGGCGTCAATAGAGCCAACACAACTTTTGAAGGCCCGACACAGCTATATCGTGATTCATCACCGCCCCAACGGGTTTCTCGAGTACCTAGCGATAATCTCACCGTACGCAACCAACGTTCGCAGTTGCGTCCACTCTCGAGAGTAACGCCAGAAAACGATCTGTTCAGCGAGCCGTCGGATGACTCCACTTTTCACAGCAGCAGCAGTCCGGATAGATCATACAAGGAGAGGTCTGCGTCACCAGCGACTTCGTACGGCAGTGGACCATCTCGTAGCACGAGCTATTCCACGTTGAGTGCAGCTGCCAATGGCGGCAAAAAGCAAGCTCCTCCGCCGCCCCCACCGTCGAGAGCGAAGAAACCTCCCCCACCACCACCACCCATGAAACGAAGTGCACTCAGCACGACCAACGTCTCGTACGCATAGGAACTCCCTGGTATCTCGTCTGATCCAGAGCGTCAACGGTTCTGTCCAAGTTGGGTCGACATTATCAGGTGCTTTGCAAGGGATTCGTAGGCTGGCGTTGGCCCCGGATCCAGAGAGGGAGCATGCTGTCTTCTCAATTCTCCTGTAGAACTGTTGTTCGCTCTGCCCCGAAAAGGGAATCTGCTCACGTAAATGAGACAAAAGTGGAGTCGAGGAGCCTGTGATCAAGGTTTCACAGGTTGGTTTATTAGTGTCAGGCTCAATTAAGCATTGTCGTCGTCAATGGCACTGATGAGATATCAAAAGCGCAATGAGATTTGGCTTGTAGCATACCATATCGATCATCGTTATTTTGAATGCCAGTTTGCTTTGCATTGCACCCAATATGGGCATAGGTGAATGCGGGTTGTTACCGTGTTAGGCAGTATCACGTGATCCGGCTAGCGCCACTCCACCTCTCACGGAAAGGCAACCTCAGCAGCTGTTCGCCATCATCAATAAGGCCGTTTTGCTTGGACCCCGCCATCACCCTTCTGCCCCCCCAGACTCTCAATACCCTCAACACGTCTCTTGGGACGCGTTGAAGGGCCGCCTTCACTTCGCCTGGGTCATCCCCCCCTTCAAGGCTGACCAGGCTCCCATTCATCCCCTTGCGCTTTTCACCTACCCGCGCCTGGCCCTATCATTCATCCATCGACTCGCTTATGCCGCGCTCCCCGGTCTGTCCAGCTCCGCCTGCCAACTACGATTACGGAATTTAAGAATCAACGTCTCCGCCATGGCCTCCGTTCAGACGGCGCCAAACCTCCCACAAGGCGGAGGCATCCTACCACCCAACCTCAACCAACAGCAGATAAATGAATACTTCACCGTAAGATCGCCAACCCTTCCATCTACACTGGCTAGCCACCACTCTGCTAGATCGTATTACACTCGAACCTTCTTGCTAACATCCATGCCAGAAGTACAAACAGCTGAAAGATCAAGGCACTCCTGAAACCGATCCCGAATTCCTCAAATGCCAGCAGGTCCTCACTGCATTCCAAAAGCACCAACGCTTCCAACAACAAAAGCAAGCGTATTTGCAGCAACAAGCTCAAAGGAACCAGCAGAACCAGCAACATGCCGAGACCAACGGTGTCAATGGTAGATGACCCCCCCAAGTTTCTACGCGGCGTACTGATAGATTGTGCTAGGTCATGCTCCTTCCTCGTCGATGGCAACGTCTCCAACTCAGGCATTCTCTGCCCAGCAGTCCACCAATACCTCCGAGCAGCCGGGAGCATCATCTCAAAAACCACAAGGCAAACTTAGCAATGAATTGTCTTCGGAGCAGGTCAAAACACTTCAAACCCAGATCTTGGCTTTCAAAATGTTGAGCAAGAACAATTCCCTTCCGCTTCAGGTACAGCAGCAACTTTTCAAGTCTCAACAAAGCAAGGCCCCCCCAACCCTCGCGCAAGCTGTCGCCAGTGCCAATCAAGCTCTCGATGATTCTCGCACTGTGACTCCGCAAGCTGACGGCAATGGCCCCTTCATGCCGCATGTGTACGAGACGTTTGTCGATCCCCACACTTTCACCAAGCCCACCATCAGTCATGCCAACCACAACATTGCTTCAAACCGACCTGTTATTGCCGCGCTCATGCCCACGGGCGTGGACGTCCAAAGATTCCAACGCGATCGGGAACTCAGTATTTCCAATCGCTTGCTATCTCGGAAACTTGATTTGTACCAAAACCGAGCTTTGCTGGGAGTCGATGGTGACCGTATGCGGGAAGATGGCGATCGCATTACCTACAATCGCATAACGTCGAGGAAGTCAGAACTTGAGAGCCTGCCTGCAAACCTAGGCGTTTGGGATACAAGCAAGAGTGATACCCCAGAATCCGACGACTCGCTGAAGCGAAGAGCTCTTATCGAGTATAAGATGCTTTGTTTGCTACCGAAGCAACGTGCGCTACGCCAGCAGGTCCACAGAGATATAATCCACTACGACAACCTAGCTCAAACCGCCAACCGCTCGATATATCGTCGACCTAAGAAGATGTATCTACATGAGGCTCGTATGACCGAAAAGTTGGAGAAACAACAGAGGGATGCTCGGGAAACCAAAGAGAAGGAAAAGCAGACTGAGCATTTCCAGGCTATCACCCAACATGGCCACGAGATCGTCAAGGCTGCAGAAGCCCAGAGAGCAAGAGTACAAAAGTTGGGACGATTGATGATGGCACAACACCAGCATATCGAGAAGGAGGAGCAAAAACGTATTGAAAGGACAGCGAAGCAGCGTCTTCAGGCTCTGAGGAACGACGATGAAGAGACCTACCTTAAGCTTCTTGGTCAGGCGAAAGATTCTCGTATCTCGCATTTGCTCAAACAAACCGACGGTTTTCTGGGTCAGCTTGCTGCTTCCGTCAAGCAGCAGCAGCGAGGCGCCGTTCAGCAGTATACCGAGGACATGCCGGAAGACGACTCCAGCGACAGCGAGGACGAAGTCGAGGGTGGACCAAAGGTTGACTACTATGCAGTCGCCCATCGTATCAAAGAGGAGATCAAGGAGCAGCCGGAAAATCTTATTGGAGGCACATTGAAAGAATATCAGATCAAAGGTCTTCAATGGATGATTTCTCTCTATAACAATAACTTGAACGGCATTCTTGCAGACGAGATGGGTCTAGGCAAGACCATTCAAACAATCAGCTTGCTCACCTATCTCATCAGAAAGAAAAACCAACAGGGACCATTCCTCGTCATTGTTCCCTTGAGCACACTCACGAATTGGAATCTTGAATTCGAAAAATGGGCACCATCGATCAAACGAATTGTCTATAAAGGCCCTCCGCTCGCTCGCAAGACGCAACAGCAGCAGATTCGATACGGCCAATTCCAGGTACTCCTTACCACGTACGAGTACATCATCAAGGACAAGCCTGTTCTTAGCAGGATAAAATGGGTACACATGATCGTGGACGAGGGCCATCGAATGAAAAATGCCCAATCCAAGCTCAGCAATACTCTTACACAATACTACAGTACGCGCTATAGACTCATTTTGACTGGTACCCCGCTACAAAACAATTTGCCTGAACTGTGGGCTTTGCTTAATTTCGTTCTTCCGACTATTTTCAAATCAGTAAAATCCTTTGATGAATGGTTTAATACACCCTTCGCAAATACGGGAGGCCAAGACAAAATGGAGCTTACAGAAGAAGAGCAACTTCTCGTCATCCGTCGCTTACACAAGGTTCTCCGACCATTCTTGCTGCGACGTCTCAAGAAAGATGTCGAGAAAGACCTACCCGATAAGCAAGAACGAGTGATCAAATGCAAATCTTCCGCTCTACAAGCCAAAATCTACAAACAACTTGTCACCTACAACAAGATCTCAGTTAGTGATGGAAAAGGCGGCAAGACCGGCATCCGTGGTCTTAGCAACATGCTCATGCAGCTGCGCAAATTGTGCAATCATCCTTTCGTATTCGAGCAGGTCGAAGAGCAGATGAATCCTTCAAAAGTAAATAATGACTTACTTTGGCGAACGTCAGGCAAATTCGAGCTCCTCGATCGAATATTGCCAAAATTCCAAGCTACCGGTCACCGAATCTTAATGTTCTTCCAGATGACCCAGATCATGAACATCATGGAAGATTTTCTGCGATTGAGGGGCTTTGAGTACTTGCGTCTTGACGGTGCTACGAAGTCTGACGATAGATCGGAGCTGCTGGCAAAGTTTAATGCCCCGAATTCACCTTACTTCTGCTTCTTATTGTCTACCCGTGCTGGAGGTCTTGGGTTGAATCTGCAGACTGCCGATACAGTCATCATCTACGACTCTGATTGGAATCCTCATCAAGACTTGCAGGCTCAGGATCGTGCCCATCGTATTGGTCAGAAGAACGAAGTCCGCATACTGAGGCTGATAACAAGCAAGTCGGTGGAAGAGAAGATTCTTGAGCGAGCCCAATACAAGCTTGACATGGATGGTAAAGTCATTCAGGCTGGTAGATTTGACAACAAGTCAACCAATGAGGAGCGAGACGCTATGCTGAGGACCCTGCTGGACAGCGCCGAGGCTGCGGACGACATGGCCAACGAGGAAGAAATGGATGATGACGACCTGAATATAATCACCGCCAGGTCTGACGAAGAGCTGGTTGTCTTCCAGAAGATTGACGAGGAGCGGAACCGTGATCCGGAGTATGGACCCGAAAAGGGCAAGCGTCCACGATTGATGGAGGAGGACGAACTCCCAGACATCTACATGCAAGAGGACAATCCTGTCGCGGAAGAAATTGAGGAGATCGCTGGCCGTGGAGCTCGAGAGAGAACCCGCGTGAAATATGATGATGGTCTCACGGAAGAGCAGTGGCTGATGGCTGTCGATGACGACGAAGACACCATCGAAGATGCCGTTGCACGAAAGGCTCAAAAACTCGACAAACGCAATCAGAATAAGGACAAGAGAGCTAGGAAAGCCGTCGGTAACGAGAGTGATTCAGAACCCTCGAGGGAAAGCTCTGTGATGCCTTCGAGCAGGAAGCGCAAATCAACTGGCTTCAAGCGAAAAGCGGATGAAGATGTCGACGATGAGCCATTACCGAAAAAGAAGCGAAGTGGAGCTCGACCATCCAAGCCCGCCGAGACCTTATCGAACAAAGACCGTCAGCTTCTTCAGAAGATCCTGCTCCGCAATTACAAAGCGTTGCAGGATCTGGAAGAAGAAGTGGCGGACGAGCAACCCTCGGATGACGAGGAAGGTCCCGTCACTCGAGGACTGATCGACCCCTTTGAGAAACCGGTCCCAAAAGCACACTTCCCGGATTACTACGTCCTCATCCAAAAGCCCATATGCATGGACCAAATCAAAAAGAAGATGGATAAAGAACAGTATCAGACCCTGAGAGATTACAGGGAAGACATCGGTCTCCTCTGCAACAACGCCAGAACCTACAATGAAGACGGCAGCATGCTCTGGGTCGACGCCAACAAGATCGAGGTTTGTTTCCCTCCCCACCCTGACATTCTCAACAGCGCACTAACTTCCTGACCT
>JAABUP010003917.1_pt1 | contig 25476 bp, 30 predicted proteins | sample 5559201 | NCBI WGS metagenome assembly JAABUP01 (sample SAMN10711887, study PRJNA513373) | rock metagenome | isolation source: Antarctica rocks | place: Antarctica
CGAGATGGGAGGGGGTGGGGGAGGGGGAGATGGGAAGGTTTCTGGAGATGGAGGAGGTGGTGGTGGGGGGGGAGGTGGGGGTCCGGGAGCTCCTGGAGGGGTCTGGTTGCCTCTTGGTGATGGACTGGACTCGGCTGGAGCAGACACAGGCGCAAGGAATTGCCTGAGGTCTCGTCTGTTCCCTGCGCGCATGGAGAAACAAATGTTAATGTGAGGTGCGGTGCGGTAGGGCAGCTGAGCTGAGCTGAGCACTCGATTGCCGGGTCAGGCAGGCAGAGCATAGCTGTCGAAGATCTTTGGTCGCTGCGTTGAAGTCGTCGATGCGTTACCTTGCACGGTCGCCAATGAGAGAACGGACACCTGCAAAAGACCATGACATGTCAGCTTCAGCTTGTGATCACTTGTGCATGCAGACAGACAAGACTTGCGCCGATGTCAAGCTGCGCTTCAGCAGGCCGTGGCAAACTGCAACTGCTACCATATTCAGAGCCAATGATTGCTGATGCGAAGCGGGCTTACCAGCAACAAGCACCAGCAACTCAGGCTAGTCCTCATCTTACTGGAGTACCCTGACTGGCGCCGACTTGTGTCTGCTGAACTGCAACAGTGCTGTGGGGCTGGGCTGCAGCACTTCAATACGTTCTGGTCTACTTGACGGGCTAGCGATCCACGGATCCGCAGGTGAATGGGAGTGGAGGCGTGCAAGGCGAGTGCTGCGATTACTGTGGCGCAGACTGCAATGCTGCCTCGCTTTTGAACCCGGCATCCAGAATCTGGCTGGGAGCGATGACTCATTTGCCATATCACAGCTGATTCGAATTGGCTGGCAGCGACACCGATGACCGCCGAGTTCGCTTGGTGAACAAGCCGACTGCGCCATGTTCCGGCAGACGATACACGTTGTGTCACGCTTGGCTGACTGTGCAAACACTGGCGGTACAACAGCGTACTCCGAGATAGCCAAAGTCACCGTGGTGTGACATAGCACTTTGGCGCAGTGCTGTGAACCTTGCAGACTAGCCCCGCATTGCAAACTTTGTTGTGTGACTTTGGGTGACCGACGCATTTAGCTTGTTCGTGCTTGAAAGGAGACACTGGAGGGATCTTGTCTGACTACAGCATGCGTGGTGCTTGTTGTGAGTACCAGTCACGCAGAGACCTGACACTAATCATTTAGCTTACCCTATCCTGAAAGTAAAATGGGATGCGATGGAGTAAGGAAGCATGCATGGCATTCCTGCTGCATCCAGCTGCTTCTCACCTGGACAGTCCTCAGAGATTTAATGTGGGCTGCAAATTGCTCATGTTGACATAGCCTCAAAAGGATTGCTATCAGACAAACCAAACTTTTGAGCAATTGCAGCTGGCTGTCAGCCGGAACTGCATGTACTGAACTTCTGTAACAGAAGCGAATGGTTCAATCGCCTTTTGTGACTAAAATCGCCTGGGATTCTGGTGTCCAACACACGCCCTGCAGTTGTTGGGCACTAATCAACTCTATACAAAACATCAGAAGGAACACAACACGACACTACTGATTTCAGAGCCTACTAATGCACTACATATGTGAATACAATCTATCCAGCGCAAAGAAAAGAAAGGGTAAAATATGGCTTCACACTGGCTTTCACAACACTGTGACACACTGTACACTGTACAGCCACAACCAACACATACCACGAAAGCTGATTTAAAAAAGAAAAAGCACTTATACCCTCCTCAGAATAACTGCACGCATGATGAAAACTACCACGGGCATGATTACATCAGGTTTGACCTTAATGTGAAGAAGCAATGGCAAAAGGTAACCCTCCTTGTCATAACTTTCTCATGAAGGTTCTATTGCTAATGATGGCAAATCTGCCTCTGACATTGGAAGGCTGACAGCTGGACTTGCAGCAATTCCTGGCCCAGCAAAATTGTCAAGATCACTGCTTCGCCGTCTGTTGTGTGTGCGAGGCTTGAAAGACTTGGGTCTTGGAAAGTTCACTTTGGGAACCACCACATCATTGGCAGTGCCTGAAGGTGTTGAGTCTGAGGTGCTCAAGGATGCATCGCGCATTCTGAAGCTGACTTGTTGCATTCTCTCCCTTGCCACAGCAGCCAAGGTGACAGGACCTGACGCCATGTCATGCGTGCGCTGACACTCCTCAAGCTGAGCATGCACACACACAGTAAGAAAAAGAAAAGACCACACCTGTTGGTGTCAATTTAATGAGAAGCCAATTACTATACCGGGCTGCCCAGTGCACACGCAGTATCAAAGTTCAGGTACTTGAGGACTGATCGTAAATGTCAGGACCAGCAACATAGCTACATCATGTGATACTGTGTGTTGAAAGCAACTTTTGTCATCTGCTGCTCTCAGGCCACTGCAGTTGCGTGCAGGGGACAAATGACTAATGATGGGCTGACACAAACAAATGTGGACAATGCTGAGGTAAACAGGTAGATTCAAGCAAGGTATAGCAAGCGCAGGATGTTGATGCTGAGCTAACTCGGCACTCTCATTTGGTGCTGTGCAGCATCAAGCCACTATTTTGTGGCTAGCTGTGCCTTGCTTGCAGCTACCGTCTGCCTACAACAGGCAGTTTGAAGTGCCAAAGTCATGCTGCATTACAGCTGGCCTCGCTGCTCACAAACACACACATTGACATTCAGACGCTAGACAGTGACAACCCTCACCTCTGCAATCACCGCCTCTGCTTCTTGGCTCTTCTGCAGCTGCCTGTTGACGCCTGCAGGACTCCTAGCAGAACTGCCCCGGTTTCCAGCCCTGGTTGACTCAGCAAAAGCATCATCAGTGGTGTTGTCCATGGCTTGCAATGCGTAATCAACCAGGCGATCTTGCAACTCACGCTTCTCCTTCTGTATGTTTGCAAACCTGCAACAGCATGTGAAGGGCTTTGGCCTACAGTCAACCGCCTGTGCAGAGCGTGTACTGTAGAGCATCTTTGTGATGTCTGTAGAGCATGTGTGTGTTGTCTGTAGAGCATGTATGTGATGTCTGTAGAGTGTGTATGCGATGTCTGTAGAGCATGTATGTGATGACTGTAGGGCAGTGTGGAGATGTGATGAGGTTTGCGTGTCCAAATGCTAATATAGCATGACGCAGGGAAGCATCAGGTTGATGATGGCGGTGAGGGGCTTTGACCAAAGACACTTGTGTATTTGCACGTTTGCAGCGAATTAGGACTGCAGCAGCAGCGGAGTAACATGACAGGAAGCTGTGCCATGTGCACATGTCACCACCCCAAACATACTCAACAGGTTGACATCCCTGCGCCTTGCTTTGCTTTCATGTCACAGCAAACACGTGCAGCATCACACGGGAAACAATGCTGTGCCATGCTGCTTATGATTGGGAGTGCCCCATCAACCAAGTGCAGTCTGACAAAGTTATGCGCAGTCCATGCCAAGGAACAGGCATTGGAACTGTGTAACAGCCCCTCAAGGTGGAATGCGCAGATTCCCTAAGCAGGGCAGATCCACAGCTCAAATCCCCTACAACTATGCAAGCATGAATGGTGCAGACAGGAGGGGCAAGGGCAGCATTGTCAGAGAAGCTGACCTCTCATGAGCAAGCTTGCTTTCTCGGATCAGGCGGCTGTTTTCATCAGTCAAGCCTTTCACACTGCAAACACAGAGTGATTTACCAGGCTGCAGCAGACGCTTTGTGCTGCTGAAGGTTTGTGCTGACATGTATCTGGTAAGGAACACAGATCAAGCAGGCTAGGAACCCAGCTGCATCCTTGAGGCTGTGACAACATAAAACAAGGGAGGGGGGAGGGGGGGGGATACACTGAAAAAGCTCAGCTTTCAGCTAAGATGCTCAGGTCCTATGCATCTGGGGACAATTGAGACATGGCAAGAATGAGCTGTTGAATGGCATTGGTTTTACTGGTATGCAGACCCAACACCAAACATGTTGTCTGCTGAATTGCCTTCTGAACAAGTCGAAAGCATTGCTGCTTGATATCAGTAACACCCATGCACAATTGTTGACAGCGCTGTATATTTGGCAAAGATGAAGAATGGTGTCACCAGACCACAGACACACAAACAAAGACCAACCTGCTTTGCAGATCTGCCACCTCCTCTTTCAAGGTCACATTCTGGTTGCCCAGCTGGGAGAGCTGCTTCTCTTGAGCCTGCAAACCAGACAATTGCAAAATTGGAGCCGCCAAGAGTCAGAAAATGTATCAATTAGACTAATCTCACGTGTCAATACGGCGTGAGTGGCAACAAAACCTTTTTAGGTTGGTAGTTTGTTGAGCTCAGTAGATCGCCTGTACCAAACACGCTGGTGCAGCATGCAAGCTGACAGGGTGAACCTCAGGCCCACTGTTGAATAAAGACTGTACAACCAGGCCAGAGTCTGCCACAGGCTGTGAAATTTTGGGAATGACAGTGTAATCAGGACAAGGGGGAAGAAGACCGGACCCTGATGGTTTTTGCAGTCTTGCTGGCTCGCTGCTCAGACTGCTTCAGCTTCTGCTCAGTTTCACCAAGCTTCTCCTCAGCTTCAACCAGCCCAACCTCAGCATCATACAGCCTCCCCTCTGTGATCTTGCTGCCTTCCTGAGCTTCCTGCAGATCAGCTTCGAGCTGCTGCTTCTGCTCTAGCAATGCTTTGAGCTCGGTCGCATGCTTGCCACCTGCATCCTTGCTGACACTCTGGGCTTCCCTCAAGTCAGCTTCGAGCTTTTCAGCTTGCTGGGTTAGCTGATCTACCAGACTGGTATGCTTGCTGTTAAGCTCCACTATGAGCTGCTCCTTGCTTGACTCACGCATGCTGAGCTCATTCTGGTGTTCATGCTTCAGAGCTTCTTCACCAGCCTCAAGCTCTTGTACATGCTTCTTCAGCTGATCTGTCAAGGCGTCATGCTGAGCCTTCAGGTCAAGCAGTTGCTGACTCTCCTGCGACTTGAGGGCACTCAGCTTCTCTTTGTACTCTTGCTCTAGCTCTGCCTCACGAGCTCCAGGCTGCGCTGAGTGTTGAGATGTGAGCTGAGAGACAGTTTCTTGCAGGTCATGCACCTTCTGCTGTAACTCAGCATTCTCGCGCTCGGCGCTGGACCCTGAGCTTTGGTACAACTGCCGAGACAGCTGCTCAAGCTGAGCTTTGAGCCCTGCATTCAAAGACACACCACTGTTGCATCATGTACAGCGTGTTGCCTCAGTGCATCTGTATTGCGCTTATTGCAGATGAATACACATGCAGCCCTCAAACATAAAGTCCAGTTCTTGTTCACAGCCATGAGTGAGAGGTTGTGGTGGTAAGGCACACACGGCTGACAAACTCAGATTGGTTGCTGCTTGCCTGCATTCTGTATTGTGAGCTGGTGCATCTGAGCGTTGTTGTCAGCTGCCTGGTATCCTCCTGGATACCCCTGCAGCATGTCAACATGTACACATTACATAATGACATGTTATACCTGTACTGGTTTGTGTATAGATGTACACCCACAATGCACTTCTTTTGCCAGTATGCATGGTCATAATGATATCCATTGGGATATCCACTGGTTCCTTGAGACTGAGTAAGGAGCCATTGGGATGTTTTGCCCCTATGCTGAAGATGTGCATTTATGTCCCTATGTCAATCTGAATCAGCCTCTGCCAATGTTTGCACCAACCTGCCTGAGTCAGTATTTTAAGATGCACGCACCTGACTCAAGTTATGCATCTGCAAGTGCTGACTCAGGCAGGTTGATGCAAACATGGCAAAGGCTGATTCAGGTTGATGTTTCGGATGCCTGTGTGCCACACTGCCAAATGCTCTGAGCTGTGACAGCGGAGTATGATGCTGAAGGCAGCGCAGTTTACCTGCAGCATGTGAAGCGCCTGAGCGAGCTGCTCTTCCAGTTCATGGTTGTGAGCCTGAACCTGCCGTCGATGGCTGTCAGTGGTATCCACCTCATGCCGCAGCTCAGCAATGCGTGACTTCTTCTTCGCCAGCTCTGCTCTGAGACGATCGGCTTGATCAGGCGCTTCTGGGGGATTTGCATATTGCAGAGCTGGCTGAGTGTTGTGGTACTGGTGGTACTGCTGCCAAGCCAAAGCCTGTGGGTAAGTGGAATCTGCCTGGGAGCTGTTGTCTGGGCTGGTGTCATACGGGCTTGGGTGCAAAGCGAAAGATGCATCATTTGATGATTGTTGTGCGGCAGGGTATTGGCTGTGCGCTGAGCTGAAGTGCTGAAGGACTCTGAATGAGGGTGCGTATGCTGTATGGCTAGAATGCTCTGAGCCTGAGACAGATGCTGCCTCTGCTAGAGGAACCTACAGCAAATGGGTGGGGTTTGATGCCATGTATGCTGACCTGATAATGCACTTAGGCGGATAGTGTCCTACCCAGTACTGTGCAGCAAGTCAATGTATGTTGTCTGGCCATGCTTGCAAGCATTGATTCAGGAAGGATGATCGCTCCGCATATGTGCATGCAATGAATTTGCTTGAAACAGCACATATGCAACATGAGAGAACCATTCGTGGATCTTGCACTCATTGCTATAGCCGCTCAAGCTGAAACAAGGGTTTGACACACCTGTGGCTCATGTTGCTGCCAGATGTTGCCAGCATGAGCAGGACTCATCTGAGGGGCAGTCGACACAACATATGCCCCCTGCAGCACAAGAGCTGTATTTGATCTAACGCCAAAAAACTAGATGTGTGATGATCACCTGCAAGAGGAAGCTGTGACTTGATCAGGCAATTTACCATAGAGTAAGGGTGTTCCGATTCTGCTCTGAGCGGTGAAGACCCAGTGTTGCCTGCAAGCATAATCGACTTGGCACTCAGCAGCAAGAATTGCAGCTTGTGTCCACAGCCAGGCTTCTCTGCAGCCAGTATGCCCAGAGGCTGACGCACAGCACAACAGGGAGTTCACTTACTAGGGGGGCCTGACATAGCAGGAAAGGAACTTGCATACATCACGCGCTGACTACTCCCACCGGGGCGAACACCACACTTATGCAGTCTGTGAAGCGATATGCGATCACCAGTTTCGGGGCGCAGCTAGGACGACTGCACTATTGCCCGATCGTTGCACTCAGTTCGGGATTCGGTTTACTCATGTCAAGATCTGCTTCGTCACCTGCTGGTTTAACAGCATGATACGCACGACCATGCGTGCGAAACTCGATGTCGCGCGCATGAACAGGTGTGTGCCTCTACCTTGCCCTTCCCAGCGGTGACACTGCACGGAGACGCAAGGCGTGCAGCGGAGCGAGCTACATCATATCGGGGCTACATGGGTGCAGGCAAATCAGTTGCCGATACAACGCTTGTTTAAAAAAGCGTATCTGACCGCCTTTCTGTAAAGCCTACCGTCAGCAACTTGGTTGGCGTCCCATTAGGCAGTTCTTTCGTAGTGACGATCACCATGGAAACCAGTCTGGACACCTAGCATTGTCCGTTAGCATCCCGTTTCAGCTATAGTTTTACATGGAAGGTAGGATGTAGCATTCTTTTTGCTGACAACCTGCTAAACTGGCATTCTGTCTGGTGCTGACACCACACGCCTGTGAACTTATATGAGCATGCCGCTTACTGTGCAGCATTTAGGATTTTGGCTTGCAAACTCTCCTGGGCTATACATTCGCTGAGGGTGTATGCACCACAGTGCCTCTTGCGGACTTGAATCTAAAGTTGTTTGTGACAATTGGGGGCCACTGCTAACATTGTGACCAAGCAGTTGCACGTGGCACAGGGCAGGAGCACCCAATGACAAAGGCCCTTCAGGAACTTCTTGCCGATATACGGCTGCTAAGATCGGGTAGGTGCAAACTGAAATGCAGCTTTGCCATGCTCATGTACCTGCAATCTCATCAGCTGTGTGACACTTCACTCCGCAATGTTTGATGCAGAACTTGCTGCATCAGATGCAGAAGCGAAGAGTGTTGCCTTCTCATCAATTCCAGGAGTCACAGCAACTCAGCTATTGAATAACATGTGCCTGGTAGAGGTAGACGGCTTTAAAGAAGCTCCTTTGGAAACACCAGCAGGTTGAAGCCCATATAGTGAGGAGAAAGGCACTCAGACTTTTCTTGCAACAACATTTGCATTTTGTGCTATTGAGCATTGTCTGTGACATTGCAGGTGTGAGTGATATAGATCCATTTGACTTCTCCCAATTTGTGAATGAGGACGCAGGAACGCCTAGCTTTGTTGAATACCACCAGAAACAGCTGCAATCATGTGGCATGCACATGGGCCGCAATGGGTACTCAGTCCTTGATCTGCATGACACCCCAATGTACGAAATGCAGCTAGGCAACAAAAGGTACAGCGGTGGTGTGGATGGAGGCATTGTACCCTATGCTATAATGGCATCATCAGCTGCACAAGTACTACGGATAGGATTTGTGCATAAGCAGTCCACTGCAGATAAGGCTACCTTTCAGAAGAACAACCCAGACGTGTTGCAGGTGAGGAACTGAGCTCATTTCTTGGCTGTGCTGGCACGCAACAATGAAGGGTGTAACTATGATTGTGCACTGATGTGCATCTTGACTCTCATGTGCAGGCTGAAGTGGCTACACCTAGGCAGTACTCATTCGAGGATGGTCGAGGCCAGGCTGTATGCTGCCTGCTGGCTGCGCATGCAATGAGCCAGCTTCCACTGGATCTGGATCTAACAGATGGCAAACAGCACCATTTGTTGCGGCTAAGGGGTGATATGCTGCTTGTATATGAAGGGTGCACGCCTAAACAGGTGCGTGAGATTTATGCATCCTCCTTGGGATAAGCTCTCTGCAATCATCAAGACCATCACTCGAGTTTCCTTTCAGTACACACGTGCTTGGCGTTGAAGCAGTTTACTTCATGCTCATCTGATCTTTATGCTGTTGCTCACCGCTGTGCAATGTGTGAGTTGAAAACAGAGTCAGACTCAGACCTGCAAATAGGGTATGGTGCATTGGACACTCGGGTGGACTATGCATTCCCATACAAAAGTGGTGAGACTGTCTCCTTTGCAACCTTAGGATCCCTTGCAACCTTAGGAAGACTGTGCTGGGTCCAAATCTAGCTTTATCCAGAATGTGATGAAACTATGCTTTGTTGATTATGTTGCAGGCATACCATGAAATGGCAGACTTTCTTACTAAGCAAGGCACCCTGCTCACAAGGAAGCGTATCATATCAGAGCCTCCAGAAGAGTTGGAAGAGGAACTTTGTAGACCCATCAAGAAGCTCAAAGGACTTGTTCAACATGGAGCAATGACAGAACAATTCCAATCATTGATATCATCTTGTTCCTCTGTGGAAGACCAAGTTAGTACAGCATATGAGATAGCACAAAGCTGGGCGCTTCCTGTTCCAGCAATTGTGTCAGCCCTGCTTGAGAAATAAGCTAGGCAAATAATGCAAACTGACTGTGTCACAGTGCCTAACACCATTTCTGTTGAGGCGTCTAGCTGCCTGTTGCTGCAGGGTACTCAGTTTTGTAGCTTGGGTGATTGTCATGGACACTTCTCCCATGTCTCCTTGATAGATTGGATCTCGAATACACTTTCCCAAGGATACACTAATTTGCAGAGCTCCTCCCGTGTTTGCAGCCCTTTCCCTACAGCACGCACTGCTTGTATCCATCTCACACGCCTCTGTAGTGCTCATAAGCATTCTCTAAAGGGTACCGTAATAGCAGCAGAGTGAAAGAGCGAAGGTTCCAAATTTTCATATGCACCAACTTTTTCCTTGCTCATCACATGATTTCGGAGCAGGCTCCATTACAACCACCATCTGAAATCACATGCACATGTTACGCATGGCTAGAATAGCTGGATGCAAAGTGGCTGCCGTGGAAAGGACTGCCCTTGTGGCCTTTGTATGGGCTGACTCAGAGCCTGTACAAGTCGGTACAACACTCCTTGCACTCTATCCACTTGTCTATTCGCAAAATTTAGCATCTGCACCATTGTCTCGAGCTTTGGCATGCATGCATGCTTCACCTTACTCAGGTTTGCACCACAGCAGAGAACGTTAAGCTGCATCAACAGAAGACGCGGCAAGCTGTGCACAAGCCAACCAGAGGTTGCATTTGCCAAGCTCAACCAACCAGTTTGCAAAAGGTTCACGCACTGATTCTAACACTTGCAGTAGGGTGTCATCAATGGTTGTCCTCGTTTCGTGTTGAAGAGCCTCAGCAACACTGGTTGTCTTCGTTTTGTGTTGAAGAGCCTCAGCACCCACAGGGCAGTAAGTAAATGCTTCGTGCATGTGTATTGCAACATGCGTGCTTCCTGCATGTGTATTGCAACATGCGTCCACAGCTGCACCTCAAACTGCTCAGCGCATTGACTGCCCTCCTACACTCACCAACCCCAATGGTTAGGCCTTTGATCCTGTGTACATGATTGGGAGCTGCCACTCCATCCCAAGGCTAGCTGCCTCTGAGACTGCCTTTGACTGGCAATGGCGTTCCCAATGTGCATGTTAGGACAGCGCGTACCGAAGCTTTGGTAGAAGATGGGGCCGAGCTGAGCAGCTGCTCAGCCAGCCCTGCATGGCTTGCCTCTCAACAATGTGGCCAATGGCAGCAACCACAGGCTCTATCACTCTATCATGATTGCTCATCAATGTCAGTTTCAGAGTCTGCAAATCTGTTTGCACAGGTCGAGTTCAATGATTACTTCTCTGTGGCCCAGCTCCTAAGTTGTTTGCAAGATGGTTTCACAAAGGTGGTGAGCAGCCTCGCCATGCGCAGTAGCTGGACTCAGACCCCCTGAAGGTCTGCAACTAAATGCATGTCAGTGTCATTGCACACAATAGCAGTAGCACAGTAGCAGCAACAACAGAAGGTCCTGCTTTTGCAACAGCAGCACCTTCTCATTAAGCCAGATCAGACAAGCAGTGGCAAAGCTCCCAGCAGGCCGCACACTGTAGTGAAAGGGCAACATAACAGTTGCTGCAAAAGGGCACATCTGTGCTCCCTGGCTGAGGCCCATCGGCTAAGGTTGCATCACTGTCACACTGCTTCCTTTTGAGCTGGCAGGGGCAAACAAGGGCGATGCCCGTTTGTGATCATGAACACACTGCAGACTGGAGAGTGTGCACACTTGATTCTGTTTTTGAAAATGTCAAGTTGTGCGAAGCATAGGGCACAGTAGTCGCTAGGGAGGTTCGAGTCCCGTTGTCGCTAGCACTGCAGCACTCATGCGTTGAGGTGTGTGTGCAAACGCTTTAATCACCTAGCTTGTTAGGTCAAACTGTTAGTCAACGCTTCATCCATATGCAACATGGCCAGCGCAAGACAGAGGTCTTGTCGCAGCTGCTAATATTGTTTGTGCCATCGTCTTAACGCTGGCGACGTGCAAGGAGAAGAAAACGCATAGGCCGCCCCGAGTGTTACACGGTCCGTAAAATAGCTCAGCTGTGCACAAAGAGCAGAGACTTCCCCTTTCCTGGCTGCTTTTGACCAATTGTGAGCAGTCGTAGCCACTTGTCATGTCGGAGAGAGAAGTAATGCTATCGGGGCAACCATACAAGCCCTGGAGCACAGAGTTGCAAGACGATCGGGACAAAGCTCGCAGCCTGATCGAGCGCTACAATGCGAGCACGTCTAGCGACAAACAGCTTAGATCTGGCCTTATCGCTGCATTGTTCGGCAAAATTGACACAGAACACCCACCGCATCTCGAGGCGCCCTTCTACTGTGATTATGTGAGCCCGCACTCTCTGCAAGTCAAAGCTGCAGAACTGCTTACTAGTTTTACAACTCAGTCTAGCAGGCTACCAGGCTTTCATTCTGTGCACAATTAGTGTGGTATGTAGGGCTACAACATTTCTGTTGGCAAGGACTTCTACTGGTGAGCACCGAGCCTATTCCACATTGAACCACACGCACTGTTAACTATTGTGAGCAACATCAATGACCACTGACTATGGTGCTTGCCTGTTTGCAGCAACTTTCAGTGCGCACTGTTAGACGGGAACAGAATTGACATAGGGGACCGTGTGCTTTTTGGTCCCAATGTGCACCTCTACTGCCCTAGCCATCCCTTAGATCCCAGGGAGAGGAATGGCCTCGAGGGTCCTGAGATGACTAAACCTATCAAAATAGGCAATGACGTGTGGGTTGGCGGGGGCGCCATCATTCTGCCTGGTGTGACTGTAGGGGATGGTAGCACAGTTGGGGCAGGCAGTGTTGTCACACGTGATGTTGAGCCATACACTGTGGTGGCAGGCAACCCTGCTCGCATAGTACGGCGACTGTCAAAGACAGCCCCAGCAGAGCCTTCAGCTGATTCATCTCAGTGAGGGCACATCACTGCAATGACTAATGCACACCTTGTATGAACACCAACATCCATGTGAACAAGGTGGCAATCTTGTGTGACAAGGGCCAGTGCATTGAGCAGCATTGGGCGGCTAATGACATTCTGTTCACACGACGGTGTTGGAAACAGTCAGCAACTTTGACCTGCACGTGAGCAAGAAGTGTCAACAGGCATCCAATATGCTGCATGCGTATGCCTCCGATCCTCTTTTGTTTGTCAGAATGTATAGTGCCATTACGCGTCTGTTAATGTCAGAATTTTGTGGCACTTCTGTCAAGCTGTGAAGGAGTCACTCGAGATTTCGATATTTTTATGTTGTATGCATTGTGTCTGCAGCTTGTTGGCTCATGCTTTTGCCTCAGCAATGATGTCGTGTGTGAGGCATGCATGGTCAAATGCTATTTGAGCATATGCAACTCATCTTTGCACACATTCTGTCATGGTGTTGTGTCAGAAGGATTGCATTGGAATGACAGTGTGTCGGTCTACTATTAAGAGTATAAACGTACGTATACCGATACACTTATAGTATCTAGGCATGACAACACCTCTCAATGCACCAAGCCAGACACACACTCTGAGCAAATGAGGGCTGATGTTGACGTGATAATACGCTAAACGCTGGACAATATATGTGTCTGTAGTGCTTCTGGCCCTCAATGCACACAGACCCTCACAAACATCAAAATCATGACGTTTATAAATCAAGCTTATGACATGAGCTGCAACCACATAACACCGCGTACTGATCTCGTTGCATCAATAGCAACTGGCACAGTGCTGCTAGTCCAGCCGTACTACCTTATACACTATAAGCAGTTTATAAAAAACAGTCACTTTGTCAGCCAAGTTGTCATTTGTAGGGTTTGTTACTTCTTACCACATGGATCCTGCCCCTAGAACAACTCAATGATCAGAGCCATTCGAGAATCAGCGCCGTTGGTCATTCTGTGATAATTTCATCCTTCATACACTGTGCATGTCGCATAGGCAACAATAAGAGCCCATCTATACTTGTGATGACTGTTTGCACAAGCACTCATCCTCAAGGGCTCTGAGCTGACTTCTCAACATATGTCAATTAAGGCCCTGTAGCATCAGCACATTCATTCTTTACACTCAGTTGGTCCCAATAGCAGAGGGCAGAGCAGTGGTGGCATGTGCTCCAAAGACAACGCTCTCTGCATGCTGATGCTGCTTGACACAACAGCAAAACCTGTCCAGTGCTGCTGATAACACGCCTGGCTGTTACCCTAGCACAGACATGTGCGATGTTGGACTGCTGGCAGCAATGTTGTGCACGCCACAATCACTACAGCAAGAAACAGCAGAAGAAGCATCAGCCACAGTGTGCAGGCAATGTGCCAGACAAGACATGCAGGGCCGACTCACCGTCCTCTAAATCTTTATCTCGGGCGCTCTTCCTCATCTTCCTGGACCTAGCATTGGGGCTGGGTGCAGGGCTTTGACCCCCCTCACACCTTGGGGTCTTGGGCCTGCGACTACTGAGGCTTCCTTGCCTGCCGTCTATTGTCTCACTATCATCAAGGTCATCTGCAGCCTGTTGTGCCTCAGCCTGTGCCTGAATGCATGCCATCAGCAGCGTAACACAAGGCTTCATGCTGTCACTGCCTGCCTTGATGCAGGGCAGAGCAGGCAGGACAGGGCAGGGCAGGACAGGACAGGGCAGGACAGGGCAGGGCAGTGACTTTGCATGTTGCCGGCTTGTACTTGAGGGGCTACCGAGGTTGCCAACAGTCTAGTGCATATACAGCCTGAAGAAACATTGGAGCATACAAGACAGTGACACCTGGCCGAGCCATGGTTATGGACACATTGGCAGATGACGGTGACAATGATGTTGAGCAGATAGGCAGTGCACTACTGGGCTGTTTTTCTCATGTTTCTTCTTTCCTAAGCTATGTATTTTGCTTTGATAGCAGCTGTAGACCATGCCGCTTAACTAGCAAAGCAATGACATTAATGCAAAGCATATTGTGCCTGTCAGTCAACGTGACGATGGGAGACCAGCTGTTTTCCAGCATGATACACAATCAATGATACTTAATAACAGAGTTCCACAACACAGCACTACAGCAGACATTCTTGCTCAACCTGCCCAGCTGCTCAAGACCATCAGCAAGCAAGGGGTTCCAAATCTCACCATGTCTTCGCCAACAGTCTGCACACTGGCCTGCTCACTGCTGTCGGCCTCAGCAGTGTTGCTGTACATCTGCATGGCATGCAAATCCCAGTGGACTGAATGCATTTGCAGGCAGACAGCTTGACTGCATGATGGTCAGATTCTGGGCTGTGTTGAGGCACTGATGCCAAGTACACCGATGTCATTGATGCTGGCATGTCCACCCATTTGCTAAGAGTCTAACGCTGAGCTACACTGCTTTGTACTGCCTGGCCAAACACAAGTGATGCACAGTTTGGCCCAGCAGCAATATGTGGCTTGGTACATTTCCAATGACTGTGATACAAAGACAAGTGTCAGAGAGCGCATGCCTGAAAGTCCTCATTATAGGCTGCGCATTGCTGTGGCGCACAAGCCGCTGATTGGTCACCTCCTAGAGCTGCTAGCAGCGCTTGAGGCTCTTGCCCTTGCTGCACTGTCTGAGGTTTTGGGGTGCCCTCATAGTGGGCAAAGGCAGCAGCTGCCTTTTGGCCTGCTTGCTGAAAGGCCTCACTGCTTTGTGAGCCCTGTGCTTCAATACAGCAAATGTCATATCCAGCCGCACTTTCGGCAGCTGTGTGTGCTTACTGTTGTCCCCAGCTGTGTGTGCTTATGCATGATGTGTATGGTCTTGCCCTAAAGTTCTGATGATGGTTACTGCAAGAAAATGGCTGTGACTGAAAGCATTTTGATGCCACCGTGTAATCCTATGCCTGAAACTCTTTATGCTTCATGCGGCAAACACAACATGTGACACCTACAACTTGTAACGTTTCACACAAGGAGGACACATTGTAGACTGTAGCTCTGGGAATGCATCTGTGTGCCACATCTTTGCACTGCCATACCAGACAGCTTTTGCAGTCTGAAGTGGATGAATCAGCAGGATGGGTAGTCATGTCTGGTGCAGCCCAAGAGCCAGACGATGAGTGACTATGTGGCGAGCCAAGTAAGCAAATCCGGTCTGTTGCCGAACACTGTGATGGGCTCATGCATCCAAATCACCCAAGAAATAAGACAGCCCACCTGCCACAGGTACAGCTCATCTTGACAGTGAGCCACAAAGACGCCTCTTGGGTCTAGAGATGTCAGCTGTGGCTGAGGGACAGCTTTGAGCACCAGGTATGTGGGCGCTGCAGCACAGTGCGGCGCCAGCCTGTATAGCCTGCAACCATCCACTGGGCTGTGCCGCCTCTTGTACCAGTTGAGCAACTGCAGCACAAAACATAACAGGATCATTGCAGTGAACTGCCTGCTTTGTTTAGCAGGGATGCACAGCAGGTATGCACAGCAGGAAAGGCTGCCATATCCTGTGCAGGCTCTGTTCTTTGAGTATGATTAGGCTATGTTTGGGCCAGTGAGCAGTGGCATCACTCAATAGGCAAGAGGCTGTCAATTCCTTTGGCCAGAGGATTTGAGCAATGGGGAGCCATCAGCATTGTTGCAGCTGCCAGCTGCGGGCTCTCGCACACAATACATGTGTGGCATGGCAGAGTTGCAATGAACTCGGTGTGCGTGTACAATCCAGTCTGGCGGAGATGACTTGAATGAAGTTGTCCACACTGTTACATGAATCTTCCTATGTTGCGAGCAGTGCTGCATATGCCTTGCAACATGCAACAATGCACATGAGGCAGGCACTTTTGTGGTGCAAATGATTGGTGAGAGATAACCACACCTGACATATGAAGCCAATGTTAGGGTTTGCCACTCCACGTTTTGCCTTGACATGTTGGAAAACTTCATCATAGGCATGGTCTGAGCGCCACATGAGGAAAGCTATGAGCAGCGTGGTGCTGCGAGACACGCCTTGGGAGCAGTGAATCAACACCTTGCCGGGGCCTTGCAACGCTTCCTGGTGGCAGACAAACATAACTGTTTGTTCTGACTCAGGCCTGATCTGAAAAGCACACTGTGCACAATGACCCATTTGCAAATGCCATGTCTTGCATCACAATGAAATAGCTGTTTTGGCAGGCACCATTAGCATATATTCCCAGCATATTACCAGCCCATTTGCATCTTGCAAGTACGCTGATTGTTGTTGTCTGCATAGTTGTTGACTGCTGGAAGGGTGTCCGCAACTAGTACATCATCTTCAGGGCGGCAATACTGGCACCAATAATCGCTGCTTGATTTCATGCGTTTGAGCCAATTATTCAGCTACAAACATTTTAGATGATGATCAGCACAAGGTCCACTGATGCAATGTTGCAATGGCTCAAGCAGTGTTGGTCACCTCAATGAAAGCAAATGTGTCATACAACACACAGGTGATGTCCTCTCCGGGAGTGTCTGCACAGCAAAAAAGGTTTTCAAAGTCATGAGCTACCCAAAGTTCAGAGCGTTCACAGCTGTGTAAATGCAGAAAAGATTGGAGATGGAGGAGTGTTAGCTACCCTGAAGGTACAAAATCTGGTATTTCAGCCTGTCCTCAAAGTATGCAGGATAAATAAAGCCTACACAATTGACGACATGGGTAATGCCGGCAGCTTCTAGGGTGTCCCAGTTCCTCGCAACCGCATCTGAGCTCAGATACAAGCCTGGGTCCACTTCTGAGCACTGCTGCTCGAAAAAAGCGAACTTGTCCCGCCTGGCACGAAGTTCTGTTGGTGGCCCGTCGTCTCGTGGTAGTGCTCGTAGATCTAAGGCTTTCAGAGCCTTAGGTTGTTGTCCAACCTTTCTCGGGCTGCTACTGTTGTTGCTCGTTGATGCAGCGATCTGGTTATTACCAGCGTCGACAGAGCTGTCGTCCAACGCAGCACTCTTCCAAAAAGTCTCTCTGAAGGTGGTAAACAGTGACCCTTTTGAGAGCAGAGCCATATGTTTGTCTGCTTGCGAACACTGATCAGAAAATATCACAAAGGCAGTAAAATCATGACCAAGGTCCTTTGTTGCAACATGGATCGCACCAAACAAGGCGTGCCCAGGCTGCTTCGCTGTTCGCGCGCTTCCAGCGAGTTTGACTAATTAGTCATCCAGAGTGTAAACATAGCCTCCGAAATGCATAGCAATGCACCGCGCGGCCCACCAAGATGTTTATGGACTTAGCTGCTGCTTGTGAGCATACTTCATGTGCTTCAAAAGGCCTAGCAAAACATGTCCCCGACATGTTTTTGTGTCTTGTCCCCGACATGTTTTTGTGTCTGGATGAGAGTTTTTTGAAAAATGCTGTTTTGGGAAAATTTGTCTTGGAGATTTTCTGTTGTACTTCTGAGAGTGAACGTGGACGGCAGAACTGAGGAACATATAGATGTGCAGCTTTTTGAGCTCATAACCTCGAGGTTATGCAAGGCCTGATGGGCCTTGACTTGGCTTAAGTGCCCTTGCAACAAGACTTCATGTTTTGAGAGTTTGACTTTCACTCCCCCACTACGGGTGAAATCAGGTGGAAACAAATTTGCTTTGCTGACAAGTGCAGTCGGTCATCGGATCCTTCCCTTGAAGGAAACAGGTGCACATAGGTTTCAAACAGATGGAAATAACATTTCTAACTTTTCTCCGTTGGAAGGATCATGAAAGACTCGGACCCCTTTGAAGTCTGTCAGGGCAAGCGGTGCAAAGTGCACCATCCAGTCTTGTAAAACCTTCTTCGCTTTCTTGTCCAAGACTCTTTCTCTGGGGAACGTTTCTACCAACACCAACCTGAGAAACTTGACCGTAACACTTACTCCGTGGAGCTTGCAAACAGCCATATGAGGGTCCTGAGCTTCCCAGAAGTCCTCTATGGAAACGAGGCCGCTCTCGAGCCACTCAATCAGCCTCTGAGTCTTGCGCTTGTCAAGGGTGGCCGTGATATTCAGACGGACCTTGCCCGGTTGATGGAAAAGTTTTTGAACTTTCACGCTCCATCTCAGGAGCCTTTTCAAGGCCGCTTTCTTGCAGCTTTCTTGTCTACCACTGTCTGCAAACGCGTCTCTGCACGCCTTGCACGTAATGGCCAAGCTCACGCAGCTTTTTTCAGAGACATCGTTGGCCACGGTATATTGGAAAATCTGCTCAAGCACTTGTGCCGGTAATGTCTGCATTGAGTATGCAGCCTCAGGTCAGGAAAGTTGGAGACGTTAAGGACAAGGAGCGGCCCTGCGGACCGACAAACGGCTCGCAGGCTTGTCGTAACAGTTACGACGTAATTACAAACCGTGAGGATTGTCGTACATACGGTACAAATAAAATACAACACACAGCCCGAAAGACATTTCACAGCCCAAGCTGATGCTACTGGGTACTGATGAACACATTTCAATCTGATGATGAACAATGAGCAATTTCTAGCGTATGGAACGTGAGAGATCCAATAGGCTGATCTTTGAGCCTTGAGGAGACATCAAGGATGATGCGAGGACCACTCTTGACGCTGTATACACGTAGCTGTGACTGTTGCTGACGCCTGACGCCTCAAATCACGTCAGTGACTGTGCCATGTGCAGACGCTGAGACTGTGCCTGCTGCTATAGTCTTTGCAGATCATCAGCTATAAGCTGCCAAAGCCATGTGGCCAGGTATGCAGCTTTCTCTGGAACATGTGCACCAGGCTGTTCAAGACCGTATCATGCACGACCATGCAGCTCTTCAGATAATCAAGGTAACATCTCTGCACTGAACAGAACTGAAGATATTGGTGCGTCAGCGCTGAGACTCAGGTGCGATGGGGGTAGGTACATATTTGCTGGTGAACTGATTGCCCGGAAAGACAAATCTTGAGGTGATGTATGCCTGCGGCAGTGCTGGGAAGCTGAAGCCCGAGAAACTCTGCAAGATTTCCAAGCTGACCAATGCTTGGTATGTGCTGGTGTCCCAGGACTCAGCTATCAGGCTGACGTGAAGCAGCCTTACCTTAGGCCGACAAGCTTGTGAGCACAAAGCTCTTCACATAGATGCGCAATGCCGTTGATGTTGAAGTTAAGACCTTCGAGTGTATCAACCTCCATGAGCAGTTGAAGATCTTGGAGACTGTGAGCAACTGGAACCAGCTTGAACCTGCTTAACAGTTTTAAAACTCTCACTTACACAAGCTTATCTATCTGGAGACATACAATTCCGTCAAACCATTACAGGATATAGCCAGCAGCAAAGTACTGTCCACAACCTGCATAGTCTAGACTAAATGCTGTTGCAGGTGGAAAGCATATATGCTGATCAGCAATGGTGCCAGTGTTGTATGTGTTGCTGGGCCTGCCAAGTCCTTGCCCCCTTGGGGTCAGGACAACAGGCACCAGAACTACCCTTAACATGAAGCACAGTACTGAAGCTACAAGTCCTCTCCAAGACTGAGGTTGAACCAGACCCAAGTATTGCAGAGAAATCAGGTTGATCTGCGCCTTGCAGGCTGGCAGAGGTGCTACCTAAAGAAGCAGCTTGCTAGATGTTGCCACCAACATCGTTGTACCTTCAGTGTAATGTGTCTCTGTGCTTCAGTTTGTCACTGAGTTTTGTGGCAGAACCTTCTCGAAGGACACGAGGGTTGCCGCCAGGCCTGGAAACCTAACGACAGTTTTGGTTCCGTGAGCTGATCTGTCTTATTGACTCTGCTCGCATCACAAACCATAGATCAAGCTGTACGGTCTATGCGTAGAATGGCGATGTCTATGCTACGTGCTTTACCTGTCCAGGTGCGGCATGCAATCGCGCCTCTCGATTGCGCACTGTTCTCCTGGACCAATACATGTTGCCCACACTCTCTTTGCATACTTTGCAGGCACCAACAACCCGTCATGTCCAGGCTGTAAGAACACCAATACTGGCCGCTGGTGGTCTTGGCCCCGTGTCCAGCAGCAGGAGCGCTTATGCTGGAATCGCAACTTTCCGGAACGGCAATGCTTTGCGTTCTACCGTCGCTTCTGGCCCTTGGCCAGGCAAGTTAGGCCGCAAATCGCTGTCGGTCAGCAGCGCAGCAGCCACAGATGTTCAGGAGGAAACTCACGAGTACCAGGCCGAGGTACATAGAGGCAGTCTGCACATCTTCACATACCTCGGTGCTCAGCCAGCTTGTGCACCAAAGTCGGGACTTGATGCTTTGGATCAGTGATGCCTATAAAGCTAACGCTGACCTATCAAGTAGTGTAGCTCAAGGTGGCCAACCACAGCTGTATGCATGTAGGTGCATAGAATGATGGACATGATTGTGAACAGCCTGTACAGTAACCGGGAAGTCTTTCTCAGGGAGCTTGTCAGCAATGGCAGTGATGCCTTGGACAAGATGCGCTTTGAGGGCCTCACTGACCGCTCAGCTTTTGAGACTGGCGAGGAGCTTGAGATGAGGATCAAGGCTGACAGCGAGAAGCACACAATCACCATTGAGTGAGCCTACCGCCCCTGCTGTGCATGCATGCAGAACAGTGTCATGTAGATTCACACGACAGCAATGTGTCATGACAATTTCATTACCGCTGTTGTCTTTGCACATCTGCAGCTGGAACTGCACACTGGCCGCTTGAGGCGCAGGTCGTGCACACATAGGTAAATCGGGCCTCCGCCGCAACCATTACAACCAACCCAAAAAAGTCGACTGACTTCTAGGGTCTGTTGTAATGGTTGCGGCGGAGACCCGATTGTACCTATGTGTGCAAGACCTGAGCCTCAAGCAGCCGGTGTGCAATTGCAGCTGTAGATGTGCAAACAGCCAACGTTGGTTGAGCTTGTTGTTGCAGAGACCCAACCCTGGCCCCGCTTCTGCTCAGCTCAGCTTTGAGCAATGCCTGCACTTCTGACTCCATGCATGCAAAGACCTGATCATGGTGCAATTGACAATCTTTGTTGATGAAGCAACCATGCTTGACAGCTGCGGCTACACTGCTGTAGGCCTATTACTTTTGAGGTGTCCGCACAACAGTTGCTCAACATCATATCAGAACAAGGAGCTCCTGATACATTAGCAGTGCAAAAGTTGCCCCATACAGAGTCTGACGCCCCTACTTGACAGGTCCATTGTGGCTTCTCAGGGATACTGGCATTGGCATGACTAAGGAGGAGCTCCTAGACAGCCTGGGTACCATTGCCAGATCAGGCACTGCCAAGTTTGCCGAGCGAGTGAAGGAGACCAAGGGGGACGCACAGCTGATCGGACAGTTTGGTGTGGGATTCTACTCCTCTTTCCTGGTTGCAGACAAGGTGACAGTGCAGAGCAAGAGCAACAGCAGCGACAAGCAATGGCTGTGGGAATCTGCATCTGGCAGCCACTCATATAAGGTCAGCCTCAACCCCTGATTCAGTCTTGCATACAGAAGCAAATGACGCATGCTGAGCAACATGCAAAAGTGGCATGTTGTTTGTAGGTGTGTACGTGCGTGCCTGTGACAGAGTAATGGTAGTGCGTTGTGTACTATGTACATATATCAGTGTGTTGCCGCTCAGCAGCTACTGGATAGCTACCTGTGTGCCTATGACAGAGTAATGGTAGTGCGTTGTGTACTATGTACATATATCAGTGTGTTGCCGCCCAGCAGCTACTGGATACTCAGCACTGTCTTTGTCATGATGCATAGTCGTGGGGTGGAGAGCACTGAGCCCCTGAGTCATAGCATGTAACCTTTTGATGATGTGCAAGATTGTAACGGGTAGAAATTAATATCAAGGCTTGTTTGTAGTGAAGATGGACTGGCACAGGTCTCCAGGAGCTGCCTTCAATGTTGTAAAATGCATTGATCATCGACCAAAAAAAGTTCTGTTGCATGGGATCTTTGGTATGAGCTGCCAGGTCTTTGCAGGTGAAAGAGGACGACAGTGGAGAGCCTTTGAAGCGCGGCACAAGGGTGACCCTTCATCTGAAGGAGGATGCATACGAGCTGGCTGACGAGAAGAAGTTGGGAGAGCTGATCAAGCAGTACAGCGAATTCATCCAATTTCCCATCAGGTAGGACCATATCTGCACTTTCCCAAATCATTTGACAGAAAAGACATCCCAGTTGCCCTGGAATCACTTCGTGGAGTTGTTTCATCAGCAGCTTTGATGTTGAGTCAGACACAGCAACAGTTGGTCCATGCAGCGTCAGTCCATGATGTGCATGACTTGTGAGATCAGCTTGCAAATGCCACAATACCGTCCACACATGTCCTGCAGGATGTATTGCCATAATGCTGTGCTTACACGCTGCCACACATGTGAGCAACGCATGTAGGCATAGCACTACAGCAATACTTCCTGCAGGACATGTGTAGACGGTGTCATTTGGCTCTTCTCAATCCAGAACCATCTAGTGTAATTCAGAATTCTTACCCTTACACTTGAAGCCTAAACTCAGAGACGCCTGGGGACAGTGCAAACCTATGTCTATATTGGGAAATTTGGGTCAGCTATAACGAGTCTGTAAAGTAATGGTGTCTTTTCTCAGGATGCACTCACAGATCGTATGGTGCCCAATCAACTGATCTTGCATCAGCTGAACCTGCAACCTGTTTGCTGCATCAATTGGGCCTGGGAGGCGCAGCACAGATGCATCTGTGTAGCCAAAAGCACAATCTGAACATAGTTCTGCACCAGACAGTTGTTCCTTGGGATGCCGTGCCTGTCAGCTGGTCGCAACCGTGCATGCACCAAGCTCAGTATGTTTCACGCACAAGCCATGGACACAACGTCTGTCAGCTCCTTGTGATGATGCACGCACTAATCACAAACTTGTTTTGTGCACAGGCTAGTCTCAACGATGTTGCGCTGCGTGATTGTCAAAACTGTTGGAGTGGTAGACCTAATAGAGATGCGCAAGACAGACTGCTTTGGAGACACAAGACCTCTTCTGCATGTACCTAGCTCATCATGAGCTGGAACCCATATTTTATCTTTATCATTATCATCATCATTATCATTATCATTATCATTATCATTATCATTATCATTATCATTATCATTATCATTATCATTATCATTATCATTACAGGCTATGGACCACAAAGTCTGAGCAGGAGAAGGTTCCGGATGAGGAGGCCACCAAGAGGAAGCAAGAAAGCGCTGATGCCAAGGTATGCTCTTGGTCAGTCTTCTGTTTTGTTGCGTCGCGTGGTTATCAAAACTGTTGGGTTGGTAGACCTTATAGAGATGCGTAAGACAGAGTGCTTTGTGGAGACAAGACTTGTCCCGCACGTACCTAGCTCATCATGAGCTGGAAAGCGAATTCATGACTATTATTATTATTATTATAATCTTCATGATTATTATTATTATTATTATAATTATTATCAGTCTTATTAGTCTTAGTCTTCCGTTTGTGCAGCTTCCCTGTGCACTCTTGAAGTCTTACAGCCAGCCTTTAATCTGAGATCTTTTGTGACTTCCTTGGGACACTGAGCGGCAGGCTTGCATAGACTGTAGCCTACATAGAGTAGCTGCCAATGCGAATGATGATGGACTGTGTAGTTGTTGGCAACAAACGCCCGCGTCTTGGTTGCAAAGGTTGGGCACAAACTTGTCTGGATTGAGTTCCACATATGCTTCATGATGGAGTGATTGGTATCATCAATGCACTGCTTCAAAACAACTCGGAAGCTCCTGTTTGCCTTGACTAGCATTGATGCAGCTTCTGTATCTCCTGCAGGCAAAAGAAGAGGGGAAGGAGGCGGCTGATCCTGTGGAGCCTGTGACACGCACTGTCAGCAAAAGCAGTGAGGCGTGGCAGGTGCAGAATGACAGCAAGCCTCTGTGGACCAGATCTCCCAGAGAGGTGAGTCATGTTTGAAAGGGCGTGCCTTTTCAAACTCAGCATGCATAGCATGTGCGCTCAGCATGTGTGTAAGTGTGTTGGGAAGGCGCAGCATGCACAGCACTCGGCGTTTGAAGCATGTGCTGGCACTCTGTAGCAAGAACCTGAGGAAGTCGACTGTCAAAGAGACAAGTTAGCTGATCTACCTGGATGCTGAACATATAAGTGTGAGGCTGTGTGCTTGCTGAGAGTGAAGTCGACACCAATGCCAAGCCATTGCAAACCACCTCTAGCACAGAATGGTGAGCGAGGTCTGGTTTCTGCATGCTGTGCTTGCTTTGTGTATGCTCTGCGCATGCTCTGTGCATGCTGTGCATGCTTTGTGTGATGAAGTCTAAACGCTCAGCGCTTCATGGTTGTTGCTGGCCCTGTGACTATGCCTTTGCAGGCGCAACATACGAGGAGTATAGAGCATGCTGAGAGCTCACACAAGCCACACAGACCATTCTTAGCCCTGCATACATGTTGAATACAGGAAGTTTCAAACTTTGCATCTTTAGAAGCTTGCGCAATGCTTCAGATGACACAGCATCTTGACAGTGCAGGTGAGTAAGGATGAGTACGATGCCTTCTTCAAGGCGACCTTCAAGGAGTTCCTGGAGCCTCTGACCACTTCTCACTTCAATGTGGAGGGAACCATTGAGTTCACAGCCATGCTGTTTGTACCAGGCATGGCCCCCTTTGAGCAGCAGGTGCGCCGCTTTTGAGCTCTTTTTTGCCTTGATTGAGCCATGTTTTGCCTTGATTGAGCTCTCTTTGAGGGCTTTTTGAGCTGTTATTGAGCGCTTGTCAAGCCTCTGCTAATTGGATGTGGTGTTGTTTTGCCCTGATGACTGGTTCTACGCTTTTGTGTGCAAGACTTGCTCACCTGATTCTCATCTCTCAACCAAAAAGGTGAATTGGTGCGCATGGTTGAGCAGCAGTTGCATCTGTACTGTGTGTGATCAGTTTTCAACCTGCTTGCTGTCAGTTGTCTGCTTGACCATCAAGTTGACATGACGACGCTCGTTTCATGATTTGTACACAACTGCCTGCATTGATTTGCACAGATGAACCCTCAGACATCATCAAAATGTGTGTTCATCAAGCCCATGACAGCTGAACCAGCATGACTGAGTGCAGGATGCAGTTGCGTCAGATTGTGGTCTGATGCACAATCAGGGTCTTGCATCAGACCACAATCTGATGGGTACTGGTCTTGGGACCCTTCTGGAGTGTTGGGCAATCGCCAAATGTGTGTGTGTGTGTGTGTGTCTGTGTGTGTGTGTGTGTGTGTGTGTGTGTGTGTGTGTGTGTGTGTGTGTGTGTGTGTGTGTGTGTG
>JAABUP010003918.1_pt1 | contig 25473 bp, 26 predicted proteins | sample 5559201 | NCBI WGS metagenome assembly JAABUP01 (sample SAMN10711887, study PRJNA513373) | rock metagenome | isolation source: Antarctica rocks | place: Antarctica
CATGATCCTAAAGTTATAGCTAGGTTTTTGAGGGAATGTTTTGAACATAGGAACACACTGGTTGCAACACAAACTGGACATAGCCTTTAGTTTTAGCTTAGAATGTGTCAAGTGTGAACATTATGTTTTCTAAGTGCTTAGAACAATTGGATATTTTGTTTGTCATCTTCAGACTACTGGTCCAATGGTCATGGTTGGCCCCAAGTCCTTAAAATCTAATGAATGAATGAATGAATGCACTCAATGAGCTCAGTCGTCTGTGCACGGTCTCGGTCAAATTAGGCAATGAGTTACGATCTGACGCTGATTTTGAGTCACCAAAACCTGCTTCCCGCAGTTGCATCAGCTATCGGATGACCAACACGTGAAGGCTGGCAATTGCAGGGCCTTATCTCGTTGTGATAAGAGGTCTTGGAGTCCGCCGCAGTCGTCACTCCTCGATTCATCTTTGCACTGCTACCTCCAGCCTTTGCTCCTACATTCATTCATTCCGGTCGGCCTGTCTCTCCTTGCCAGTTTTTAGGACGACGGTCAATCACCAGCTTTAGTGATCTCCGGCACACTTAACAAGGTACGGTGGTACGACCAGCTTTGATGTTGAACTCGTGAAGTTAGAAGTCAAGCTTTCAACCTTTTGCCTTTGACGGTGAACAGCGCCGGACCGGTTGGCGTGCTGTCTTTGTCAGCTGCAGCTGAGGATCACGGCTTGTGCAGGATGGCCGGCCGCTTTGGACCAAACGTGTTGGTGTCTCTCGTCCTTCTGCTGCTGGACTTGGGCGCGTTTTTCATTCTGGTAGGCTTGACTTGCCGTCTGAACCTGCGCACCCTCCTGTTTTAGCCTCTCCCGCCTCGACAGTGCATGCAGCAATCAAGCGAAGGCGGCCTGCCACACTGATTTCAACCTTTGCTGATGCAGCTTGGTGCCGCAGCAGCGCTGCAGCACACCGGCTCGACCATTGCCCCTCTTCTGAATGAAATGTCTGGCGCCCTGACCTACGGAGACTTGACTCCGAGCACTATCCCACGCCGCTTCATCTCGTATGAGTGGTTCAAGTAGGTCCTACTATGCACGCTTGCAACTGTAATCAGCTAGAGTTTATTTTGGAGCGACCTCAAAGTGGTGGACGTGGTGGATGGTCAGCTGTAGCATAATTTGAAATTGCTTGATGTTTGCAGGGCTGTCCTTCAAGCTGTAATTCTCTTGTTCGCTCTTGGTACTTTTGCTCTCGGGCAATTCCACCGATTCCGCATCTCCACCTGCTGTCTGCTGGCAGTCACTACTGTGCTCTTCTGTGATGCTGCGCAGACCTTCTACTTTTGTAAGCCTCTGAGACTTCCTGAGCACACTTTGATCAGCTTTTGCTGCTGGCTCACGCATATCTGACCTGCTTGGCTCTGCACAGTGACCTGTTAACTGGTGTTGTCAATCTTGTTTGATAGAGACTAGCTGAACAACCTGTGTGTGCAGTGCACATTCAAGTGGATGCTGCAGAGGCTGTCACTGGCAGCGCAATTGCAAAGCAGGTGCCACACTTCTCTTCTTCCTTTCAATTGTGGCTCTGCCCCAATGTTGTTTGAGGACAACCAGCACCACTTGTCTTATTAAATGATTGCTGACAGCTAACTACAAGACTGTATGCTGTATTCCAACCACTCTTGTTGGCTGTTTGTTGCTTGTGCTGGCCGCATTACTGATACAACGCACCCATGACTGCGTATGACTGCTCATGCTTGGCCTCACAGGTTCGTGCTTACTGGGCTGGGTGCATGTTGACAGCTGCTCTCAATCTGGCCCTCATTGTGACTATTGGCAGCGGCATCTCTGAAACTCGCCAACACGACTACAATTCTGAGAGCGCTGCTGCAAGTGGCAAGCGTTTTGGAGGTGGAAATGGTGCTAACCCTGCAATGGACAGTGCAAGAGGAGGTGCTGGCACCACCGTTGTGTGAAGCATCCACCACCAGGGCTGATGCAGGTCACTGTGTGGCTGGCAAACACCAGCAGATCTAGTTTTGATGTGTGCATTTTGGCGAAGACTAGCACACCAATTTTGACGAAGCCTTAACAGGCAAACTATTTTTTGTCTGCATTTTTTGCAATTGCTCTGTAGATGTTTGTTGGATTGACACCACTTAGGTGCACTGGGAGGGTCTGATTGTGTCCGTTTTTGATACTGATGTTGTGCATTGGGTTGAAATGCACATGTAGTCGTCTGCTAGTTGATAGATGGGCGACTTGCTGTGTTAGCTGATTCTGCAAATTGAAGATGCATAGTACTTGAGATGCCTGGTACTACAAGTACCATGCATCACACTTTCGAATCTCGAAAATGTAAATACGTACAAGCAAACGGCCGAGAGCAAAATGTCATGATCTGATCAGTAGTACAGTGGTAGATACTGACGCTGCCTGCCTTGTGCAATGCATGCATGGTGCAGACGCTGATGTTGAGTCCTACACTGTATGATGCACATTCACTGTTGCTGACTACGCTGCGTCAGACAGCACGCCTTGACCGTTCTCCTTACCGTTTAAGCTGACCAGACCAGATCTGGACAGCAGCTTCTCATGCATTGTCACAACATGTTGAACAGTGTGAAGAGCTCACAAGCTTTGGCAAGATCATATTTGTGTAAGTTTGCAAACAATTGTTTACGGACTGTATTGCCCTTTCAGGGTCAGATACACTTACAGGGTCTGAGGTGCCTAGCTAGCGATGGATAGCCCACACACATGCCGCCATGGCAGCAAACTGAAGTGCTTGAGTTGTATGCTTAGCATGCAACGTTGCGCTGCATTTCTAGGCAGACACAGGTAATTTTCAAAAATTTGAGCATGATGTGCCAAACATCTCTTGGAAATTTGGTATACCAAAATTCCAAACGACATTTGGCACATTATGTACCCAAATGGCAAGGTATGCCGCAAGCCGGCGGGCAGAGGTGATCGCAAGGCACTTGCATTTCAGGAGACTGCAGTCACACTGATGCATGCAACACATGATTCCACGACACACAGATGCCTTGGCTTCCAGTCTGATCCAAGCCATCACAGCTCATGACTTGTCTGGCATGTCAGCAGCCAAAGCCCACAACTTCTTTTGTGAACCCCTCTGCTTCCTGAAAGTAGCCTTTCTGGATGGCAGCCTGTATAAAGCTGCATTCACCTGCAGCCAACAAAGACCTGGCATCTCCTTAACCACAACTGCGCACAGATTCTGTTGCTTCAATGCAGTCAAGGCTAGGCACAATGTCATGCAAATGCAAGTCAAGGCCATGACAACAAGTGGTACAGGCATTTCACCAAGCTCTGCAAGTCAGCACATCCTTGGGAACATATTGCTGAATCCAAAGATGCAGGCAACGAGACAGCAGGATCAAACAATCTACAAAGGGTGATAGCAGATGTTGCTTACCACCACTTTCATTGCTGATCTGCGGGCCTGGTCACGCTGTATGTCTGGATGTCGTGGCCACACAGACAACGACAGTTCAAGGGCATCACTGTGAGGGTGCACTCTCAATGCTTTGATGACAGCTTGTTGAAGCAGCTCTTCATCATCAGGAGGAAATGGCAAGACAGCTGAGTCATCTCCTGCATGTGCAATGCTGAGACTCAGGTTGACTACCATCTTCATTCAACAGAAGTAGCTGGCTGTGTCATGCACAGATGACAACAAGCCTCTTTAGATGAGGCACATCTGGCAGAGCGATGCAGCTTTGGATTCATCATTGCAAATGTGGGGAGAAGGGACACAATGCACCACTAACGTGCCTAGAAGCTTCCATCGTGACTCCGAATTAGTAGATTGATTACCAATCACGCTTTCAGGTGCTGCATGAGCTGCAGGAGATGTGTCAATTGAAGGTAGCACTGCCTCGAGGAGCTCCTGGCTGAGGTTGTAGTCAGGCATGCCCTCATCCCTGCAGGAAGCTATTGCTTTGAAGCTGCATTTGGCAAATTTACACACACATGCTGGTGCAATGATAGTGTCAGAGCCATGGATCTCAGTCAAAGTTTGCTACTGCACGCTGACACTCACTGCACTGCAGTTGCACTGCATTTGACAGCAGATGTTTGTAAGGCTTGCTCCACGATTCATGCTGCCAGTACAGTTTACGCTTAGCGCTCCAGAGCGCTTAGTGTCATTAGTGCAGGGTAAAGCAGAGGCTGATACAAATTCGACCAATTACATCCTTACATGTCATCTGTGTCCCTGAGGTATGACAGACCCTCCTCCTCCTCAGGGGATGGGGGCCTTGCTTCCTCGCCACTGTGTGACCAACGCTTGGCTAAATCCAAATTCTTGAGGTTGAGGTCAACAATATCGATGTCATGATCCTCAACCTGTGATCCAGCAGTGCTTGCATATCATGTAACATACCATCAGGCCTATTCAGCCTGCCCAAGCTTGAAAGGGGTCATACAAGACTCTGAACTTACGTGACTTTCGACATTGAGCAAACGCTCTTTGAAGCGCCGATACTTGTTGGTGAAGTACTCACCAAGCTCATCTAGGCTGTTCCAAACAGACCGGGTGGATGACTGCAAGCCAGAAGCACACAGCATGCCTGAGTGAAATTGATATGGCATATGTGCCTCTTGTATGTGCGTTGCTCAAGTGCACGGCTTGCCTCAGGGATGTGGTGTGTGCTGCACGCTGCAACACATCAGAATGCAAACTGCATCTGAAGGCATGCAGATGAAGCTAGCCAGCTGATACAGAACTTGATCATCAAGAGCAACAGTTTCACACCACAAGTGGGTTGCTGGGCATGTCACCTCGCTGGCAGTGCTGAAACCACAGTCACTGCTAGCCCTGTGACGTGTGGGTGATATTCTGCCCACAATAGTCGAAGGCAGGATTGGTATTTGCTGCAAAGCCTCGACAGTAGGTCCGGGGTGCTGCAACTGACTTTGAGGTGGTAGTGTTGAGATCGGATGTAAGCCTGTGCTGGCAGCTGATGCTGCAGAGACACCAGCTGATTGGAGTATCTCCTCAAGGACTGCTGGCAGAATGTCATTGCCCGCATGGTCTTTGCTAAGTAATGATGAACAGTGAGCTCATGCAGAATTTTATCTTGGGAAGCCTGGCGCACTTTCTGGACGGTTGGTCTGCTGTGTGCTATGGCGTTGGCAATCTCCTGTCGCTGCATGTCATTGTAGACAGGGCTCTGATTGCTAGCTGCTGATCACGAGCTTTAAATTTGTCAACCTGCTGAACTCCATCCAAGGTTGGCTGGAGGCGGCAGACCTGGACAAGGCAGTCATTGCCAAAGTCCTGACTTGGGCCAGCATAGGTTAACCATGTGTCATGGCCAGATCCTGTCTCTTTTGAAACCTGATCGACTCCAGCAACGAATAGCTCCCCGGAACCCGGGGGTGTCAGCGTCCTGTAGAATCTATTCCATTGCATATGCAGCTCCAGGGTGACAGGAGAGGAAAGCGGGGACTGCAGCGAGACGGCCAAATCAGTCTGGATCTGAAATGCAGATTGTGAGATGCAATTATGGGGACCGCTATGCGCGTTCTTTAAGATCCCTATTCGAACGTGATCTTCCCCAGTTAGGAAGATGCGCATACCTCGATTGTCGTAACCGAGACTAAGTGGCCCGGCCCTCGCTTTGCTATCTGAGTCATTGCGTCGGAAAACACGTACCGTCCTCCTCCCAGGCCAGTTTTGCCCTGAAAGCTTACGCTCTGTACACGGCATGTTATGCTGCAGGCAGATACAGGCGAGAACGGTGTGTTCAGCTGTCGCAGTGGCGACAAGGATGTCACAGGAACGCCTTGCAAAACCTGTACAAACACTTCCTGGTCCTGTTGCTGTAAGAGAGCCGCAAGCATCTTTTCCGTCAGCTTTATTGCTGCTTGCAGGTTGTCGGCATTTGAAACGTCGCCTCTTGGAATGCCCCACTCATAAATTACACGATCTGACAGCCGCAGGGCGCGCTGCTGCCTCTGCATGACAACGAAACGGTTGCGCGCTGCACCAGGAAGGGCCTTTGTGGGAAAAGATTATGATGCAACGCCTGTCACGTGCCCGTCATGCCGTGAAGAACACGGCAGCAGAAGAAGAAGTTTGGTGCAACTGTCCCTCACAAACGTCTTGAGGGTTGAGGCAATACAGGCACTTTACCAAGCTCTGCAAATCAGTATATCCTTGGGAACGTGTATCTGAGATCCAATCTAACAAGGAAACGTCTTGGGGGTGCCATGGTCAAAGATGCTAGAGGAGCATTAGAGTGCAATACACAAACCTCAGCCCTCGACACAGCCAGAAGCAGGTGCACCCACAGATGCTTCCACATGATTTGATCTGACGCTGCTGCTGCAAAACTTAGCAGCACCAGCGCTGGCTAGCCCCAGTTTGCCAGACTTCGATGCAAGAGCGCTTTCCACGGATGAAGCTCAGACTCTAGTGATGATTCCCCTCAGCTAGCTCAGATACAGTTGAATTGAGCTCATCACTTGACCATGCATGGTACTAACATCTCCAGCCATCTCAGTTGACGATGTGAATCCAGTGTTGTGGGTCACCCTCTCAGAAGAGCTTGGCGCCATGCCATGGTGCTTGCTTCAGTAGCAATGCTAGTTTGACAGCTGTAACTCAACCTAGTTCTTACGGGCTTGCAGTCGAGGTCATCTGACTGTCAGCCAATGCCTTATTTTGGTTGCTTGAGTGTTGCTATGTTCTCCATGCAGCCAATGCTGCTCTACGGCTTCAGCCAAAATAGATGTGGCACCTGCGAGTGGGGCCACAGTGATGCACAAGTAGATAAGCATTGACCTCAAGATGATGCAGTAAGTTCATTGCACTTTGACAAGTATGTAAGAAGGTAAACCTGCACTGTATGCAAAATGTAGAAGCAAGCATGAGTTGACAACCGGACCTGCACCCTGGGGGCTGCTGGAACCCACTGTAAGGCAAGCCCCAAAGATTGCAGATTTACCTGCAGACTTCAATGCATCCCTTCCTTCAGGCAAACGGCTGATCTCTTTGACTGCACAAAGCACTGCCTCTGCCACACCTGCACATCATCGCCTATCATCATCTTATTCTGTTGCATTGCAGGACTGCAAGCTGATTCACGCATGGTCTGCTGGTGATCATGGGAAATGTAAAGAGGCTTTTAAATCAAGGCCACAGCAGATGCCCTCTGTATGCTGCGTTTGGTAAGTGGAGCTAGGAGTCAGCAGTGGTTTGCTGTCTTGCAGGAAAGATCATGTACCTTCATCCACCTCTGGCTTCAACATGGCCAGCAACTTGTGCACCACGCCTGCATCCACAAGCTCCTTCAAGGAGGCATCACTCTCTGCCAACCTGCTGACTCTATTGGCCGCAGCTTTCTGCAGTGGTGCAGCTTATGTAGATAACTTTGTTACCCAACATCATCTAAACCAAATGCTGAAAGCGGACGCAAACCTGCATGATGGGTTCTTTAGCGTCACACAGACCGACAGCATGAGGGACAGTGCTCTGGACTGCAGCATATTGACAAACATTTTGTGACTGAGTGCACTGGTGCTACAGCTTGTTGTGTGACGCATGCTGCCTACAGATACCTACACATCAGCGGCACCACCTTGGTTGCCGCAACAAGAATCATGCCAAATGCGACAGTTCGCACAAGCCTGACTTGCAGGTTGCGCCCGAAAGCCCCTTCTGCATGTCACAGTACTTTGTGACGCAGCAGATAGCTCTGTATGACGACTTTGTATTAAGGTCCAGGAATGGACATAGCAAAGACAGGCGAAAGAGTTACGTTCGGCAGCATCAGATGAGGAGGCAAATCCTCGTCCGCCATGTGCGCGCACCAGGCTAGTATAGAGGGACAACTTTGCCTGAGACACAGTATTCGACAGTTCACGACTGGGTTGCAGAGACCGTTTACTGCACTCGACAGTGTTTGCAGGAGAGCAGACTTCACAGGCGGTGCCTCGGGACCGCAGAAGCAGTCTCAAAGCATTTCTTGACCGAATCATACAAGTGCCAGATGCGAAATCACTGCGGAGGCTAGATGCCGCTCTGTTGTTGGTTTGTGCACATGTATCACACACACGCACAGGAGACAGTAGTCACGTATTGCACGCACGCACATACTGCCTACATATTGCGGGGCGAAGTCGCGGTTGAGCGAGCTGCTGCAGCCTGTCACGGCATCATGATGCTGCAGGCGCAAGGATGCATTTGTAGAAGCCGTTGTCCGCCTTGCATGCTGCACTGACGCGACCGGCAATCTACTGATCGTTCACATGCAGTCTGCGTGATCAGCGCGGTGTGGCAACACCGGTTACCCCGGTAACGTGGTAGACAGTTGCACTGAACATCACATCTTGTTACAATGTCTTTTCGAAGCCGCGGGTCCGGCCAACAGCGCTCAACCTCCAGGTGCTATTCGATGGCCACAGCATAGCTCGTGAGGCAGAGGACCATTGATAAAACTTGTCACCTGCAGGGTGTCCATGTCAAGTTTTGTCAGCGGCAGTGATGTTTCGGTGAAGCATTCAGAGCTGTCTGCACTCTCAAAAGAATCGCTGTCAGACGCAGAGTCACCAACCTTGGCAGCATACCCCAGGTGTGTATTACACAGAAACATGAGCAATCACAGAATCAGCAAAGAACAAACCTCGACAAACTTGCGGCACAACGACTCAGGACTTGCATGCTTGCAGCGCACGGAAGGAGAAAGGCTCGTCAAAGCTAAAGCTGTTCAGGAAGAGTGCTGTCAAGCTTGCAGATGATCTGGGCAGAAAGTCTGGATACAGAGGGCCTGCAGGTGTGAAAGCTTGCGACTTGTGGCTTGCTGGCCACACATAGTAGCTGAAATCAACTGTGCAGCTGTCATTGTCATGGCAAAGCCTTTTAGCAGCAATGGTTAATTACACATAAGGCACAATTGTAGACTAGGGCCTGGGTGATGTCCATTGACTAGTGCAGAATCAGTCATTCGAGCAATTGTTCTCATCATTGGCTCCTACTGATTTGGAGTCTTTTTGTATCAAGCAGGGCGGAGGGAAAGTGCTTCTGGTCTGACTCAGCAGCAAATGGCAATGTATGAGCCTGGCACATTTGACTTGCAAGTAGGGGCTCCTGTGACTGATGCTGACAGCATATTGCCCTGCATCTGCAGCATACAATACACCTTGCTTATGTCTAATAGCATCAAAAGCAGTGTGTGCATGACTCAAAGCCATCTGCCTGTGCATACATGTGCATTTTGGGGAAGGTCACATGGCAGCAGACTTGGTCGCATATGTTGTCCTGCATAGCTATTACATCATTGTAGGCATGCTCAAACAGAGGCAGATGCTTTGTCATGTCAGTTTGCATATGCTGACTGTGCGGGCGCATGCTTGGCAGGGCATGACAGAGAAGGGCATAGATCAGCTGCGAGCTGATCTGGCGGCTGTGGATGCAGACTGCGCAGACCAAATCAGGAAGACAGTTCATGACAATTACCACCACTTCATACAGGCCTGTCAGGTCTGTCACTCTGCTCACATGTTGCTTGCTGCACACGAAGCATGAGACATGGCCTGGAAGGACTTCCATAGCCAACTGGTGCTTACTGTATGATTGCTCATTCTATTTCAGCAGTGGGCATCAGGCTAGCATGCAGGAGATCCTGAGAATACAGGTGGCTAGCTGCAGTCACAATCAACAATGCATTGATGCTAAAGTCAAGCAATATCCCTAGCACCCTTTCAGCGTCATCCTCAGCGTCATCCTCAAGCATCAGCTTACTGCGCCAGGCATTTCTCCTGTCCCTAGCCCATCTGCTGAAGACTGCAACTGAACCTAGAATGCCTTGTGGCGCATCTGCTGAAGACTGCAGTTGAATGTAGCATGCCTCGCAGGGCAATTGCTGAAGAGTGCAACTAAACCTAGCATGCCTTGCAGGACATCTGCTGAAAAGTGCAACTGAACATAGCATGCCTTGCAGAGCATCGGCTGCAGAGTGCAACTGAAGGTTGCAACTGAACATAATGTGCCTTTTGCAGGGCATTGCTAAGCTGGAAGGGGAGATGCAGGCGGTTAGGGCCCTGCTGGGGAACAGCAGCAACATCGTAGCAGCCCTCAGGGAGATGGCCACCCCCTCTGGAGCAGCCAGGTGGCCCCCCTGCTTCTGTGTCCATTCACAACTCCTCCAGTCAGCATGATGCATTGCTAACACCGCAGCCACAGAGGCACACAGTAGCACAAGCATCTGCACTTTCGGCATGACGCCATCATCCTTGGCAGGTCCAGTCTGTACAAGTGCACCAACGTTCCTAGCAAAAGACAAGCAGTTGTACTACCAGGGAGGAGCCAGATTGATTGAACTGCCTATTGCAGGAACACAGCAGGTGAGGCAAGCAGCAGTGGGGCTGCTGCAGAGTGGCAGGAGAGCCCTGAGGGGCAGAACTGGGCAGAGGTCCTGGAAGATCTAGACATTGCTATTGCAGAGAGAAGATGTGAAGATGCTGTGCAGCTGCTTCAGAAGGCTGATGCAAGTTGTACGCACCCCCAGGCGATAGATTGGTCAGATCCCGAGCACCAGACCAGGTATATAGCTTTTGGCTTTCCTGCAATGCTTTGCTGGAGTAGGCAGAAAACACAGGAATCTTTCTGTGCTCATAGCGTGTGCAATGTATCATCAGTGCAAGTGACTGAGAACAACCGCAGCTTGAAGCACTGAGTTTACCCTCTTGCAAGTCAGCCAGGCACTGCTGTCAAAGCTGCAAACTGTCTGGAGCAGTCATGATCCTGCTGTTTAAAGGTTTTGGTCTTTGGGTCCTGGCAGTATGTACACAGAGTCAGATCCCGGCATACGGTATGATGCTTCATAGACTGCAACTAGCCATGCCTCAGGCGCCCACAGCTGTCAATACATTGACTCAGGTATGACAGAATAGAGGGGCAGAGGGAAGAAGTGGACCAGCGGCGAGTTCAGTTGAGTTCAATTTTAGAAGCACGGATGAAAGACCCCAACACCAAGAGTGGGGAGCGCAGGAGCGCCGCCTCCTTGATGGCAGCTGCAGTCAGCAAAGCGTGGGCGCATCAGCAGCTGCTGGAAGCCCACACAACTCAGCTCACACAGCTGCAGGAGTCACTTTCGAGACCTCAGAACGCAGGTGATATACACAAATCACCTCTGAGCAACATGACTCAACAGATAGCACAGACATGACAGCTGCTGCAAAGACTCAAACAGCATGGAGAATATAGCCCTCTGGATCATCAAGCAAAGGGCGTGCATCAATTGATGCCAGCGCTTATGGTGTGCAGTAAGTATGCAATGGCTGCTTGTCATGACAGCTTACGCTCGGTGCACATACCACCAGGGAGATACTGACCTTGATGCAGCTTCAGTGGCCTGGCTTGAGCCTGCTGGAGGTCTGCGTCTACACTGCGGTTGAGGGCTGTACTCTGCATTCTGGACTTTGCTTCAGGTCTATGCAGTGCCTGTGTCCGCAGCAGTACGGCCTATCATGCGAAACGCACAGCTGATGCAGACCATGAGGCCCTTGTGCTTTGCCCCTTGTCCAAGCATAGCGTATGCACTTTCTGATTCCCATTCAGACAGCATCTTTGGCTCAGCGCCAGATGGACATATCACATGCAGCCATGACACGCCTTTATGAATAGGATGCTGCTGCTGCTCATGTCACCAACACCCTTGCTGTTCCTCTCCTCAGACCTCCTATGGCTTTGTACTATCTGCAACTAGCAGGTCTATGCAGGTCACGTTCATCAGCACCACTGACATGTGCAATGGCAAATAAATCAGTTGAGGGCAGAAGAGATTCCCAGTTCCCTTGCTTAAGCCATATTTGTAACTGTGACATTTGCAATGAACTGTAAGTGGTCATACTTCACACAGTGGTACCCACCAGATCAGATGAAACGATGTCTCACTGCATGCATGTGCTGGAGACATCTGTATGTGCAGGGTGCCCTGATGGCAATGCGTGGACGGTATTGCTCAAGTTTCCTGTAGGGCTGTGACACTAGCAGCTCAGAAGCAGCTTGCTTAGCTGCTGACAAAGCTCTTGCCTCAGTCATCCTTTGCAGCACTGAAGAGTCAATGGCTGTGCAGCGCATGTTAAGAAGGATCACGTTGCATGTTTGGTAATGACAGCTGCCCATGGCATGCATAAGCAGAGAAAATGGTGACAGCACTGGACATCCCAGTGCCCTTGCTTGAGACCATTTCAGGGTGCTTTGAGACCAGAGTAGCTGAGACTCGTGTTTCACAGCCTACACTGACTACATGGTCTCAGCCGCGTGCAACATGTGCAGGCGGAGGGGATGCTGATGGCGTTGAATATGCCAATGCCCTGGCTCAAGCCTCCTTCAGGGCTGTGGCAGTGGCAGCCACAGATGTGGCATCCATCTTCCAGAAGGATGCACCAGAGCTGAGCTCTCTGTTTCTCGTTTGGGCGCTTCAGGAAACTCAAAGGTGAGCTGACTCCCCTGCAAGCCCTGTGTCTCTGATCTACAGATACGATGCACAGCGCACAAGGGGCGGACCTAAGCTGCTAAGCAATATGTTGTGGACATGCACAGAGTGTCTGTACATGGATCTCAGCATGACACAATCTCACAAATGGATCAGCTGAAGCTTGTGGTTTCGTGAAGTGCATAGGAGAGTGCATATTCTCTATATGAACATCAAATGAAGACAGACCCTGTGCAAGGTGAAGATGGCATGATGCTGTAGTTCCTGCGTTGCAAGTGATGTTCTTTGCATTCTGCATTGATTGCATTCTGCATCCATTGCGTTCTGCATCCATGCTGCCAGGCCTAGCACATCAGCAACATCACGCCAAGCCAGTGCTATCACACTGCTGTCTCACCCAGTCACAAGGTGCGTCTCCCATGTATCTGTGCAGGTGTGCGCGGCTTCTGCTGCAGAACGCCTTGAGCCCTTTTGCAGTGCCAGCTGGACTAGGTCCCACAGTTCATTGTTGCACCCTGGCGCTGCTGTACTGCACAGCTTTGGAGACTAGTCACAGCCTGATGCTGAGCCCTCGGCTCATGAGCGACCTGTGGCCAACATGTGAGCAGGTGATGCATGCATTGCATTACACACACCACAGTCGTACCACAATGCATGCTAATGCTGCTACGTTGTTGCCTTGCTCATCATGCGCCTGATTGAGCACCCAATGGCAGACAAGTCTCACCTGCAGTCAATGCTAAGATTGAGAGAGAGTTATCAAGGTAGAAGACAGACTGTATGCTGGCTCACATGAATGCATGTCACTTGACCTGGTGCCACAGAGCGAACAACTGTATACTTCAACTGCTTGCATTGTTAACCACTTACACATCATGACACCTGACTTGGCGCTGCACCGCAAACCTCACATCATCAGGTCACTTGCCTTGTCTACTGAATGCTGTGTTGCCCTGTCTACCATATACTATGTTGCTGTGTCTACTATGTACATACTAGCCTCATCTCATCAAAACTCACGTGGCTTCAGGTTTAAAACATTGCAACAACAGCATGGCTTGTGTCTAGCAGGCACATCATGCTCAACATATGTGTGCATCATGACTCATGCAGGTCCTGCAGAGAAGGTTGAGGCGGCTGACTGAGGACCTCAGGAGGGAAGTTGCAGCAGAGGTGGATGGCCTAGCGTCACTGGTAAGCAGACCTTATGCAGTTGGGAACCTTTACTGATGTGGGAACAAGCTTACTGCTGGCAGTTGCACTGACACTCGAAAGAATAAGATGCTTGTGTTACATGATTGCCTCTGCCAGCACGCACGCACGCACGCAATCATCAGAAGATTTGCATGCTTGTCAAAACAGTTCACATCTACATGTGTCTTGAGATTGAGGGTATAACCGCGCTGGAGACGCATGCGCAATCTGCTTTTGCCTGATTTGCTTTGACACACAGTGTGGTATGCTAGCTGTCTCAGCCAACGTAAGAGTGCTTGCATTCATTGGTAGATCTGAATGACTGACTCAACTCATGTAAGCAGGGGTCTCAAGCCCAAGGGCCACCAAGCGGCTGGGATGCCCTCACACAAACTTTTCCATCAGCCAATCGCCTGGTCAGCACAGTCCAGTCCACAGTCAGCATTCTGCGCCCCCTAGCAGGTCCAAAGCCAGCACAAGTGCTGCAAAGAGGTTTTGCAGATCTGTTCCAAACGTACACAAACGCCATGAGTGCCAGTTTCCAGAAGCATCAGCAACCTGATGGATCCTTTCCATACAACCTAGGTAAGGAACAGGGGCAGGCACAGCCTGCTCATGCTGTACCCAGCTTCTTTGCACTTCGTGGTCCATGCCACATACTAACAACTTTTACATGTGCTGTCGTATGCGTCATGCCGAGGCCACGGCATGTCTGCAGCAGTGGTGACTCAAATGTGCAATCAACTGCAATCTACTTTTTTTGGACTTTATGTGTTACACAGCCAGACATGATGTAGTGGCGTTGCCACCTAATGACCTAAATTCTTTAGCTTTGACGCCGTCTGCATGTTGCTAGCTCTGAAGTCTTCTGTATGTTGCTAGCTTTGACGTCTTTTGTGCTCAACGACATGCTGACATGCGACTCTATCATGCAGATATGATGGTCGAGTCTGTCATGGAGCTGACCAGTACCATGGCTGAGCAACAGCTGCCTGCAGCGACTACTCCTCTGCTGCAAAGCTGCGGAAGTGTCTGCGATACTGCAGCCATGAACAACTGTCTAAATGCCCTTGGAGCTTCTTTGGGCATGCAAAGTGCTTGACTTTGGCATGGGACAACGCAGGATGAGATGCAACATCTTTGCCGTGTAATTCACATGAGGGGTTGCCACAAATGGTAAAAGCTGACTTGTCTAAAACCATTTCTGTAGAATATACGTTCACGCTGTGAGTGTATTGCTGACAGCTGCAGCAACAGCTTCGCCCACTACGTTGTACAAGAAGCCCTTGTTGATGTGCAACACATGCGCAGTACGTAACGGTATAATATACCCAGCCTAAATTGCATGTAAACTAATACCTGAATCAGATCAGAACTTGTTCAGCAGATGAATCACGGAGAATGTATCGTTGTCTTGTGCAGTTGCAAGCAAGGCAGTGCGCACCACTGCACTCACCAATCTTGCAATTGCAGGAAATCAGAGATGGTGCACTCGAATCAGACTGGGCACATGCCAACATGCAACATGTCCGACAAAGACTTTCGGCTTGGGATGCTGTCATCCCCGGCACCTTTTCTATGGTTAAGCCCTGCAGGCATTGACAAACAGCGTCTTTGGGGTAGCAGGGCACGGGCAAGCTTGTTGTTGGTGTGTAGCACAAGCACAAATTGCAACCTTGTTTCTGATACACGATTCACAGATCAGTATCGGTGGCGTTCGCTGCGGACGTAGCAATTTTGTTCTTGATCCACCTTGGCAACTGCAGTCGGTGGTGCTTCACCTTTTTCTGCGTGCAAGATCTACAAGCTTGCTGTGCTCAAGCTGATATACTCTCAAAGGTTTGAGCCTCTTCGCCATCGTCCGTCTTAGACTGCACTGAGACTGGCTAGCCAGTGCTTCTCATCGCATAGTAACCATATATGGATTGTCGATTGTCAGACTTGCATAAGTTGCCTTGTCGTGGCTTCCTGCATTATGCAACTGTGTACTTGTTGCAAGATATTCCAACTTCTTGAGCCCCTCACCTTCCTTTCGCCGGCGTTTGCAGTGCGGTGTACAGTCACGTTAGGGCTTGAACGAGAATTCTTCGAAGCTCCTTGGACAGGGCGGTGCTGACGGGAAAGATGCCAGCCCTGAGAGGTGTGTTCCTTCTTAATGGCTCTCCAGCTACACGAGGTTTTTGACATCAAACCGCTTGCTTCTCAGCTTGTGACCAGCAAACTGTGCCCTTCCTGCAGGGCATCAGGCACCTGTCGTTCCACCTAGTGTAGTAGAGTTCGCCAACAAGAGGACGAAAGCCCGAAAGTCCTCCTGCCCGAAACCATCTTGGGCGACCTCTGTCGAAGATGCCCTTGCTGCCAGGAGGACTGCAGCAGCCAGAGCCAGATCCACGGAAGCGCGCAAAAGAGCTGAGCTAGCTCAGCGCCAGGAGCTGATTATGACTGGACCTAGGAAGGTCACGGCCCCCAAACGCTACCAGGAAGTAAGCTCATCCATTGAGCCTTGCAAGTGCTTGGGTCACCATGGCTACTGCTCATGTTCATTGCAAGTGAAATCACCCTGACCTGTGTTGCTTTGTCAGTGGCCTTGGTAGTTCAATGCTCTGTGGCACCTGAAATTGCTGTGCTGCAAAGCATTGTGTTTGGCCTTGGCTGCGACGGCTTCTGTGTTTAAGTGGAATGTGTTCAGGAATAGTGCAGGCTGTGCAGGCCTAGCAGCACTCCCGGGTGTGTTTGCATCCCCAAAGCATGTTGACTTCAATCCCCACTTGTGAGTAAGCTTTGCATGTCAAATCAGACACCGGTGATAAGTGAGTGTAATATCAAGAGACGCCTGTGGCATTTGACCAATCGACTATTTCATTCTTTGACCACTTTCCTGTTTGTTGAGCATGTGACCATTTGTCTTGCTCTGCAGGCAGAGGAGCATGATGACGTGACCGGCGTTGAGACCCAGGGCAGGGCCAGGTCTAGGTCCAGGGCTGCACCCAGGGCCTCTGCCCCATCAGGTACCAGGAGGGCTCCCACAAACAACCCTGGGAGGCCCCGTGCGACAGAGCCTCAGCAAGCTGCGCCAGATTCTGGGCCTGTGCCTCAAAGCCCCAAGCACAAGATGGCCTTGAGGCCAGGAGGCCCCTGCCATGCATGCGCATGCACCAGTAAGCATTCCTCTGTTGGGCTGCAGTGATCATGCAATCTTGCAAACAACTCGCAGTCCAGGTGTTATGACAACAGCCTTTGATGTGGATGCAGAATTGACAGGTGCTCAAGGTGCTGATTGTATTGATGAATGTCTGTGCTGCCATCGTACCAGATAGACAACAATGTGCTTCATGCATCACACACAACAGGCATTCAAACATGCTGGGGGTGGCAATGGACGTCACAGGCAGCTGCAATGACAATCCTGCAATTTACAAATGAACACTCGTCAGTGGTCTCAACATTGCCATGGGGTGTTATGTATGCTTTGCTGCAGAGTCGCCTGTGTGGAGGAGGGGCAAACCAAGTGGGCTGTATGCTGGGGAGTACCTCTGCAACGCATGTGGCACTCAGGATAGGCGTGGTGGCCTGGACATGGGTGATCTGCATCAGAAGGTACACCGTCACACACTCTTTGTCACATTGTCACACTTTCAAACTGTCAAACACAGCATTTGCAAAATGCGCACCATATCTTGTCAGGGTAGAGGCCCCACACACACTTGGTGAGTCACTGCAACAGTTCTGAAAACAAAAGATGACAGTCTTAGCTGCATGGTTCCACTGCCGTTTGTTGTGCGCTATACCTTGCATGTGTCTGCAGCTATCCCTCAAGGCATGCATTGCAGCGCGTTTGTGTCATTTGCAAGGAATTTGCCACATATCGCTTCTTCCTGGCTTATACAGCCTTGCAGGTTTGTAGCTGTGAAGATCATATTGATAGCCACTCACTCTGTGTGAAGATCATCTTGATAGCCACTCACTCTGGCAAACTCTGCTTGTGTTGCTATACACGCTAGCCAGCGCAGTGAAAACACCCAATGTTATGCCTCTGACTCTAAGTACAATATGTCCACAGGTGGATGATGCTGACGCCTTGACATCAGACGAACAGGCGGTCGAGGGGCTAGTCAGAAGGAGGGTGAAGGTCAGCAGGGCCAGGGGCAGGGCTGCTGCCAGCAGGGCAGGAGAGGACTTGGCTGCACCAGTGGCAAGCATGAGGGGCAGAAATGCAGGCCAGGGCAGGGCAGTTGCTGTCCCTACGGAAGGCAGAGAGCCCCAGATGGGTCTGGTGAGCATCTCAACTGCTTGGCAAATTAATTTTGGCATGGGCAACAGGGTCGTGTTCATTGCTTGAGGCTCTGCTAGGTGGCAAATTGTTGTGCCTGCTCTGGCATGAAGGTAGGTGTTGTTCTGCTTCCTGTGAGATGAAAGCACACCGTCAATGGGAAAGCTGCTGCAAGTGTTGAGTTGCCTGCAGCAGCATCAAATTGTGCTTCAGATATGCCACTACTGTTTATGTTCTTGCAAAGCTAGCATGGTTGCTTGGCATAATTACTGACATTGCTGGGAGCATGATATACTGTTTTTGCATGAGGCTAAGCATGTGTGCCCCATGTTTCAGCTGTCATTGCATTGCATTATTGTAGACATACCAGACAGACACACAGCTCCGATAGAAGAGTAGTGCCATGTGTCTCTGTGATCATCTCTTTGGCCTCAGTGCTAGTGCCTTGTTTTGCAGAGGCAGGGCCCTCAGGCACACAAAAATCCGGAGATGGTGCCTTCTGCTAACAGCCCTGCAGCCAGAAATAGGAAGAAGAGGACAGCAGACGTCCTGGGTACAGACGATGATGGCGATGACTTGAAGGTACATCAGCCCAAGGTGTTCAGGCTGCATGCCTTTGGTGGAGAGACTGCACGTGCAAGTGGCAGAATGCAGCTGTTGCAGAACCAGCTTGCAGCACAGGCTGGCCCCCAGGGCAGTGCAGATGGTGCAGATATTGAAATGGGACTGGTGGATGATGACAGCGATGACCGCAGCTCCAATGATGCTGCTGCAGCTTTGGTGGACATGTTGCAGAGGAGGGGTACGATGGCAGCAGGGGGGGAGCCTTCCAACCCCCTGCAAGCGTGAGTCTGGTGTATCACAGCTGGGTCGAGGGGTGCTGTCATACTGGGTCGTGTCAATAATCAAAATACACCAAGCATGTACACAGGCCGATCATGTACATAGGCCTGCATGCAGTATGCAGGTTGCTCTCGTAATTTTGCTTTTATTTGAGTTGTATGCTGCTTTTCAAACTTCCCATCATCTTGAATGATTTGATGATGTTGTTGTGCCATTGATATCCCCGTTTTTTTACAGTGCGAAAATTGCTTTCTTGCGCCTCAGCGTAACTGCAGCTGCACTGGCAGTGAGTGCCTTTTTTCAGGTTGTTAGCTTGTCAACAGTGGTGCTCACATCCCACATTGCTTGTCAGCTTAAGGTTAGCAAGTGCGTTAACCACCATTGCTCCTTTGCAGCTCATAAAGTATCAGTGCTGTCAGAACCTTGCTGAACAACAGCAATTGGATCTGAGATTTGAGCCCAACTTTTGGACATCGTTTGCCTGTGAGTGTTTTCAGGACTCACAGCGCATTTTATACGTGCTACTTCTCTCTCTTTGCTGATCCTGTATTTTTGCACATCTTTTTGTTTGGACCACGGCAACTGCTTTGTGTGTGGCCACTTCAGGCTAATGTAAGCTCACTTTGCGACGATGCAGGCTTGAGCCTTCAGCTTGAGCTTGTCCTCTGCTTTGCAAGTCACAACCTGTTCACGCAAAACTGCCAGGTGATGTACAAGTGACTTTCACAATCATTTTCGACAATTGTGGCCATGACGCCATTGAACTCAAGCGCCATGGTTCCCTTATAGCTGCAGCAGGCATGCGTTCAAAATCATGGTTCAAGGCACCAGCAACACGTCAGAAGTCAGTAAATGCCAAGGTCACAACTGGACCAGTGTACTTGAGTAAGACACAAGCTTGTGTCAGGAAGTCAATTGCCACGTTCCATTTGATGTGAGACGCAATGATGTGAATTGAAGCAGTGGCATGCATGTTTGTCTGTTGGCAGCAGCAGCAGTCTTGAGGGGTCGCAGCCCCAGTCCAGATGCTGCTTGCGCTGGCACCCCCCCTGCCAGCCCCAGCCCCGACCCCAGCCCCAGCCGACAAAGACTTTCTGCTTGGGATGCTGTCATCCCCGGCACCTTTTCTATGGTTAACCCCTGCAGGCATTGACAAACAGCGTCTTTGGAGTAGCAGAGCATTAGCAAGCTTGTTGGTGCGTAGTGCGTAGCACAAGCTCATATTGCAAGTGCGCCCTTGATTAACTTATCACAGATCGGTGTCGGTGGCGTCCGCCGCGGACGTAGCAGGTTTCCTCTTGATCCACCTTGGTGACTGCAGTCGGTGCTTCTTCGCCCGTGCCTGCGTGCAAGACCTACGAGCTCACTGTGCTCAAGCTGATATATTCTCAAGGTTATGGGCCTCTTCAGCATCGTCCGTCTTAGACTGATTTGAGATTGGCTAGCTAGTGCTCGCGGCTCAACCATATATATGGATTGCTAAAGTCAGGCTTGCATAAGCTGTCTTGGCGTAGCTTCCTGGAACATGCCACTGTTGACGTATTGCAGAGTGTTCTAAGACTTGGCGCCCCTGACCTTCATTTCGCCGGTGTTTGCAGTGCGGTGTATACAGTCACGTTAGGGCTTGAACCAGAAGCTCCTTGGACAGGGCGGTGCTGACGGGAAAGATGCCAGCCCTGACAGGTGTGTTCCGTCTTAGATGATTCTCCAGCTACACGATGTTTTTGGGATCAAACCGCTTGCTTCTCAGCTTGTGACCAGCAAACTGTGCCCTTCGCCAACAAACGAACGAAAGCCCGGAAGTCCGCCTGCCCGAAACCATCTTGGGATACCGCGACCTCTGTCGAAGATGCCCTTGCTGCCAGGAGGACTGCAGCAGCCAAAGCCAAGGCCAGGGAAGCGTGCAAAAGAGCAGAAATAGCTCAGCGCCAGGAGCTGATTGTGACTGGACCTAGGAGGGTCACAGTCCCCAAACGCTACCAGGACGTAAGCTCATACAACAATCCTTGCAAGTGCTTAAGCAAGCTTGGTTCACCATGGCCACTGCTCATGTTCATTGCAAATCAAGTCACCCTGACCTGTCTTACTTTGTCAGTGGCCTTGGTAGTTGAATGCTCTGTGACACCTGAAAGTGCACTGCTCCTCAACATTGTCCTTGGCTTTGTCTACAACAGGTTCTGCGACGGAGTGGTATATCTTCAGAAATGATGCAGGTTGTGCAGGAATAGCAGCACTCCCGGAGTGTCTGCATCCCCAAGCATGTTGACTCAATCCCCTTTGTGAGTGATGTTTGCATGTCAAATCAAACACAGGTGACAAGTGACCGGAGTATCAACAGATGCCTGTGGCCTTAAACCATTTGACAGTTTCATTCTTTGACCACTTTCCTGTTTGTTGAGCGCGTGACCATTTGACTTGCTCTGCAGGGAGCAGAGGAGCATGACGATGACATGAGTGGCGCAAAATCCCAGGGCAGGGCCAGGTCCAGGGCTGCACCCAGGGCCTCTGCCCCGTCAGCTGCCAGAAGGACTGACACAAAGGGCCCTGGGAGACCCCGTGCAATGCAGCCTCAGAAAGCTGCCCAAGTTTCTGGGCCTGTGCCAGAAAGCCCTAGGCGCAAGATGCCCTTGCGGTCAGGAGGCCCCTGCCACGCCTGCGCATGCACTGGTAAGCCTTCCTCTGTTGGGCTGCAGTGATCCTGCAATCAGTGTGCAACTTGCAGTCTGGGTCTCATGACAACAGCTTTTGGTGTGGGTGCTGAGCTGACAGGTGCTGAATGTGCTGGTTGTATTGACGAGTATCCGTGCTGCCATCATACCAGATAGGCAACAATGTGCTTCCTGTGTCACACACAACAGACATTCAAACATGCCGGGGGTGGCAATGGACGTCATGGGCAGCTGCAAGGACAAATCCCGCATTTTACACACGAAACACTCATCAGTGGTCTCAACACTGCCACAAATCAGACATGGCAGTAGATTATACATGCTTTGCTGCAGGGTCGCCTGTGTGGAGGAGGGGCAAAGCAAGTGGGATGTATGCTGGCGAGTACCTTTGCAATGCATGTGGAACTCAGGATACGCGACATGGTCTGGACATGGATGATCTGGGGATGAAGGTACACTATCACACACTCTGTGGCACATTGTCACACTTTCAAACTTTCAAACACGATATTTGCAAAATGTGCACCATGTCGGGATAGAGGCCCCACACACATTTGCTGAGTCATCGCAACAGTTCTGAAAACTACAGATGACAGTCGTAGCTGCATGGCAACACTACTGCTTGCTGTGCAATATACCTTGCATGTGTCTGCAGCTATCACTCCATGATGCATCGCAGCGCATTTGTGTCATTTGCAAGGAGTTTGCCAGATGTTGCCTCTTCCTGACTTATACAGCCTTGCAGGCTTGTAGCTGCAGAGATCATCTTGACAGCTACTCACTCACATGTCAAGCTGGCAAACCCTGCTTATGTTGCTGTACATGCTAGCCAGTACACTGACACATTCGATGTTGTGGCAATGACTCTAAGTGCATTATGTTCACAGGTGGATGATGCTGATGCCGTGACATCAGACGAACAGGCGGTTGAGAGAGTAGTCAGAAGAAGGGTGAAGGTCAACAGGATGGCCAAGGGCAGGGCTGCTGCCAGCAGGGCAGAAGAGGACTTGGCAGACCCAGTGGCAAGCGTGAGGGGCAGGAATGTGAGCCAGGGCAGGGCAGTTGGCGTCCCTATGGAAGGCAGAGAGCCCCAGATGGGTCTGGTGAGCATCTCAACTGCTTGGCAAGTAGAATTTGGCATAGGCAACAGCTTTTGTTCATTGCTTGGGGCTCTGCTAGGTGGCAAATTGCTGTGCCTGCTCTGGCATGAACCTTGGTGTTGTTCTGCTTCCTGTGACGTGAAAGCACGTTGTAACTGGGAAAGCAGCTGCAAATGTTGAGGCGACAGCAGCAACATCAAGATGTGCTTCATTCTGCCACTGCTGTTTCTGTATCCTTCCCAGGCTAGCATGGTTGCTGTGCATGATTACTGACAGTGGCGGCCATCATAGTGAGCTGTTTTTGCATGTGGATAAGCATGTGTGCACTGCATTTTAGCTGTCATTCCAGTGCAGATCACGCTTCACAAACCAGACAATGCATTTCGTGACGTAGAGCAACACATACACAGCTCCACTAGAAGAGTAGTCCTAAGTGTCCCTATGATCACCCCTTTGGCCTCAGTGCTGCTGTCTTATTTTGCAGAGGCAGGGCCCTCAGGCACACAGAAGTCCGGAGATGGTGCCTTCTGCTGACAGCCCTGCAGCCAGAAACAGGAAGAAGAGGACAGCAGACGTCCTGGGTGATCACAATGATGTCGATGACATGACAGCACGTCAGCCCAAGGTGTTCAGGCTGCATGCCTTTGGTGGTGAGACTGCTCAGGCAGCCGGCAGAATGCAGCTTTTGCAGCAGCAGGTAGCAGCACAGGCTGGCCCCCAGGGCAATGCAGCAGGTGCAGATGTGGAGATGGCGATGGAGGATGATTACAGCGATGACGGCAGCTCCGATGATGCTGCTGCAACTCTGATGGACATGCTGCAGAGGAGGGGTACGGTGGCAGCAGGGGGGGAGCCTACCAACCCCCTGCAAGCGTGAGTTTGGTGTGTCACAGCTGGGTTGAGGGGTGCTATCACACTGGGTAGTGTCAATAATCGAATTACACCAATAATGAAAAACGCCAATCATGTACATAGGCCGATCATGTACATAGTTCTGCATGCAAAATGCAGGTTGCTCTCGTAATTTTGCTTTTATTTGAGTTGTATGCTGCTTTGCAAACTTGCCATCATCTTGAATGATTTGATGATGTTGTACTGCCATTGATGGCCCCCTTCTTATACAATGTTGCCTGCTTTTGCCTCAGCATGCCTGCAGCTGCACTGGCAGTGAGTGCCTTTTTCTTGTTTGTTTGCTTCCACCATTGCTCTTTTGCAGCTCATGCAGTGTCAGTGCTGTCAGAACCTTGCTGAATACCAGCAATTGAATCTCACCTTTTGGACATTGTTTGCCTGTGAGTGTATTCTGGACTCACAACGTTTCTTTTATGTGCCACTTCTCTCTTTGCTGATCCTGTATAATGTTTGCACATCTGTTTGCTTAGACCACGGCAACTGCTTTGTGGTCAGGCCATTGTAAGCTCACTTTGCAAGCACTGCAGGCTTAAGTCTTCAGCTTGAGCTTGTCCTCTGCTTTGCGTGTTCACCATAAGCTGCCAGGCAATGGGCAAGCAACTTTCACTCTATTGTATTCAGCAATTATGGCCGTTGATGTCAACTGTTGATGTCAATCGTCATGGTTTCCCCATAGCTGGCGCAGCTGTGCATTCCGAAATGTTGTTCAAGGAACCAGCAACATGTCAGAAAGCAGTGTATGCCAAGGTCACAACTGGACCAGTCCACTTATGTCAGGAAGTCAAAAGGCGTATTCCTTTCAATGTGAGAAGCAATGGTGTGCATTGAACTGGTTGCACACATGTTTCTCTGTTGGCAGCAGCAGCAGCATTCAAGGCTGACATACATGTTGCCAAAATATGCATGTCCAAATATGACTATGGTATTTCCAGGTATACATGCACTATGACATGACTGGATAGGCATGCTAGCAGAGCAGCCTTTATGAACCGGTATGAAATGTATGCTGCTCACAGCGGCCCTGGCATTGACCGGCCTTACTGGCACATGAACAGGTGAAAGCCGTATGCAACGTAGTCTTATTTTCACACATGCTGCAATTATGTATACAAGGCCAGTTTTGCTGCGACTGCTTAATGCGTTCGTAGGCAATGTCTGCGCATAGTATCTGAAGAATGTCTGGCAACACAGGATGACAAAGCCAAAGCTATCTTCTAGCAGTATGATGCACAGACTGAAACGTTGACAGCATGGCCCAAACTTTGAAGGAATGGTGCCGCAGAAGCACACACAGGTCGGGCATCATTCATACTTACTTACAGATTGTCAATAACGTTCTTTGTTCAATACGGCTAAAATTCACCCACTTAGCTAATACTTCAGACTTAGTGACCCTTGTATGGCCTTCATTTTATGCACAAATCTGCAACCCTGAGGTGCCTAACAAAGGTGGCAACAGGCTGCATTCATAAGCTTTGGTGCAATACACAACATATCTTCGGCTGATCAAACGTTTCAGTACACAAAACAACAGTCACAAATTGACTCATGGTCTTCAGCAACAGGAATGCAGGTTCTGTTTTGTCTGCTCCCTTGACTTCAAATCACTTCAGGCCAGGACATCAAACATCTGGCAAACCCATATTGCATCACTCAAATCATTCATATGTAGGCAACATCCAACCAGTGCTGTCCTGTCAGCAGGCTGTACAGGTCATGTCAGGGTGACACATCAAAAACAACAAAATCAAAAGCCTGGCATCAAACAATTTGTGTATAGAAATCATTGGCATTGAAACACTGCCTGTCCCGTGAACTAAGAAGCTCCAATAACAGGAGTGGATGGAGTGGTTGCTGGGGTGTTGGTTGTGACTGGTGCTGGGGTCCAGGTGGGTGATGGAGTGTCAGTCTTGGTGGGTGCTGGGGTCCAAGATGGTGAAGGAGTGTCAGTCTTGGTGGGTGCTGGGGTCCAGCTGGGTGAAGGAGTGTCAGTCTTGGTGGGTGCCGGGGTCCAGCTGGGTGAAGGAGTGTCAGTCTT
>JAABUP010003919.1_pt1 | contig 25465 bp, 33 predicted proteins | sample 5559201 | NCBI WGS metagenome assembly JAABUP01 (sample SAMN10711887, study PRJNA513373) | rock metagenome | isolation source: Antarctica rocks | place: Antarctica
GGCTGTTCACGGCATCTTCTGCCTTGTGAAGTGAGATTTTCAGGTCCTCATAGCACTCTTTCTCCAGATCACTGGACGGGTTGGCCCTCCATGCACTGAAGGCCTCATCGCGCTGCTTCTGTAGCTGATCAAGCCTGGCTTGGGCATCATGCAGGGCTTGCTGCGCCATTCTGCCTGGAGAACACTGTCATTTAAATTTGATAGAAGTATGACAAAGAGTACTGTGCTAGCTGTGCATCACTGGGAAGGCAAGAAGAAAGTCATAGCAGCAGCTGTAGAAGAGCAGACCTGCTCACAGTCAGTTGTGACCAAGTACACAAGCTTGCCCTGTTGAAGCAAACTTATTTAACTGCACGTTGTGGCTTACTGTTGCTCAGGAGGGTAATGACCCCGACCTGCTACACGAAATTGCACGAAATTGGAGAGTGCTGCTTGTTCATCCCTTCGGCACGTTGACATACGACGCAGACATGCAGCGTGTAGCTTAAAAAGCGCGCTGAACACAAGTATGCACCATGATTTTCGCCAATGCAATAGCTTGATGCGCTTGCTCTGTTATCTTTGCCCTGAAGCAGACTTTGTTCAACCCGTGCCGTTCCTCCGTGAGTTGGCACCGCCGTGTACTCTTTCTGAGCGGCGGTCACGTGACAGAGAAACTACGGTCAATCCGGCTGGTCAAAGTGGCTGTGTAGCAATTCCCTTTTGAAATCCGTTTGTACCCGTTGACGTACGTCGACCATTTACAATCCAGGCGGAAATATGAAGGTGATGCTCATCACAGGATGTAGTTCGGGTCTCGGCCGTGCCTTGGCAAGAAATTTTCAAGCTAGGAACTTCAGAGTATTTGCAAGCGCTAGAAACCCTAAGAGCATTCAGGATCGGCGCAAGAAGGCATAGGCACCTTATCTATTGACGTGACCAGCATGGAGAGCGTGACACAGGCTATAGATCAAGTAGTGAAAGAAGCTGGTGGGTTGGATGTCCTGATCTGCAACGCTGGCGTCTCCAAGATAGGGCCTGTTGTCGAGATTGACATTGACGAGATACAGGCAACCATGAACACAAATTTCCTAGGAGCTGTACGGTGTGCCCAAGCTGTCACTCCTGTCATGACACAACAGAGGTCAGGCGTCATTGCTGTGACTGGCAGCGTGGCAGCTCAGCTGGTCACGCCGTATGCTGGAGTGTACGGAGCCTCTAAGGCCGCTGTTCATGCCATCTTCACAGCCCTGCGCTTGGAGCTTGCTCCCTATGGAGTCCATGTCAGCATCATTGAAGCTGGTGCTTTCAGAAGCAACATCAGCCAGAACAACGGTTTTGACATCAGCAAGTACAAGAATGGCAAGTCATTGTATGCAAGAGTGGCAGACCATATCCAAGCGCGTGCCAACATGTCACAGTCCACAGGAGGATCCATGCATGCAGTTGCAGAGCAGGTGGCATATCAGCTATGCAAAAAGGGAGGTCCACCAGCCAAATTCCTTGTTGCTGGTCAAGCCTGGTACTTCAGGCTTCTTGGGGTCCTTCAAACTTTTGTCTCCCCTGAGCTCGTAGGCAGGATGCTGCGCAAGAGAATGGGTCTTTCAGGGTTGTGGTGAGCTCTATGCTGTTAGTCTCCGTACAGTGCAACAGTATAGGCCTAGGGTCCATCGTTTCTGTGTTACGAGTGAAGTTATGTATCCACTTGCCAGCACCAGCATTCTAAGCAGACACACAATGGATGGTACACTTGGCAGATGACTTTGTCAGGCAAAGAATTGATGCGTGAGGACAGGCATATGACTGTCTCTATTATCAACATGGCAATGCTGCTGAAAATTTACTAGAGTTGACTCAATCCTGCAGCAGTTGTGAATTTGTGTAGTATGGGTACAGGCCAATTTGGTTCCTAGTTGTGTTCTTAGAATCATTCACAGTTCAGTGATAGTGCTCAGCGAAGGGGTGATGTTGCACACTTTTAAGCTCATTGATTTTCATGAACATACTGAGGCAAAACGCAGACTACAAAATGTCATCCATGTTGCACTCACTGTCAGTGCACGCTTGTCAATAATCAAATATCGTTGTGTACACACACATATGTGGACTCCACGCTTTGCAATATCTGCTGGATGCCAATTTGACCTCTGCTGCAGCTGGCCTTAGGATCTGAAGACTAGCTGCATGCCGCCTTGCAATATGCTGTCTTTTGCAATGAGTGCAAATTGATTGCCCCTGGAATCACAGCAACATATATTCAATGTTGTTGTTACACAGCTCACACGCCCATGAACCTACACCATCCACATGTTTGGCAAAAACATTCAGCGGGGTAAAGGAGCTTGCAGCATGATCATTCATCAGGTGTGTCAACATCAGTCAGGTTTCACATACATTCCGCATGCATTGTATGTCATTGTACATGTCGCACAGGCACATGAGCTCTCAGAACACCTGTTGCCAAGTGCTTCCAGCAAGGTAATAAGCTGTTGGTCAGGCTCTGTTCCTTGAAGTCCTAGCATCCTCTGCGCATCTGCACAGGCCAACCGTCTGTAGCTTGCACACATGATTGCCAAGCCATACTCATGCACCTGCACCATGTTCGTAACCAGCATGCTTTTCCTGATTGTTTTATTGGCACACTATCTCTGGTATTATTGTGGCAGGTCGAAGTCACGCAGGCCAACTTACACTGTACAGTCCACGCCACTCATGCTCAATAGACAGCATACATTGCTGTGCACCAATAAGCGTGCTTTGCGGCTGCAGTTTCCTGTGTTATTTCACTGCAGCAGCCCCAAGCAGGACTGCTCCAGCAGCAGCAAGAAGTTGCATAGCTTGCATAGGGTTCATGCCAACATTAAGCTCACATGATGATCAGCAAGATGCACATCACAAAGCACGGCAGAAACCCTTGCCTTGCACATTTTGAGGTTTAGAAAGCGCAGCTGCCGCCAATCAGCCTTGCCGTGCAGTCTCAGAAACATCTTCATATCCCCACTGCCTAAGGCAGAATATGCGTTGACGCTGAACTGGACAGCATCTGAAGCGAGCAGCCCACAAGGAAGACTCCTCAAGATGCTCATCACGTCCATGCTCTGCACAAAGGGCCACCCAAGACAGCTATATGACATTTGCATGAAATCTTCAGAAGATCATTGTGCTAGGTCATAAGCCACCTACACAAGCTGCATGCAGCCTGATGCACAGAGAATAGCCCTGAGGAGTGCCAGGATGGCCTGATGAGGTCTCACATAACACAGAAGGCACAGAGAGCGTGTCGCATGTGATGTCATAAATGTAGCACATCACTGCTGACACAAGGGGTATGCAAGCGGTACCCTGGAACATATTTACCTAGCTGTGATGAGCAACAGATAGGTGAAGCTTGCAAAGCAGCATGCCAAACTGTGTGCACATGAGGATGAGAGTGAGCATGAGTGTGAGGGTGGGTGTGAATGTGAGCACGAGTGCGAGTGCGAGTGTGAGAGTGAGCGTGACTGCAAGTGTGAGTGACAGCTGGATGCAAACACATGAAGATCTTGGCACTCACTCAGCAAACTGCAAGCTTGAAGGGACTGTCTTTGCACAAGGAGTCCAGAGATTCAGCGAGGGCAAGGCATCTTGAAAGCAGTAATTCTTAAGTGAAGTGAAGTCATAAATGAGACCATGAGGGCACCACAACCATGCCTGCTTTGTCTGAGGCACACATGTGAAGTACAGAACCAGCAGTCCAGCACAGTGGGCCCACAAACATTGCAGACTGCTCCCACTAGCTATGTTGGCGCTCTCAGTCTTGGGCTTGTCTTGAAGTTCACGCCAGTGATCTGAGGCGTCCTGACGCACAGGGCGGGATTTAGTGTCAGCAGACTCTGACTTTTGATCAGTGCTCAGCCAAGAGTCCTTGCCCCAATCTTTACATGTCTGCAATGCATGTATGACAGCGTCAAAGAAGCTTGAAAGTACATGCGCAGGTTCAAAGACGTAGGACATGTTCATTTGTTGGTGCAGCAGCTGTACTGTTGGCTTAGCTTGAGCAAATATTTGTGAGCACACCTCTGTGTCTCCAGGTTTGCTGCTGCTTGTGAGTAAGCACAGTTACTGACATGCCTTGTCTTGAGTGTCCAAAACTGGAAACAGCTGACACACCAGTGCTTGCAATGCTTTCAGGCATTCAGCATGGTCTGTTGAGCAAAGGCTCACATCAGTTGACCACAAGTACGCTCTGACAGCAAACCAGCTGATCTTGTCATGAGAGACGAGCGTCGCTCGCAGAGATCTGAAGCGCCGCAGCAGCACCTGCCAATTTGAGTTCTGCTCTGCAGCAGACACCGGGATGCTGGAAATTTCTGCTAGGCTGTTGCAACGGAAGCTTGATTGCACGCACGAGGATAGACTCATGGGCATGAAATCTCACGTTGGACGGATGGTTGAATGTCGCTTCCCCCGGCGTCGAAATTGTCTGCCGCCTGCACTTGCGCCCGCAACTCTGCGAAGCGCGCTTTGCACGCTGCGAAGTCGCCAACAAATGGTACCCTCGCGGGAACTTGCGCCAGCTTGAGCTGCCGCTTGAGGTCAGGCTTGACCTTACCACCTAGACAAATCTGCAATGTATTTCTTTCGACAATACGCGACTGAGATCTGCTTGCTGGTATACACTCAAGTGGTTTCAGAGCGCATCCCAATTGACAGCATAACTTAAAAGGCAGTGTTCCAACTGAGACACATTCACGCAACAGCACACTTTCAAGCTTGAGACTCTCGATCTACGCTTGGCGTCCGTGCGATGTTGTTGACAACAGGGCTACTACCGATATCTGCTTGAGCTGGATTGAGACTGGAGGCAGCTACAGCTGATTCGACTTCTTGCAATAAGACTAAGGTAGTTCGGGGCACAGCAACAGGACAGGAGGGCGCTTTGGCATATTGTGATAGCTGCAACTTCACCCCAGAACTCATCTCCGCCAACGCTGCTCCAAATTGCTGTGTTGGAAGCTGCAGCAATGCTGGGAAGGAATCTGGCACGAGTTGCTTTGAACACATAATCCAGCCTTTCCACTGCTGCCCCTGCGTCCAAACCTGCATCATGAGACACAAAAAGCTCAATCATCTGCTTCAATGTACACAATGATGACAGCTGCCAGTTCAGCTGCTGCTGTAGCAGGGTAATGTGCCAGCGGACACATAATGCACAACGTGGGCTTTTGCGTACAACAAATGTGACTTGCTATATCTACTCTCATCCTAGTACAGCTGCAACCCAGTTGGCTTTGGATCCACAGATTGGATGAGATTACATATATCTGCTGGTTATGACATGCATTTGGCTGCTGTATATGGCATGAAAAGACAGGAGGAAAATGCCACATGGCTTTTTTAAATTATTCCCAATTGCTGCAAATGGTGACAGTGTGGCCTAGCTGAGCTGCTCCCTATTTGTGGTCCACAAGCACAGAAGCCAAGGCGATATGGTTTGCTGTTGCTGAGTGACATCGAGTGTTGCTGATCTGCTGTCCTATGCTGCCTTTGCTGTCACAGATCAATGCAATTTGCTGCCATTTGTAGACCTCAAATTGCAAAATCTGTTGCAACAGTGAAGCAAACAAAAGCAAAATGATGCGCTTGCATTGCATTGCGACCACCAGAAGCCAACACGAGAGGGCAAGGCAACATAGCTTGCAGCAGCATAGCCAACACTGTTGAAGCAAGATGCTCTTCGTTGTACAGTCCAGTTATTTGTGTACACAAACATGACAAGCAGCTCTCTGCTGCTGCAAATGTGCAGCAGTGCAATTTTCGTCAGCCAGAACACTCCAACCATAGGTAGCGTCTTCAGACACTGTGCATCAACACAGCCATGCCAACAGGTACTAAATACCTAAAAGCAACCTAGAAATGACCACAGGACCAAGCTGCCCACCCGTTGAGGCACAACATGGTTCTGAACTCATGGTGTATGGGATGCACGGCATGACTTGGCGCATGCACAACACAATGCATGGCCCTTAGCAAAGCACCTCTCTTGCTTCCTTCTGCCAATTTGCAACACTTCCTCTTCATGCAGCGCTTGTGACTGACACAGGACAAGGTTTGCTGAGCATGTCAGCCAGCAGAAAGTGTACCTGTTTGTTGACAAGACTGGACAGGATGTCCAACACAAAGGCTTTCAGGCGCGGAGCAGCATTCAAGGTCTGGATGGTGAACCGCATAAACAAGGGTGGCAGCGGATTCCTGCACACCGAGACCCACGCATAACACTCCCACAAAGATGAGTGCTGATTGCCTGCTAACAAGCATGCGAGCTCAAATTAGCCACATCCCTGCTGAGTGCTGGCAGACATGCAACAGCAGAACCAGCATGTCATGGCTGCCGTGCTGATTGTCGACAGGTGTGCAGCAATGGTATCAGCGCAAGATGGCCGGCTGCTAACGTAGCTAAATAGCAAACCAGCCCAAAAGTCAGCACTGGCCAAGTACCTAGTTGCAAGCTGGGTACTGGGTAACAAGCTGAGTACCTGGTAACAAGCTGCTGCAGTGCAACAGCCATGGCCTCAGGGGGGAATGTGGAGCGCATGTCCTCCTTCATGCAGGGGTCCAGACAGGCCATGACCTTGCGCAGGGGTACCCCATCCTTGGTGGCGTCTATGCTGTGCAGGCTGATGAAGACCTCAGCTGCAGTCATCATCGCTTGACCTGCATCACATATGTCTGCTGATGCGCATGGCTGTCATTGACACAGTGATCTTGTGCACCATCTCAAAGAGCCCATGTCTGTGTACATGCTTATAGAGTGTTGCTGGTAGCATTTTTGCCTGCAGACTGATCAGCATTTCTCAATGTGTTATGATGGCTTGATGTGCAGAACACATGTCATGCAATACATGTGACTGATGATCGCAAGAGCGCCATTACCCTCAACACAGAGGATCACCAGCTCTGTTCAATTGTGCCTTGGTAACAAAATGTTCATGCTCGATAACGTTGCATATGCTGTCATTTTGTTGCTTGGGACCAGGTATAGCCATGACAACCTGGTGCTACGTACCAAAGCACAGTCCATGCACACTAGAGACTTGGCATGATCTTTGGGTAAGCAAGTTATTCTTAGGGCATATAGGCATTGCCTGACATGACGTGCTATGTCACTTGTCCAGTTGGAGAAAGGCGCATTCTGCACATGTGGGAGAATCTGTACGCATGGGAAAACAATTCTTCAAGTACTGGCAAACAGTAGGTAATGTGTTGTGACAAACTGCCGTAAAAGCATCTGTATTGGGGACATACAGCGCTGCAGGGTGGAAATGCGCCAACATGCAGTAAAGGCGGATAATCATCTCAACATAGCAACAGGGATCACCTGATGATGGCAAGGGCATCATGAGCCTGTGCAGGGCTGCCTTGAACTGCCCTGGGCCCAGCTCCAGCAACCGTGGAAACACCTGCATATGATGGCAGCATTGCAATTGGTTCAGATTGACACAGGAGCTTTTGTGCTGGTTGCCTTAGATGCCAGACCCTAAAGCAGCATGCAAAGCAGCATGAGCTTCCTGAGGAACAAGGCAGACAGGGATTACAAAAGAAACAGCGCTTGGGTGTGCAATCCTCTCAAGACAGCAGAAAGCCACTGAACAACAAAAACCAAGAATTCCATGCCTTGCAACTTACAGCCTCCTGAGATTGCAGTCCAGAGCTACACAAAAGTGATGAATGCTGAAGTTGGGAAGGATGCAAGGAGATGACCTGGAGTACTTGGGGCCTCTGCATGCCGGGTATGGCCGGCACAAGGAACAGTGCATCCTTGCTGCTCTCAAATTTGGTGACACATGCCTGTGTGAGTTGCCCAGACAAGGGACCTTGTTCTGCATGCCACAAGGGGACACATAATGTGTGCTGACTTGCTCTGCATGTTGCACCTTACAGATTGAAGTGTTTATAAATACTGCAGGCCAGCAGCGCTGTAGCTTGAGATTTAGCTGCTGGTGACAGATCTTGATGTCCAGTTTGAGAGGTCTGCAGTGCTGCTGCCAGCATTTGCATGAGAGCTTGGCACCTGTCACCAGCAGACACTGCATGGTTCCGTGTCTTGCTGGTGGCTTACACGGCGTCTTTCGAGTGCCAATGTGTTTGTTGCTTTGCCCTCCAAAAGATTGATCCCACAGCATGACCACAGGAGTTGATATTATGACAGTGATAGTGATAATGACCATGACAATGACAATGACGATGATGATGACAACAACGATGACAAGGACAATGATGATAACAATGCATCACCAAAACAGCACCTTTATACAGCACAGGTATGGCAATTGTAGCACCTGTCAAGACATGCAGCATCTGCAGCAGCAGCTTCTGGCTGTCAGGTGGGGTATCTTGCACCAGATCCACCAGGGCTGCGGCGTGTGGCCCTATGCTTCTTGCCAGGCCTGCAGTTGGCATCACAACTTTTCTGCGACCCATACTCAGCAAGCATGCTTGACTTATGATGATGTTAAGGTACCAGTCACAGACCCTCACCAGGTACTACGCACAGACTACAAGCCCTAAGCCTGAGAGCCTGAATAGGCACAGTGCCAACCAATGCAGAGCTATGCGACAGTTGATCAGTATGCTGTATTGACACAGTTACACTTGCATAGCATGCAAGCCCACAGCAGTTGCAGCAGACAGACCTTGTGTCACATCCTCGACGCACAAATCTGCCAAGGCATGATGCAGATGAGGACAGACGGACAGATTTCCAAAGCATGACTGAGGGGAATGAGAGCCATGAAGGACATGACCAGAACAATGGAGTGCATTAGTCACAGAGGCATGCTTACCCGCAGCTACAGCTTCAATGGCCGCTTTGCAACCGTCTGCCGCCCTGCCGTACACTAACAGTAAGTCCCGTAACAGAGGCTGTTTCTTGGTGCACAGAGCACAGTACAGCCCGGAGAGCCGTGTCCCTTCTTCTTCACTTCGGCGCTGCAGCTGCTGCTGGGAGGGAGCCTGGGGGTCTGAGGAGGGTTCCGTCGGGGTGGCAGCGGTGGCCTGGGGGGTCTGCAGCGGTGGCTGCTCTACTTTGACTATACTGAGGGCTGGAGCGTCAGCACTGGCGGCAGCAGAAGGAGAGGTGGCAGTGAGGCGGAAGAGCATGTGGCGCGCAAACTTCTCGATGCTGTCTTGCAGCTGCGTCTGTGCAAAGAGCTTGTTGGCTATGAGACGCACTGCCTTGTTGCGCGTGTCTGCTTGGTCGCCAGAGGCAGCATCAAGAACCACCTGCAGGGCTTCGGACCTACAAACAGACAGCAAAAGAAGATCGTAGGCTGTCTGGTCGGACTTGTGTGCTGTCAGGGTCAGGGCATTAACAACAGAGCCTGACACCCAACCACACTGCCAAACACACAGCCATTTCCATGAAAGCATCTGGTTTTCAGTCCATGCAGAGACGGTACAGTGACAACCTCCAACAATGAACAGCTATTCCTAAATGCTCCAGGTTTGCAGGACAGCACGTAAAAGGCAAACTGCTGACAGCACAAAGTGGTTTTCTAGAGGGATGTCTGTCTGCCTGTCTGTAGAGGGGTTGACCTGCATTGTCACGCATGTGTGCGGCCCAGCAGAGAGTGCCGGTCTTGGCAGGACTGCTCAATCCCGATGAACTTGTCATCATCACAGAAAGTGACCAACCTGTTTGGGGGTCTGTTGATGATGATGTCGCGGGCAGAGCTGAGTGCTAGGGTTGCCCATTCCCCACCCATACCTGCCACCTCTGCCAGGAACTGCCCTACCCCAGGGCCAGGCAGGGCTGGCACTTCCAGCAGAATCTGGGCTATAGCCTTATCATTAGCCGGCAAGTGCTCTCTACACCAAAGCAACATCACTGGGTGTCAGTCATGTACAGGCAATGCTTGTAGTGTACAGTGAATGCTGGAATGACATGGTCTCGTCAAAGAGGCAGCTCAACATTGTGAGCAGCTGCCCTGTTCCACAAAAAAAAACAGGTGAGAGTGTCAGAAAAGCCAATGCAATGCTTCAGTTACAGGCCTCTGCAGAACCACAGAACACCCCAAAGCAACAATTAGCAAACATCCAGTGGTAGACATCAAAAGAAACGGAGAAAGTGCTGTCTCTCATCTTCTCAAGTAAACGCCATTGAAATCTGATTGTGGAAACAGAGACCTGCTGGAACTGGCAGTTGCAAGACAGGCTAAGGATCCAGAATCATTGATGCCAGTGGATGCAAGCTTACATATAGAACAAACACGCATGTCTGGTCAGATAACGTGACTGCTGTAAGGGCACTTGGTGAAAGACAGCTGCTGCTGTCATGCAGTGGAGCAAAAATGCTGCGCAGTTTCAGCTGTAAAAAGCACGATGAAGCTGTGTGCCAGTTTCACCTGAGGCCCTCAAGAAGAGCTAGCAGCACGGATTCGTATGGTGTGCCTGCCAACTGCGCTGACTGTGCCCCTGCAGGCCTGCTACCGGCTCTGCCCTGCTGCTGCTCGCTACCAGTTGAAGCAGCTACCTCCTCAGCTTCCATACCTGCAGAGTAAGGCTACAATTGGCGCAGAAAGGTATGTCTCAAAGGACAAGCTGTGACAAGCACCCAATCACATAGCTTGTTATAGATCGCTAGTTCAGACACCATGTCATGGTCACCCAGAACATCTGTTGGGTTGTGGAGCAAGACATGCCTCAGACACCATGCGGTCTTCAGTTTAAACGCACAACGATTAAACAAATGTAACAACAACTGGGCAACATTCTCCTGCAAGTTTCTTGATGGAGCCATGTCCATGCTTGCACATCCATCCTGTACACCAGAAGTCAATCAGAGAACATTTGCTTGCCTTCGAGCCCATCAATGTCCATGCCAGAAGGACCTGCTTCTGCACCCCCTTCACTCCTCTTCATCAAAGCTTCACTAGCCCCAACACCCATCTCAGCGTCTGTCATCCCGGAAGCTGCCTCACCAGCTGACTCAGCCTTGACACCGCGGCGAGCTGCAGCACCACTCTCGACATCTGATAGCTCACTGACAGTGCTTTCTGCACTGTCTGTCTGTGTGCTGTGCTCCTTGTACAAGGCAAAGAGCCACGTGAGTGCCAGCTCATGCCCATGATTGGTGTGGTAGTCCCTGAACATGTGCTGCAGGATCTCATCCCCAATGCCATCCCCAGCAGGAGACTTTGTGGCGAGCCGGGACAGAAGGGCGATGCGCGTCTCCGGGGATGGTGTGTTGCCATTTGCCAGGATGCGGTGTATGGCACTTCGGCGGAGTGATAGCTGCTGCTGAGAGCTGAGGTTAGCAGGACGCACTTGAGGCGGCGCCTTTGGGATGACTGGAATGGGAACCTGGACGAAGGAAGGCACAATTGTCTCTCTAGTGAGACGCAAGATTGCAGGCTGAGACACACGCACATACATCCACCGCACCTCCTAGTTGTCATGCTTGCTGTATGCTGTGCATCAGGTAGTTAGAGTGTGTATGGTAACCAGGTGGAAGACCATATCCTTGTTGGCCCAACACCATCAGACAAGACCAGCTTGATCAACAAGGAAGACGCAATTGAGCAGCTCCCAAACCCACGACAACACCAGATGATCAGCAGGAACAGAGGATGGTGACTACCACAATTACTCTACGTTGGCAAGTGTTGTGCAACATGCAAGTGACAAGGCCTGCCTTGCTGCTCTGTGTAACTTGCAAACACAACATTTTTGCGACATGAGCTGTGTCAGTCAAGGTGACCAGCTTTACTAACACAGATGTCTGATGCCAAGCACTTGCCTGAGGACATGCAAAGCTGTACCTTGGTTTCTTGCTTGACCTGTGGTGGTGTGCCAGCCCTCAGCCCTCCTGGCTCACTTTTCAGCTCCTCTAGTGAGGGCTTCATCTCCACATCCCCAGGGTTGCCTGGCGGGGGTGCTGGCACTGGCTCTCCTGGGGCGCCTTGGGGCTGCAAGGCAGGTTGGGGGTCCAGGTGTGGGGGGTGCGAAGGGGGTGCTGGGACGCGGGGCTGCTGGTGAGGCTGCTGCGGCTGGGGTCTCAGCCTGGGATCTTGCGATCTGGGGTCTGTGGGCTGCCTGGGGCCCGCCTGAGCTGCCTGCTGCGCTTTAGCAGCGTCTTGTTGCTGCTGCAAACCCTGCACCACAACCATGATCATTAACATGCTCACAAATAAATACACATGAATAAGGTGCATTGCAATAAGCTGCCTTGGCTACCCACAACCAGGGTGGCAGCAGGTGTACTAACATCGCTGATGGCAAAGTAACTTGAGAAGTGCCATGTTCATCTGCATGACCATGCAAAACGTCAATATGCCATGCTGGCAATAAAACGCCATCTTGGATGTGGCTCGCTTCTTGATTACTTTCTGCACAGCAGGATATGCTTGCATGCATATGAGCGCACAGGTATGAACAGTAGTGAACTTTAACTGCCACTGTTCAAATGGTCATAGTTGGCCAACACCCCTTTTGACAGCCCATGAATGATGGAAGAAATGCACCCTACCTGCATGAACAATTTAAGGAATGCACCCTACTTGCGCTGATAAATGAATAAGTGAAGGAATGCACCCTACCTGCATGGACGACTGAAATGAATGAAGATATGCACCCTATCTGATTGAATGAGTGAATGGATGAGGGCAGCCTACCTGCATGAGGCCAGCTAGGCCAGAGCTGCTGCCAGACCCTGCAATGGTGTCAGCAGCTGGCAAGTGCGCCATGTTGGCAATGACGCAGTCTGCCAGGACTTGAGGGGACAAGCCCTGCAGGACTGCTACCAGCGTGCTCTTGTCATACTCTGCCGCCAGAGCACCCAGAATGGCCAGGACTTGACTCAGCTCTGACTCTGGGGTGGCATCTGGAATGTGGACGGTCCCCAGCGCCTGCATGCATTGTTCTTAGTTGATCTTCTCTCATTTCGTTAATCCAAATGAACAGGTGTCTTCCTAAACCCACAATCCTGAGCAGCTGGGGTCTTGTTTTGACAGTCAACATACCAACATACCAACAATAATGTGTTTCAGTGTGTTCTGGTTCATTCTGATCTATGTTACTTTGCAAAAATTTACATGTAGCACTTCGCTTGAACATGTGTCATTTGCAAGCGAGGCCATGCAACCAGGCATTGTTTGGGCCCTGCCAAAAATGTGGCTGGAGCATTCTGTATAGCTGAGCACACAAGTGTGCAGTGACACATCTGCGCTATGCGGTGCGAGCATGGACAGCTCTGCGGGAAGTTTTCTTGTATTTGTGGTCTGCGTGAGCTCTATGCACATGCAAACCATGTAACTTGAAGATTTTCATCAAGCCAAGTGATGGACAGGCACACAGTTTGGTTGGGGTGCTCATCGCTGTTTACAAGACCAAACCTACAGTCAAAAAGAATGTAGATTTGGTCTCCTAGCCATTGCAGCCATACCTGCCGCAATGGCTTGGCAGGCTGTTGCTGTTGCTGCTGATGCTGCGCAGCGTGCTGCTGCAGCTGTTGATACCGCTTCTGATCCCCAGGGCCCCCAGCCTGCAAGGGGGCGGCCGCAGCCCCCTCAGGCCTCACCACTGCTGACTCATGTTTGAATCCCACGCCTCCGCCATTCACCACAGCTGTGGCGGCAGCTGACCCAGCTGTGGGCTCCTGCTTGATCTGCTGACTGGGGGCTGAGGTGGGCTCAAGCTTGGCTTGCTTGAGCGGTGGCGCAGCAGGGGCTGTTTCAGGCTCACGAGCTCGCTTGCCTTGGCGCTCAATGCGGCGCATTTCTGCCTCTGCTTGTGTGCCAGCTCCAAGAGCCTTGAGAGCATCCACAATCTGCACATATGGCAACGCATCTCAAGCTGAAAGCATTATGGCCACAACCATGTGTGCATGCAACCTGGCACAGACCATGCCTCGGTTTGCTTGATTGTCAAGCCAAGATTCTCACAAACTCAAGCAGCTAGAGGTTGTGACACCAATCTGCTCTGCTGCAAGACTATTCTCACAAGACAATGCCGTGGCGCCAGAATTTAATATTGGCAAGCATGCAGCTGGCAACTTTTTGCAGACAACGTCCTTTCCTATACATATTAAGTGTGCATCATGTTGAGACAGCTGGCAGACCTTTCTTCGCCAAGGAGCTGCTTCAGCTGCAGTGCACTTGAGCATTGCCAGCAGAGCATTTGCAACACCAGTCTTGACGCTCTTCTGAACGCCTCCTGTGCTTGGACCAGCTTCCTGCAGCAGGCCCAGCCTAGTTACATCTTTTGTCAGAGAATTCAAAGATATCACGCCTTTCGGCATGGTTGGTAGGAAAGCCCAAGGGTGAAGTATGTTGGGCTACCCAGCCGTCGTGCAGAGGGAGCGCTTACTTGCATGAGCTCGGGGCATCAGAATTGACGAAACTCAACACTTCTTAGCCAACTTGCGGTCAAGCATGCTCAGAGACAGCGTGACAACTTTTCTGAAAGTGATCACTCAATTCAACAGTGTGGTGAGACTGCTGCATGCAACAAGGAAAGCAGTCAAAATTGCATCCTTATCTGGCAGCTGAACTGACTTTGAGCTCTGAAACCTAGGGATGACAGATTTTCAGAGGTCAAACAATGGACCACCATTGCTGGCCTCATACAGGTACAGTCTAGCACGCAGTTGACACGTTGTCTATGAAGAGGAGTCATCTGCATAAAATCAATTGAGCTTGCACCAAATCTGTTATAACATCAGGCAACAGGTCATCATTCTGTTGACATCTGCTGCATTACGCAATGCCTGAGTACCCCAAAACATTGACAGGAGGCTCACAAGTCAACGCCTCTTATACGCGTTCATCAAAGCACTGCAAAGCAATACGAGGGAACCCCACCTGTGCTGAGCCCAGCGCAATCAAAACAGGCAAAACCTTGTTCATGAAGAACGGCCTCTGCTGGGCTATTGAGCCAGCTGCCTTTACAGCCACTATGGCAACTGCTCCAGGTAAAGTTGCTACACCTGGTGCTCTCAGCATGTTCACAAGCTGGCCTAAATGTGTCTCTGCTTCACGCATCAACTGCAGCAATGATACAGCCATATAACTGACTGTTCTGGCTTGGATTGATAAGCAATGCTCGTTTGCCACTCATTGTTTCATGTCACAAAACAATTGTGAGAGTACATTGTCATCGGAATCCTCAGGAGCTGAGACTTTGAGCGTAGAGAGTGCATTGTGTGTGCAAACTGGTACAGCTGTCCCAGTCAGCTGCATCAATGCGCACATGAATACAAGCTGTTGGACATTTACAATGCTGCTGATCATACGCCCACGCTATCTTGCAAGACTCACAGTTGCTGGAGTCAGGATGCCATGCAAGGACTGCGTCGGTTGCTGCCGCATATGTTTAGCTCCAGGGGACAGCACTGGAACGTTTTCAGCTGTAAATGTGAGGACAACTTGCTCTATGAACTTGGTGGCATTCAGCCTGACCCCAGGGACTTTGTGATTGCCCGCAAAGCTGCATATGCTGTTCCGCAAAGTACTAGCATTTTGCCAGAGACTAGTGACAGCCTGTGCTCCTTGCTGATTCTGACCCTGCAGCACAATGGAAAATGTATTGCAGCAGCAGGATTTGACTTACATACATGTCAGGACTAGGCATCTTGCGGCAATCAGCTGACCTGCCCAGCCACAACAGCCAGAGCTGTGCGGAACAGTGAGCTGGAAGCCATTACTGCTGCCTTGACGACTGCAGGGACACTATCTTGCAAAAGGCCCTGTAAGCATTGCAGCACCAGCGGCAAGGAAGCTGCTTGCAGGGCAGCAGGTGGACAGGCATCTAAAAATTCTGGCAAGAATTTCCTGACGGCTGGGGCAGAATCTGCCTGCAATACTACCAGCTCGGGCAAGAACACCTGCAGAGCAATCAAGTCACGACTCTGGGCAGTGTAGCCTTAATAATGGCACAGCATGTGCACAGTTCATGAAATTTACAACAGGCTGTTCTCCTATCATAGCCTGCATACCTGCCCGATGTGGTGCCTTACCTGAAGAAGTTGAATATCCTTGTTCAGTATCAGCTCTTTCAGGCTCTGAAGCTTATCTACCTGTAGTATGCACGCAACAAGGTTGAACAGATTGTCGATTAAAGACTGGTGTAAGGGAAACGCGCACTTTTGCAGCTGCCTCGGCGGTCAGAGTAGCATCGTTAAACAGCTGAACAGCCTCGTCTCTCGTGCTGCCCATCTGTGCCTAGCCTGGACCTAGCTAACTAGTACTACTGTTCCCTGCGATCGGTGCATGTGCTAGGTCTGAGAGGTCCACCGCGCCGCAACGCCGAGCCAGCTTTCAGCTCGCGGGAGGGCTACGTCGTGACTGCACAACAGCGGTCCAGCGAGGCATCGCTGATAAGAAAGACAGTGCATGAGATGGCGTGCCCCTGATTTCAGATCGATATGTTGCTGCATGCAATTTTGTGTCAACATGCTTTTGCCGTGTCCCTGCAGTTGTGTGGGCCCTCTCCCTGTTGATCAAATGAACTTTTCACCCACTGTTTCCTGACTAGCATCGGAGATGAGTGCCATCTTGCTTTTGAGTGTCCAAGTCTCAGCCGCTTGAAACCCCCTGAACCATATGGGATTGAAGTGCACTTCGATGCCAATTCTGCCCTGAAAGGGTTGTTTGAAATTCATTCAAGTTGTTTGTACTCAGCCATGACAAGCGCCTATGCTTCGACCAGGGTGTTCGCTCGTCGGCATATCTGTACAAAGACAGCAATTCACCTGATCCATACAGGCAACCTAGTGAGAAGCTTCATGAGTCAACTCGCTGTAAACACCAGACTTGGCCGTTCAATAGGTCTAGCTACGTCAGCTCATCAGGACCCTGCGCAGCGCCTGCTGCACAAAACAAAATGCTTGCCAACCCTGGTACTTGATGCATCACATACAATGCAAGTGAGACATGGCTGTCCTACTGTACAAACATAAGCACATGCCATGCAGGGCATGACAATCAGTGACAAAGTACACAAGCATCAGCAAACATGGTAGAAACAATGTACAAGCTTATCCGTATGTCTGCCAAGTAAATCAAGACAACTCTGTTGGCATGTTGCGTTGTTGGCAGATATGGCGAGGCCATTCTCCCAGGCTCATGATACAGTGTTGTGGTTTCTGCAAAGCGAGAAGCATGAGCAGCATTCATTGATGCAAATTTGTTGCTCCCATGAGACTGAGAGCTCGTGTGGCTTGTTACACAGCCACATCATCAGTGAAACCCAGTGAAACGGCAGCTCAGCTCCTGATGTGCCCCCTTCTGCACATCATAAACACATGACTGACATGTGCATGTGCTTGCCAAACAACCTTACATGATGGTATACTTGTGATGTGCTGTTTTTGACTGCTGGTCTGCGTGTATGTAGCAAAAGATGAGCTGCTGGTTGGCACAACGTGATCTGAGCCGGCAGCAAGGTGTGCAAATTGCAAGTAGGAAGCTGGGCGCCATTCAAGTTCGGCGTAGTGGTCTTGCAGTACGCAATTTTAAACATAGCTGCGAAAGCGCTCGCAGACAATGATAGGTAGTGTACGCATGCTGGGCATGCTGAGTCAAGTGCTGCAGACCATCTAGCATGATGGCATGGTCTTTGCAATGCTCTAATGCACAAGAGGATGACCGTGATGGGAGATACGAATACCTGTGGTGTGCAAATCTGACTAGGATGCAGCAGTTAGACTTGCATGCTGGCCGGCGTCCTGCCAGGAATGGGTTTGTCTTTCCTGACATTGGCCACTAAGGTCCCTTGCTTCCTCAGACTCTTCAGCCCGTCGATGACAGCTGTAAAGTTGCCACGACCTGCCATCATTTTCTGTCCAGTCACAAATGTGATGCTACCTTCTGGGACTTGAGCAACTGCAGTGTACTGTGACATGGTAAGTGATTGTGATGGACGAGCCTTAACCCAGGGAAGATAGCGTGTAAACCACACAGTTGATGTGTGTCTTGGTGAGCAGGCAGCCGCCGGTCGGCATACCTCTTCCTCACCTATGAGTCATGTGCTGCAGCTTCAATCAGTCAACAGTGCAGACCGTTTCAGTAGTAAATACTTAGTCATGCTGATCATTGGGCATGTTTGCAATGGCACCCATACAGTTTGTCCTCTGTGCCAGTAATGGGCAAATCATACCAACAGAATGCTTCTTTTTCATAGGTATACTAACAGAATGCTTCTTTGCTTAGTACAGACACATGCTCCTGGAGCTCCCACAAGCATGCTTGCCCTTTGATGCAGTTGCAAGCTGTTTGCGAGCTTTCGGGCTTACCTGTCTGACTCACTGTTCATTAGCAACTCCCAACTCAGGGATGGTCTCCAAGTTCTGCAAAATTTCACGAATGGAGACATGTCAGCAATGCTAGACGTTCACATGTGCTTTGACAAGTGATGAGTGTGCGTACTGGGAACATTCACAACTGTTCAAGGAACAGCCAGTTAAAACTGCAGGAGGATGAGCAAATGGAAGAGGAGGAGGCTAAAATGTGGGAGATAGCATGCGAAACAGAACATGCGGGAGGGGAGGGGGAGGGGAAGGAAATTTCCTTTAAAGGGACTCTTGCGGCGACTAGTGATCTAACCTAACAGAACTTACTCTGACTGTCGACATGAGTGCAACGCATTGCTGCCGCAACAGTTACTGCTACTGTGCCATCTATCTTTCTGCGCAAAATTGTCGCCGGTCAAGCCATGATGGCTAAGTTTACTTTCGCGCCAATAGCAATACAAACTGCATCCTAAACTCACAACAACAAATGACGGAGTGCTATTTGCGTTCCATATGATGGCTAGACGAATAGTTACATATATGTAACTATATAGCTTGCATTCTTGCAATGTAACAGATAGTTGCTGATTACAAAATATTATTGAATGTGAGGAAAGCTTCTTCGAAAACTGCTTGCTGTGCAAACAACAGCACTCAACACAAAGATGAAGTTCGAGACACAACTCTAGGCATGAGCCTAGAGATGGCTACACACGCTTTTCTAGCTGATCAATACCTGCCAACATACTCTGGATTGGACTTTTATCGAATACAAAACGCAGTGAAAATGCGCTCCATTGTCGCATGTTGATTCCACACCTTATTGCCCTGTCTAGCAAAGGAGAGTCTGTGTCCAACCTGGAGTGTCCACATGCCCGGAGCAGTTGATTGAGCCGTTTTTCAAGCATTTCCCTAGTAGGAGGTGAAAACCTGAAACGAAAGGACATGCGATTGATCATAGCAGGATTTCCAAAAATAGCTTCACAGTCATTCCCAGTGAAAACCCTCACAGTTCGGCTGTCTGTGTTGTCCACGCCGTCCAGGGCGTTCAGTACCTGAGTCATAACCAAATCTATTTGATCATGCTGCAAGAAGCGATCAAAGTCCTCAAACAGAAGTACACGCATTCGTGTATCGTCATGAGACCTTCTAGGAGACAGTGCCGCGTGCAAGTTATTGACCTTCAACCCACTGGCGTTGACCACGTATATTGGCCATGACTTCAGTGAAGCCAGTGCCATGATAAGACTAGTTTTACCTACACCTGGAGGTCCATACAACAAAAAATTCAAGGGTTTGTTTTCGTCCAATTTTTGCAAAATCTCATGTTGATCTTGGTACTTGTTCAATACAGTGCGTATTGTGTCCAGAATATCTTCACAACCGACAAGGTTTTCTGGTGACCGTGAGCGATAGGTGCCCTCTGATTCCCAGAATTCATCATCGTAGTTGAATCTGTACAGTGATTGCGCTCTGTTTTGATCCCTAGCGTCCATCTCTGCATCAAGAGCTTGGAAAGCTTGTCGGTCTCGAAACCATATCCGGAACGCATTGTTACAGTCTTCCACATATGCTCGCGTTTGGCCAAAAAACGCGTCCCCTTCCATGAAGCTGGCTTTGTCGCTTTCATGAGATTCTCGGTATACACCGGATATGTCCCAGTGACGACAGATTCGTGCTAAGTAGGCAGAATTTCTTTTCGTGTAAACATGAAATGTGAACTCTTCGCTGACGCCTGTCGCACTTGCCTTGTGTATACGTGCGTGCGAGACGTCTTTGATAACAAGACCTGGCTTGAGCAAAGTGGGCCATAGCCGCTGGTACATCATTCGCATCATCATGCCGCTTCAGATAAGCTCTCCATCCATCAGTGCACGTATTGCTGTTGATTCTGTAACCTATATAAAACCCTGCTCGCCTTATTCAATCTGACACGTCGACTGGACTGCGACTGTGCCATCTGTCCTTCGCTAGCTGTCTGCGCAAACTTGTCGCCAGCACATGCGACTTTTCAAGAGTGAGAGGGCTCATTCAGCTCATTCCGCTTAGAAAGACAAAAAGAAAAGTTTACGCTTGTCAGCGATCACAACGGGAGCCTTCTCCATAAGACCCTAAGGCGGCAGCCCGGAGCTATGACCATAGGCCATAGCACAGAGGGAAAGGAAAACTTGTAAACCTATCCCAATCTTTTGCTGAAGCTTAAGACGTAGTGAGACAGTGTGACCCAGATTGTCCTATGATGACAGGCAGTGTGGTAATACTGTATCCATAGCCCATGAGAGCTCCCTCCAATGCTTCATGCTGTGTTTCCCTTTTTTGCAGCTTTTCCTCATTTCTTGTATCAGGGCATGATCCTCCTTCCACAATAGTCATGCTCCTTGGATTTCCTTTGGGCATCACTGGTGTTAAGGCTGTCAGTCTGGAACCTGAATCGTCATTTTGGCGCAAGCACTGCTGTTGTTCTGTTGTCATTTCCACATCATTCCACGCCAGAGCATATGCTGTACTGGGTGTTGCAAGCTGACATTGCTATGCAGCTGCGCAGTGATGAGAATGATTGTGCAGTCAGCATGGCAAAAGAGCAGTCTTCATAGTCAGAAAGTGATGCGGCTGCAATTCTGAAGGCAGCTAATGCTGTAGCAGCAGTGATGGAATCTGCCTGTGCCGCTGTCAGAGGCAGCTCAAAAGCAGTTGGCATACACAAGGACTAAGACTCCTTCAAAAGCTGTTAATCAGATTGACAAATGTCAGCCAGCATGCACCCAAAGAAGGTCCCACCTGAAATAGTGTTCTTGAGATGTTTCCTCAAGGCTGTCATCTAAAGCTTGTGTCACGCACCTGATCAGCAAAGACATATGTTGCTCTCACTGAAGTAAGCTCTTGGGCATTGCTATTGAACCTGACGGCATAGACCTGGAGACCAAAATCTGTGTGGTGTCACTTTGCACTTTGGGTATTATTGTCATGCAACTTTTGAACTAGTTTCCTTGGATTTGAAGGTGGTGTAAGCTTTGAATTGTGCATGTGGCGTACATGGCAATATTGCAGCAATGTGATATTTGCTACGACTACAGGTGAACTTCAGGTGACCTTTGTGATAAGGTCCGGGGCAGCAGCATTGCAGTCAAACGTTTGTAGTTGCTATGTTGCACTGTGTAGCTGCTATGATTGCTGCAATCTGTGCAGCTTGGTGAGGCGCGGGTGATTGCAGTAGCGTAATCAGTCGTATAATTGCAAAACATGTCACAGGCCGCCTCAGACACCTTGTCAGCAAAAGAGGTGTTCACACTTTGTTTTCAGTCAACCTCAATCTTGATGCACCAGCTCACCAGTGCAGCTCAGTATGAATCACACTCAAACGGTTTGTGTCATGGCCACACGTATCCTGACCCATATATAACACCCTGATGACCCCACTCATTGGAGATGAGTGCCTTCATGGGTTTGGCTAGGACTTTGACCCATGTAACCACAGTGAAAACACTTCATTGCCATTCTTGCCCCGAAAAGGTCGCATGCACGTCGACGAAGTCGTTCCCAAATTTTTTGGCCATGCCTAGGCCTGGTGCTTCGACCAAAAAATTCACGAATCGACACATCTGTACAAAGACTTCAAGAACTCAGGACACTGCGCAATACCTATTGGGGAAAAAGGCTGCTTGTCAATTTGGCACTTGATGCATCACATATAATGCAAGCGAGAAGTGGCTGTACAGACATGTCCTACTGTACAAACATCAGCATATGCCATGTGTAGCATGACAATCACTGAAAGCACAAGTCCAAGCAAATGCATGGAAGCTAATGTACATGCAGATACAGGTGTATGCCAGTAGAATCAAGACGACTCTGTTGGCATGTTCTTTCCTTGGCAGATATGCCGAGGCCATCCTCTCAGGCTCATGATACAGCTTGTGGCTTGTTACATCCACTGGAATTAGTGCCCAGCAGGCTCCTGTTGTGCCCCTTCTGCACACCATACATACCACATGGCTGACATGTGCATGTGCATGTGCTGGCCATACAGACTCACTTGACGGTATATATGTGATGTGCTGTGTTTGACTTATGGTCTGCATGTATGTAGTAAACGATGAGCTACCGGTTGGCAAAAGGTGATGTGGGCCGGCGGCATGGTGTGCAAGTTGCAAGTGGGAAGCTGGGCACCATTGTAGTTTGGTGTAACGGTCGTACAGTATGCAAATCTAGACGCAGCTGTAAGAATAGATGATGGTAGGACCATAACGATACAAGTCAGCATGAACGTGGCCATGACTCACACTAGTGCTCATTGTCTGCAGGTTGATGCATGTGATCTGGCAGACTCTACTGGAAGTGAGGTGCAGCACCCACTGTTGGACAAGGTCAGGCACTGCAGCGCCAATTCAGATCAGGCTGCCTCTTTCTTCCTGCACCTGTTTCACCCTGTTCCCCACAAGCGCATTGCAGCAGTGGATCATGCGTGGACTGCCAGCACACTCAGCAGGATGTATGATGAGATGGGTCTCAACTGCAGCACCTCTGCAGCAGCAGGTAGATGGTCCAGGATCAAGCAGAGCTGTACTAGGGGGCTGTGCGCCTTCATGCCTTGCTGTGGTGGTAGAAGCCCAACCGTGGAAGCTGAGACTCATCTGACTGTCAGCTGCTCTCATCCCAACAGCGAGACTCAGGTTGGTGACCTGTCATGCAGCCGTCTGTCTGAGAGGACGCCATCTTTGCTCAGCGGGGACAAGACTTCCCAGAGTGCAGCAGCAGATACAGACAAGCCTGAGAGTGTCCAGTCCCAAGCAGACAGCATGCAGACAGCAGCTGCCCCCAGTGCCTTGCAGACGTGCTGGAACAAAGTCAAGAAACCTTTTGCAGGCAGATCCATGCGCCGCGGCCAGCGTGTCAACAAGGGTGTGACTCACTCTCTAGCAGCGGGTGCTCCAGGTGCTGTTGAGGTTGTGGAAGTTGACAAGTGTATCCTGGCACCAGCTGCATACAAGAAGCAGCAAGTGCTCATCAGAGCTGTGACTGCGACAGCTGTGCCTGGCATTCCCCCACAGCTTGAGGTGCAGGACCTGCAGCACCAACAGCAACCCATTAGCGGTTGTGGTCAATGCCTGTCAAGTCACAAAGAAGGCATAGTCGAGACGGAGGAACTGCTCACAGATCACAAGGCAGCAGTTGACGTGAGGAAACACAGCAGCAGTGAAGAGCAGCTGCAGCAGCCAGTAAAGGGGCAATCTGCAGAGAGCATCTGGTAACCGCTGTTGTCTACTGAAGCTGCTGGATGTACATCACCTGGTGCTGTTTGCATAACAGATTGCGATGCTTGCTTGACAGAACTTTGTGTTACTGCATGCTGTGATGTATATACCTGTAGCTTTATAGTATTGCGTGTCAATGCTGGAATGCTGCTACTAATCTGTTGAGACAACTGTGTTTGACTGAAGCTGTGTGTGCAAGCGTAATCATGTCAACATCACTGATCGTCTTGTTGCTTTGAAGGAGCCTTGAAGGAACCAATGGAAAGAGGGGGTGGATAAGCAGGGCCAAGAAGCTTCTGCAGCGGCTGCGGAGGCGATGAGCAATAGGCAATGCTGTTGCATTTAGCCACGGAGGGGTGTACCAAACATCCTCACACCTCCATGGTATCTCTCTAAGCCATCATGCTTCAGTTGTGAACCACCACTGAAATCACCATGCTCATCACTGCAATCATGTTGCCTGTTTCATCACTACACGCAGCTGGCAGCAAGTTGTGTGCATGCATACTGTTCATTTGTCTCATCCTGCCTTTTTCCATGTGCCCGTCAGCAACTTTGTTACTGTTGTCATTGTGCTGCAGACTGCAGCAAGCTGAGTATTGACTGACTTGTTGACGTACATGAAAGAAGTCTTGACTGCATTGTGTACAGGCTTGAGTAGCACTGGCTGGGCTTCAGAGCGTGCAGCGTCATGCAGCTCCTTCAGTCAAGGCTGCCGCTTGCCAATTCTCTGGCCGCCACAGCTTTCCGTGCAAAGCGCCACTTCCTGAGTACCCACATGCATACAACAGGTGGAGGCAGCCTATGGTGTATGGAACCCGCATCATGCAGCTTCACCTCTACTTTGCTAGTAGCCTCCACCTGGCCCAGGTAACCAACAGACCAGGCTTGGTCAGCTGTGTGAGCCAGATACTCCCATGCTCATACCATTGCTGTACATCTAACACGTTTTGTTCTGGTCATATGATGCAAAGCTAAGGACTGCATATCCCGGCTATGAGCAGCGACATTAGCACACACAGGATGCAGACCCCTGCTGACATACACCTGTTGCTGACAAGCTGCTGTTTGTGACTGTGCATGATTGCACAGAACATGATGAACATGGCAATAAAGCAGTCTCAGACAGCAAGCTGTTCAGTTGCAGTAACAATCTGTGCTTCCCAAGGCATCCCTTGTCCCTTGTTGTTAATGCAAAAGATAAGCCATGCATTCATGCAGTGCTTGAGCTTTGCCATGCCACACAAGAGTGCATTCTGACAAATTTGCAGCAGCACCATGGAAATTGCTGCTCATATTGGAGCCCAGGTTGTAGCGACAGATACCTGCAGGTTGGGATGGTACTTGGCAAGAGCCAGCGCATCTGGCGTCTGTAGAGCTGGGTGGTTCATAGGCAAAGACTGCAGCAAGACTCCATTCTGATTACATCTCTTGTGCCCCAAGCTGTCCTGCCCTGCAGCTGCTTGCTGATGCCCTTGCTGATTCTGATCTTGGGGCTGAGTCTGGGGCTGATCCAACAGCAAATCTGTGTCTAGGTCAGCAAACTACTGTGCTTCCTGTGTCATCCCCCATGTGGCTGAAGGCTGGGGATGGACCTGGGGATCTGATTGGCAGTCAACTGATGCAAGCGTGTGCTGTTGCAAAACTCCAAGCGCTGTCCTTTGCAATGGCTGTTTACCTACAGACAGTTGATCGTGATTGAACTCCAAAGACTTCTGCTCAGACTTATGCCAGTCGAGGATTGGGTGAGTGCAGATGACAAAACAAAATATGTTCCACCCACTCTGTGTATTGGCTTAGTGGACTAGACCTTGACTGGGACTTTGGACACAAATCAAGACAGGGCTTAAACTTGCACACGGCAACCGCAATCTTGCACGTGCTGAAGTCGAGCATATACAGAATTTTCCACAGTGGACAATAAGAACGTATGCTGCGCTTTTACAATATTAAGGCAGAGCAGACGCGT
>JAABUP010003920.1_pt1 | contig 25444 bp, 30 predicted proteins | sample 5559201 | NCBI WGS metagenome assembly JAABUP01 (sample SAMN10711887, study PRJNA513373) | rock metagenome | isolation source: Antarctica rocks | place: Antarctica
CTGGCTCAAGTCCACTGCATGGGTCAGTTTTTGATTGTCAGATGCACAGCAGATGTTTGCTGAGGTGACACAAGAATTGTACATTGATGTGCAGCATGACTGCACAGGTGCAAACAAGGCCCCAGAGAAGAAGGATTGCAACAGATCCTGCCACCAATGCAATTTTATGGCACGCCGAAATTCACGGTGCTGCCTGAGTGACGCGCTCTGACATGGTGCATTTGACTGCCCAAGCAGGCTTCAAGACAACAGTGCGCTGTGCTGCATGTACCTGACTGCCACTATCAGGCTTCAAGATGAGAGTCTTTGGCTTGCCCTTCTTGGGGCTTTTGAAGTCCTTCCACAAAGTCTGGAGATCTTCTGGCAAGACATACGTCTTGGGACAGAACTGGTAATGTCCAGGGAACAGTGCTGCCATGGCTGTGATGCTGCGTGCAAGCGTCTTCTTGCGACACAGCTCCAGCATGCCAGCAAAATGGTTGATCTTCTGCAAGAATGCATTCAGGATGTCAACTTTGTGACCCACAGTGACCTTTCAAAAATTATGACAAAACAAGCACCTTGCAGCAATGGAGTTGGTCTGCAGATGCATTGCCAGAAAGTTCATCATTCTTGGCACAACAGGGTTTGCTGGAGGACCATGAGCCAGTGCATGAGTGTGTAGCAGTGCTGTAACAGTCTCATGGTGACAGTATTTCACCTGCATTGGCTGCATAGCAACAGCCCTGGCCAGACTGATGGACTGGTCAGACCAGAACAAATCCCATTCATCTGTGTCATCAGACTCAACCCAGCCAAGCTGCGTTTGCACCAGATGTACTGCAAGCAGACAGCCACACTTCAATATCCAGGAAAGGACAAATGCATGAGGAATGTTGCAATGTTGCTAGTCATTTCAAAAATACTCTGGCAGCATGCGGCACGTGCTACTTGAAGATGAGGCATAGTGAGAGGGTGTTCCTCTGGGTTGTGTCTGGCAACAAAGTATTTGACAAAGGTTGACAAGCAGCAAAGTATTGCTTACTTGTAGAAGCAAGGGCACTCACACAGATCGTATTTGCAGTTTATCAAGTTAATGCAGACTTTGGGTGTGCGCTGCCGGCGGGGACTTGCAGGTCGCATGGCACATCACACACACTGGTGGTGCATCCTGCAGTTGTCTCACTCGCAGCTAGAGAAACGGCTGACCTCCTGCTGCATTCTTGATTCCACAAAGTCGCAGAGCGCCTAAATGCGGCGCTGACTGAGGATAATAAGTTTAGCATTACTTTGCGGCATGTTGGTGAAAACTTGTGCAAGCCTTCACTTGCCGTGATCAATGACCAATCGAAGACCTGCAATGCTCGATGCGGGCCACAAATCTCCAGTCAAGTGATGCAATGCAGACAAGTCGCATCACAGGTCTGAGCACAGGTCAACCTGTGCTGACTCGAATTTGCATTCCGAGCAAAAAATCCAAGGATAGCCAAGCGACAAGATACAAGAAGTCAGCCAGTGACATCTTCCGAAGCGACGTGATCCAAGGCGTTTCTCGGCCAGGCTGCGCAAAGCTGGCCGTGTAGAGGACTGCCATCGACTAACACCAGCGCCAGCGAGGCTTGAAACTGGCTGGCGCCATGGACGAGTCTGACAGAGAAAGTTGGAGCTTCGTGGATGAGGACGAGGCCAAAGGTCGTGTTTCTCCCGCACCATCTTCAGAAGTATCCACTGATCTGACTCAAGGTAACTTCACCCGGCTGTGTGCCTTTGCCTGGCAATCGTGGTCTGCAGGAAAGCTTGTCATATGTAGCTGAAGATGTATTTCGACCTTTTGTCTCCGCGTGACTTTGCAATTAGCCACGTTGCTGAGAACAGGCAACAAAGACACTGGTTTTTGCTGTGTCTTGTGAGCACATTGTGACTTCAAGCTGTGATAGGAGCAGGTTGCCCTCCCATGCTATGCTGTGACAAAAGTCGCTGCAAAATGGCAGTGCTGTGGCACCGTGACTGTCATGCGCTTAAGTCTGACGGAATGGCTAACTTAACATCCAAGCGACGTTCGTGTTTGGTGTGTACGCTTGTCACAGACAGATCGCCGTTTACCCATCCCACGATCCTCCGACACCGGTCAAGTCTCTGGCACTCTGCTTCAGCTGATCTGTCTGAATGTAGGTGGCACAGCAACATCTACAGGAGAAGTATCTCGCACACAGTCGTTGGTCACTAGCGGGCAACTCAACGGTATGCCAGGAGAAAGCGGCAACGACAGGTGGGCAAGCTTTTCCGCTGCTATTTCCTCACCTGCGCTGCCAGGTCTTTACTTGCGCTACAAGCTCAACAAAGTCATGTGCTGCAGTCCCTCGAGGCCAGCAGTATTGGAGGCGGTCGATGGCAGCTCCCCTCAGCAGCAGTGGAATCTCTCCAGCTCCTTGAGCTCTTCTGAAATGCAAATGTATCAGCGCCCCAGCTCACTCGCTTCTGCCTCTGAAGGTGATGACTCTGGGACTCACTTCTCTCCAGCAGCCTCCCAGGCAGCACAGGTTGCAGATGCCACGTCAGATGCAGATGCAAGCTCAGTTGCAGCAGGCAACACAGTTCCCCCTGAAGGCCTCCCTCCTCTTCACACTGCCATGGAGGATAGGGATTACAACTACAATGACAGTGACAGCATGTCTGTGACCAGCGCTGGGACTGCTGTCATGGTAGGACACCCCGGCAGTGACGAAGAGGAAGACACGGCAGAGCGCAGGTGGCGCCTTGCTGAACAGAGGGGCAATGACATCCGTCGTGCACGTGCTCCTCCCTGTCCCAAGGCAATTGGCCCTGACTGCTTCCTGAAGGTCATTGTGGTAAGCTCCTCTGTTTCTTTGTCAGCATGCTATGCTCTCATACTTCACTTCATCTTACTCTGCATTTGCACTGTGTTCCAGGAACACAAATGGCATCACCTCGCCACCATTTTTGCAGCATTGAATTGTGTGAAACTACACGTGTCGATTTGTGTTGGTGTCAAATGCATGGTTAAGAGTGACAACACCACATATGGCTGCTGAGGTGAACTGCTTGCTATGCTGGACAGGTTGGCGAGGTCGGTCTGGGCAAGACTACCTTTATTCAGAATCTACAGGCAGCCTTCCAGCCTGATGGCCCCTCCACCCCCCGGGTAGCCCCAACCCAAGATGAGGGTGCCAACATCTATGAGCTGTTTGAGCAGTCCCCGCAGCAGCTGTGCACTGAAGTTACCATCAACACAGAGACCTCAAAGTTCCATTACCTGCTTCAGGTATGTGTCCTTGTCAGAAAGATCGTTCAGTCTGCTCTGCGCTTGCAGCAGCGTGGTGCACAGAGTCAGGTTCTGTGCAACTGTAGTCCCGCAATGCCACTCACACTCGCATATCTGGCTCTGCAATGTCTTGTCACTGTGTACAGTCCAACTAACCTGTCAATACACTTTGCATCTTGACAATTGGTTCACCTGGTCAATCTCTCTGCTGCTACGCAGGACACACCAGGACTGGTGTACGGACAGACCAATGTGCGCATTCCAGATCACATCACAAAGCAGAACAATGCCTATCTTGCCTGGGAGCAGGACCCCACGCGCTGCGCACCCATGTCTGCCAGTATTGATCACCGGGTGGACGCTTGCCTCTTTTTCCTCAACCCTAACCACTTGAAGGATGCTGAAGTGGCTGCTATGGCTGCATTGGCAGAAATGGTGCCTGTTGTCCCTATGATTGCCAAGGTGAACACTGCTGCTCCTTGCTCCATGCTGCTGCTGCTGCTGTTGCTGCTGTTGCTGCTGCTGCTGTTGCTGCTGCTGCTGCTGTTGCTGTTGCTCTGCACTTTGCTGCTGATGTTTGCAGCTGTCTGGCATTACATTGTGCCAGCAACTGCATGCCATGATTGTGGTGTACACTTCAGAGCTAACGCCTTCTGAGATGCACTAAAGCTATATCAGGGGTGAGATGAGAGGATTGGATACATTCTCCTGTTTTCCTTTGCTTTGACTCTTGGATGTTGTGGTGCAGGCTGACATCTTCATGCCCAGCGAGCTGACAGCCTTCAGGCTGCATGTTCAGAAGCGTATCACCGAGGAAGAGGAAAAGCTGGGCAGGACAATCATGTGGCGCCCCAATGAAGCTCCCCAGGGTGAAGAAGAATCTGCAGTAGGGGAAGACCATGGGCGGTGCTCTCAGCCACCGTTTGCTGTCATTGCCAGCAACAACACAGACTTGGCAGTTGGGAGGTAAGCTGAAGCTGGTCTGTGCCTTCTCACACCATGAAACTGTGTGAAAAGTGATATAGATGAAACAAATCCATACGGAATTGAGCATTCATGCATAATCTGCAGATGTGTTTCTGAGAGGTAAACTTTTTGCAACCTGCAAGATGACTAGGCAGTGATGTAGCAGTGTGAATGTGGACACTCTCTGACACAGTGTTAGGATGTCAAATGCCTGCATGCTTTACACTGCTGCTGCACAGTTGTAGCAAACATGGTTGCATCACCTAGTGTCCTCATTCACCTTAGAGCTGCTGTCAACAGCTTGACCCTTGTGTGTGCAGGTTCTGGCCTGTCCGTACGTACCCTTGGGGAAAGTGTGAAGCTCTGTCTTCTTCCAACTCTGACCTTTCAAGCCTGAAACGTCTGCTGTTTGAGGATGGCTTTGCTGGTCTGAAGCAGGCCACAGAGAAAAGATACTACGAGTAAGGCTGCTGGCCTAACTGTGCATCAGCATTATCAACTTTGAAACTGTACGCAGGGTTGTAGGATTCAACAAGCAGCTTCCAAGATGTGTGATGTATCAAATTGTCATTTGGGGTCCTGATTGTCTGGATTGGCACTGCTGCTTTGTCTGACTGTGGTTGTGAGCCACTATGGACTTCTATGTCGACAGCCCACTGTCTGTTTGCATGCTGTGTGTGCAATGCAAGAATGCAGTCGCCAAACTGCTGTTGCATCACCAAATTGAGCTGAGGCACAACTTGTTGCAGATCTGATTGCTCACACTCATTGCTTCCACATGTGACATGTGCATCCGCTCAATGTGTGTCAAGCCAAGGCAAAAACCCTACATGCTGGTTGCTTACTTGATGCCACATTTTGCCACAAGGCAACTGAAAAGGACTGTTTGGAAGAGCTGGGACTGTGTGCAGGTTCAGGACAGCCCACTTGACCCAGCCGGCAGCAGGGCAGGTAGGGCCTGTGACTGAGGATGTTACTGACACTGAAGAGGAAGAGGTGACAGAGACATCTGTTGAGCTGGAGACTGAGTCTGACACAGATGATGTCTCAGACATTTCACAGACAGAGGATGTGGTGGCAGTTCCAGCTGAAAATGTGTAAGTTTCAGAGCCTCTGCTGTGAACTCCTTCATTGTGTTAGGTTACTTGCACAGCAGCTTGATACACATGCTGTACAGCAGCTTGATACACATGCTGTACAGCAGCTTGACAAACATGCTGTACAGCAGCTTGATACACATGCTGTACAGCAGCTTGACAAACATGCTGTACAGCAGCTTGATAAATATGCTGTACAGCAATTTCAGTTGTATTTGGCCTGCTCTTTGAGCAATGCGTCATTGAGAGAGGCCCTCACTGTAGATGTGTTTGCTCTGTAAGCCATGGTGCTTGTGATGGTAATGTTGCTCTGATCGCTGATGCAACGCTGTGCCTTGTACACAAACATAAGGGTAGCCATTGGCAGCAGACTGTGGCTATGCAAGCACACCTTCTAGCCAAACTAGAAAGAAGATCATTCAGCATGTTTCTGATTATACAGCATGTCTCTGAGTGTTATGTTGCTTATCATCATCATCATCAAAATCGTACACATCTAGTCAGCAAGCACTGACTGCAGGGAGGGTGGTCATGTGGAGAGGCGTGGCCGCCGCAACATGTGGATGTGGGGCGCGATCATCGCCAGCATCGTCTGCTGCTCTCTGATCGGCAGCAACAACAAGCTGCAGGCCGACAAGAAGGCACTGCAGAAGGAGCTCAACTCTGCCAGGAACCTGGCAGACATGAAAGACCAGGTCATGTCCGGCCTCCAGGCATCCCTCAGTATTGTCAACCACCACCACAACAATCAAATGCAGGCTTTGCAGAATCAGCTTCGCTCTGTGCCAAGACCACCCCAGGTCAAGGTGTGGACCTTTGATGGTGCCAGATACTGACAGATTGTCACAATCTGGTCACAATACTACTGTAACGACTGTATTACCGGTGATACTTGTGTATACAGTGCCCAAAGATCAAAGGTGTCAGCATATCAGCGCGTCTTCACAACTCCTGGCCAAGAAGACTGGCAATCGAATTGTACATTGTTCAAGATAACTCATCAGCACAGCCAATCGTCCTGCCGCTGCTGACGGATGTACAACACAAATTCTGCACCCTGCTTGTACTCTTTCAAAGCTGCTCCTGTTATGTGTTCTGCTCTAGTGTGTAATATTAGACATTTTGGGACAATGTCAGGTTGATTTGTGCTGCGATGTGACAGCGCTGAACATGATTGAATGAAGAAGGTGGCATAGATCAGTAACTGTCAAGTGTACCATGAGTTTGTATCCTACACTGACAGGGAAGGGGCTAGGTCAAGCAAATTTGCAAGTTTGTAGCTGTACAGAAATTGGGTTTAGAGCCGTATTTGATTGCTGATCTATGCCCCTTCCTTGTTCAGTCATGTAACAAATCCGCTGTTGTACAAGATTTTGAGCTTTGCTGTCTTGCTATTCTTATCAGAACTATGCGTAGGCGGTCACACAGACGTACCAAGTGCTTAGTGGCTTGGCAAGATAGTGTGAGATCTCACCCTGTTGCTGATGCAACCTAGACCTGTCTTGTGCTTTCCTGCTGCCTGAGCTGTAGTATGAAAGTCACGCCTGTGTGCTGAATGTGTGTCTCAAGACACATTATTGAGCTTGGCTAGGCTGTGATTTGTGCAGGCTGCCTCACAAATGGAGGCATACAAGCCACTAGCTGGAGAAGCGCATCTGAAGCCTCATACTGTGAGTCCTCTTGTCTGCAATATGTCTTCACTCTAGTACTTGCACCAATCTTACCCGCTGGATTACTCACGACATCTTTTGTTGCTGGGCCACCTATACTGGGTACCTTTGGCATCATGTGGCCTGTACATGCAATAACACACACCTGGTTGGTTGCCTACAAGATAAGTTAGATAGTACATACTCCTTATTGTCAGCATCAACAGCCTGTCTGACTTACAGTGAAGCTTGTAGCAAACAGACTTATTTGCTGTTTCAGGTGGTGCAAATGAGAGACAGTCTGGGTGTTGGCTCTGGCTGCACAATGCTCATCAGTGCATGGCGTGAAACCCTGCAGCCTGCCGCAAAGCACACCAGGCGACAGGCACGCTTAGCTGCTGCTCAAAACGCAAGCAATGACGAAGCCATCATTGTGCAGGTAATCCTTCCGGCTTTTGGCTTTAGTTTCTATGGCAGTCCTGAGTACAACAACTTGACACTTGTTCCAGAGCGTCTGCTTTGCTCCAGGGCTGTGCAGCAGTGATTCCCAGACTGTTTGGCCTAGGCTGGGCTGCTGCTGCCTTGTTCTTACTTTGCGCTCTTTTCAACCCCAAAAGCGTCTCCTTTAATTCTGAAACGTCATCCCTACGCTGGAAATCCAAATAGAGAAACGTCTGGGGACAGTAAATTTACACGTTTCTACATTGTGGAGATGTTTTAGTTGTGCCTGCAGGTTGTTGATGCAGAAGAGCTGTCTTCTCCAAGTACCAACACCTCTGCAGCTCCAGCACCAGGATCTGAGGATGTGGCCCACTTTCATCTGCTCCAAGAGGCTGCTACACCCCCAAGGTGTGGGTTTTGTACAAAACCTTTGTACAAGCCCCACACCTTCGGCTCAGCTTCCCACACTGCTGTGCAATCTGTCAGTCATGCTGCACGCACAGCAAGCAGACTGAGCTCAGCTGCTGGAGCTCACAGCCTGGTAGCGGTACAGTACACCGCCCAGCATTCAGCAAGCCATGCCCTGGCTGCGGCCACAGCTGTGGTCGAGTTCTCCCAGTCAGTTGCCGACAGAACCTGCCGTCTTGGGCAGAGCACAAGCCTTGCTCTGTTTCATGGTGCCAAACAGACATCTGCAAGCCTGAAGCACCATCTGGCTGCAGCTCAGGGTGCTCTGCAACAAGCTGGCCATGCAAGTGCTCTTGTGCTGCATTCGTTTGGCAGTGATGTTGCAGAGGCCTCGAGAACTGTGGTCAGGAGTGCTCCGGTGGTTGCAAGGAAAATACAGGAAGATTTGAGCCATAAGCTGGAGGGTGCGCAGGAAATGGTCAAGCATGCTGGGCATTCAGTTGCTCACAAAGTGACCCATGCCACACATCATGTGAGTTTGGTCAACCATCCCCTTGCTGCTGATTACATCCAAGTGACAACCATCATTTTGGTTGACCAAGTTGCAGCATGTATGGGCAGCTCGGATAATGTGATGAATCAATTGCCATGAGCAGCCTGGATCTGAGTATAAGCCAATTTTGAGTTTTGGCTGGATCACATTTGCAGGTCAGTACAGCAGCCAATCAAACTGTGCACAACATGAGGATACTCAATGCCAAGGTCAGCATGCCAAGAATAGGCTGGGATGCCAAAACTTGGCTGCGCATCATGGCACGATTGGGGCTGCTGGGTGCAGCCCTGTAGCAAGTGTACATTATTGGTGTAAGGCAGGGCACAAAGTGTGCCTGCAAGTATCACCCGGGGAGGACAGGCAGGCTCTATACAATGTGTTGCTGAATGACTGTGAATTAGGTTGCCTGAATCATGTGCTGTATCATTGCTGGTCAGAACCTTGCAAATTGTTTTGTACGCAGGTCTTGTACGTTGCCTTAGGCATTTTTCCCATCCCAAGGAGCAGATCTTATGTGCATGCCAAGCACTGGAGAAAATTGTATATACAGATGCAGTGTGTTGTACTAGTACCTCACGGTCTCAGCTAACATGTGGAATTAGCTGTACAAGCCACCAATGTATGCATGTATGTATAGTAGCAGACAGAGGTTGTCGAGACAACAGTGTTTTTCAAGACCGCAAATTTGTAGCAGACCACTGCAGCAATAATGTATAATAATCTATCGATGACATAATTGGTGATACGTCCCGTCACTATTTGGATGTATCTGTGTCCAATGTACGTCTGTTCCAGCGCCGTTCAAGGCGCACCTGCAAGCCATAAGTAGCAGGTGGCTGTTGTGCAGTCCAAACATGATGATATCAATAGGCATTCTCCACTTCCATGTGGGGGGGGCATCAGACAGCACTTGAAATTCAAATCGCCACTGTCATGGCGGGTGACAGCTGTCTCGGATTTTACCGTAATCTTAAGGCAAATGTTTAGAGTCTTGAACTTGATGCGTCAGGCTGCGCCGATCAGAAGGCCCCCCGCGGTTTCTTTACGGTCTACATTGCAACTTGCAGTGTGGCAACATGCCACCAAACCAGATCCAATACTCAGAGAAGTACTTCGACGACGTGTATGAATACAGGTGAGGCTCTGGTACTTTGAAGCTTAGTTTGATTGCTGATCATCTTAGTTGCAAGACGGCGAATGGCAAGCTTTACCAGCTCAATTTGCTACAGCCAGCTCCGATGACATCAACAGACTTGTCAATAAGCTTGCAAGCGATTTGTCTCTCGCTGTGATGCAGGCATGTGGTTCTCCCCAGTGACATAGCTGCCCTTCTGCCAAAAGGACGCCTGCTGCCGGAGGTTCGGTTTAATGCTCTTGCATGGATCGCCACCGATTGTGAAAGGCTTTGCAGGCCTCCTTACCAATGCTATGTGCAGAATGAGTGGAGGGGGATTGGTGTTCAGCAGTCACGAGGCTGGGTGCACTATGCCATACACAAGCCAGAGCCACACATTATGCTGTTCAGGTACTGGCAGGCTGAAGTACAGTGCTGTGAATGTAGTAAAGACCAAGCCTGGTCACAAGTCTCTCGAAATGCAAGCGTTGATGCTGACACTGACCTTTCCCGATGACAGGCGGCCAAAGAACTACCAGCAGAATCAGGGAATCGCTATGCAGGCCCAACAAGCAAATGGAATGGTGCAAGTCCAGTAGCTGCACAGATTGGCAGCCGCACAGCGATCCGAAATGAAGCTGAAAGTCGTTTTTTTGTACTGACTGAAGCACAGAAATGAATGTTACCAGGTGCTGCTCGGGCTTGGCAGTCAAGGTGTTGGTGAATGGCCCTTTTGTATGAGTATGTGCATTGTTTTTGCAGAATTGCAAAATGAATGACCTGCCTGATCTTCAACAGCATGCATTTCACATGCTTGTGATAGATTTACGAATGCCAGCAAAAGGCCATGTCGTGATGGGACACTGCTTTATTGATTTGAATTCAGGTAGCGCTGCAAAGCACAAGAAATGTATTTGTAGGTAGCAAACAATTTGTCAGCACTTAAATACACTTGTGACCCTTATGACTGACCTGTGTATCAGAGACAAGCAAGACATCACTCTGCTACACGTTGTTGTCTTGTATGATGCTTGAAGTTACTGCAAGCATTTACTGTACAAGATGAACTACATGAATTGTGACTTGCTTGCATACTATGTCCACCTTGGCAGAATCCGAGCTTGGGTCAATGACATCTTCGTTTGCCATAGCTGCATTGGATATGGTCCTCACTGTGGGGCATTGGCAAACCAATCCAGCTTGTACCTCCTGGTGTTTCATACACTGCCATGTTGTTTAAGACAGAGGTGTGGCAGAAGCAAAAGTCCTGACAACTGCAACTTGGTATCAACACACAGGCTTCACTGCTTGTTACTCATGCCTGTGACATACCACCTGGTATCATCCAAGTATTGAAACGAGCATTGTCAGAGCATGTTTGGTCTTTGTGGGCAAAGCAGATTATAAAAAGCATTTTGCACAAACAGAGGACCCCCAGCTGCAGCTTTTCCAAGGGGGGACTTCCATGCTACCCACTGCCCATGTTGAATTTTGGAGAGATCCTCGTCACCAGTGTAATGAGGATCCAATATTAGGAAAGCGCATTCCCCTGTTCTTTCATTATGGCTGATGCCGAGCAATGTGTAGGCAAGCACGCCACCTCCAATCTGCAAGCATACATTGATGACTTGTACAACGTGATTGAGCTGATGTGCAGCTGTGACCTGATCATGATCTCGGCAATTGTAGCACACTCACTGAGCAAGTGCAGTGCCCATGATGCAACTGCGCAATGCAAAGAAGACATGCACACAGAGCCAATTGCAGTCATAGGGCAGCAGACTGGTGGGGAAGGAAGCAAGTGCATTGCATTCTTACCATGATGGGGGTGCCCTGACTGTCAAGATGCTGCGCAATTTCTCTGGATTTGGTGCCCATTTCTGCCCCGGAGGCGACTGTGATGACCTTTGCTGTGACTCCCAGTCGCTCATCAAGGACATAGCCTAGCTCAATGGCACCAATCCATTCCCTGGACCCCACAAATGACTGGGACTTGTCTCCTATACAGAAGGTACAGGCTCTAATTGAGTTCCAAACCCAGACTACTGTGCCAAGCTTGACACCTCACATTGACTCAAGCATGGAAAAGCAGAGTCACATTGCCTCCCACGTGGAAGCCATCAACGTACACATGCAGAATACTGGTGATACTGGTAGTGCTGGATCTCAGTACAAAACCAGACATCACAAGTATTGAAAGCACAAATGGTAACAGCAGCCTGGACAGCAAAGTAGCAGAGTATGCTCTGCTGCAGGGCTATGCTTTTACAGCAGCCACATGCATGCCAACTGCTAGCTGCAGACTTAGCAAATGCACCAGTTGTAGGGGATGCACCAACCTATGTCCACCAGGGTCTGTTGGATGTCTCTCAGAGCGGGCACCGCCTGCTGTGTGTAGTGCTGATGCCTGAACCAGGAGTGGATTGTTTGCAAGGATCGGTATGCACAACCCCACCCTGCATCATCTGTCTTGTCCTGTAGATGCAAACACACACATGACACCACTACACACAGACATGCTACCACGTTACAGGGTACTTCTCATTGCACTGTTGGTGATTAGGTTCTGGTGCAAGACAGGTGGCATGATCACAGGATTGTGCCTGCAGCGACGAAGCATGCTGTGCATATAAATGTTGCAGTGCTGCTCTATGCATTATGTGAATCACAAGAGTTGGACAGTCATTGTACATGGCTCCAAGCTTGAGTCTTGTTGCCAACCTGGGAGAGACTTTGTAGTAGACTACAAACTTACTGAAGCATGATGCAGTGTAGCCATCACAACACATGCAATGAGTGAACATGAAGCCATGTTCATGATGTCAGCAATGCAAACAAAGCCACTCTGCAGGTTGTGCCACCTGCACTCAATAGGAACATGTTCCCTAAAGTGCCACACACACACATGAAAGTCAGGTGTGACGCAAACCTGCATGTAATGGTGATAGTCGTAGCTGCCCTCAATCATGTGGACAGTGCCCCCAGCAACTGGTGGTGGGTTAATGCCCACATGCACATCCTGCAGCCTGGCTGCTCTGGCCCCAAGCAGGCTCTTGGGTGGCCCCACTGCTGATCTGGGGTCTACAGCATTGTTCAGTCGTAGCAGGGGTCTGTTGGCAGGAAGGCCAAACCGGTCATGCAGTGCTTGCCTGCATCGTAAAGAATAGTGTATTGGCCTGAGGGTCACACTCTGTGTTGCATGAACATGTACATGTCCAACATTGTCAGTGTTGTCAAGCGTGACATGCTGCCCTTTTAGGTTCAGCATGCACCTGGGCAGCCCGGTGTAATAGTTGGCTTTTGATTAAATTGACGCCAAAAGGCGTAGTAAAATTTGTCTTTTTTTCCCTGTTTGCTTCAGCATGCAAGACCTTTGCCAGCAGCATCAGACATGATGTGCATGCTTGAAACATGAATACTTCAGTAACTATGACGCAGGATGTCTCTGCAAGCATGAAAGGACCACAGTAAAGCAGGTCTGCTCATAAAATTTGAGCCAATTTGACATGATATGCTGTTACAGTATGACTACCTGACTGGCCTGAGGTCCTCTTCTTCAGCTTTAGATGCCAGTGTGCCCTGCTGTGCTGAGCCTCTTCCCTTTGCTGCTTTGGGGTTAGCCAGGGGGTACATGAGGGTAAGACAGTGGGGCCAGCCTGGGGGGTGCACCTGCCAGGCACAACAGGGATGAAAACGACATTCAACCCTTTCCAACTCTTTCATGTAACTCCATCTTGATTTTGCCATTCAAGTCACAAATTGTCAGCATGTGAAATGCCAGGCATGATACACAACAGCCAACACCCTACCAAGGGGTGGGGCTTTAGCCTCAGCAGGAATGTAGACTATGCTGGCTACCATCAGGGTATGCCATGAACAATGTGCCAATCAAAACAAAACTATACAAATGCCGGGGATGATGTTGGCAGATACCAGCGCTGAAATTTAGCAGACATGGGAGTTACCCCTGACCAGCACAAGCAGAGCCACACTAGCAAGACAGCCACGATCATCTGCTAAAGAATGATTGATAGTCAGAAAGCCCTTTGGCCACAGCATTCACACGCTCCCACAAGAAAAGATCAAAAAGCACACTGAGTGCAAGACAGGAGTACCTGAAACACTGTCCAGGGCTGCAGACTGCCCTGCTGCACAATTTTATGCTGCAGCGCGCTCAACTGCCTTCTGATGGCAGGTTGTAAGTAGCTTGCTTGCAATTCTACCAGCGGCGCTGTGTTTGGCACATAGCAGAGCACACTCAGAGTGACTGTGGTGCTGTCATAGCTGCAGCTCCCACCTGGGTAGACACAGAACATGTGTGTATGTCTGAATAGTAATAATAATAATGATAAATTCGCTTTCCAGCTCATGATGAACGCTGGGTACGTGCAGGACAAGTCAATGTGTGTATGTTTTGAGGCAGTGCAAAGCATGTGTTCTAGAGAAGGTGCATCTGTGCAGAGCGTGAGGCTGGCATTGACACAGCATGCACCACCTGGGGAACACAACATGCCTGTATGCCGGTGCCAGCTGATGTTTGTGTAAGCATGCAAGTGTCTGAGCCTGCTGTACAGGACATGCTTCATGGTATATGCTGTTGCAACAGCTGAGCTGCAGTACACAGCTTTGTGCAGGCAATGCATGATGACGCAGCCATTCAAGCAATCTCCAGTTGGCAGTCTGAGCGTTGCACAATCAGCTACTGTGACCTTAAGCAAGACTGGCATAGGTGCATGCAGGCAGTACCTGCTACAGGCTGGTAGGTGATGCATGGCGACTGTGCAGCAGCCTGTGGCAAGCTTCCACTGTTCAGCAGTGTGATGTCAACAGCTTCTGCATGTTTGCGTCTGAAGTCCCCACACATTTGCTTAGCTTGACTGCTCTCGGGTGTCAGCAACATTGGCTCTGCATGTAAGCAGCAAGCTAGAAATTGAACAAAGGCGGACAGGATATGACAGGCATTCTGTCTTGTGCAGTCTATGCTTACGATGCATTTGCAGAGCATGACTGATTGGCTGCCAGCTACCATAGTGTCAACGATGAAGTGACAGGAAGGAAATTACTATGTCACCACTGTGCACAGTGTTACATAACGTTCTTTTGTCAGTGTGACCTGACCTTGCACACAGGAAATTGCACACCCAGCTCTGATCAAAGTGTCAAGACAGCTGAGATGCACTCATGGGATGAACGCCAAGCAAATGTACAGACAGAGCATGTGTGTCACATGAGTCTTGCAAAGATAGGATGTTGTGTGACGTGAGTCTTGCAGCTTTGGTCTCTGTGCAATGATAGCATGGTCAATACCTCCTGAGGGAGCTGTTGCGAGCAACACTGTAGCTGAGCTACATAGATCATCTGCTGCTGTGTGAATGGCATCAGCGATTGCCGCCTTAAAAGGCTGACTTGGGCCACAGTCTGTCTGTGCCTGACCAGGTGTGCTAGGCCTGACACCATACACATGCAACTTGACTGTGGATTCCCAGTATAGCTTGGTGAATGTCATCTCCAAGTATTTGCTGTCAAGGTTAAGAAGGTCATTGTAAGCAGCTGCATCTCTGATGTCTCCATCGGCTACGACTTGGGCTTCCACTGGCTTGGCTGATGTTGCATTATGCAGCTGAAACCAGGAAACACTGTCTGCTGTCAGGATGGCGCAGAGGAGCTGGTTCTTGCCCACACCAGATCTCTGCATGCAAACTGCACTTCGCACTTGGTCATGAGGTTGACACAACAAGAGAGCAACAGCTCAGACCTACCTACCTCTTGATATGCTTGCAAGGATGCATACGAGCAGATGCAAAGATCAGTAGCCTGTATCTGGGTAGTCATTTTCCCATGATCAGGTCTGTCTTTCCAGAGGGCGTAGGTACCAACAATGCTCAAACCACTGGGCAACAAGCTGCTCACTTCCTCTGCAGTGAGTGGGCAGTTAAGACCATCATATGCATCTCGGATGCAGCAATTTCAGCTCTGTCTTGAAAGCAGTACCTATATCCTGCTGAAGCTGTAGGCTTTTGTCAAAGTTTATCTTGCTGCGCAAACTACTAGTGACCAGGGCCCGCCCCTCGACTACCAGTCCCACAAGCCACCCAGCAGCAGCAGCTGAGCTATCGCCATCACCGGCATGCTGCAGCAGTTTAGCTTTTACTGAGTTAAGCACTTGCAAGGCACCAGTCATCGTCCCGGCAAGCGAGGTCTAAACTGAGACCAAACACTGCTTGCTCATCGGCAGGACTTGTGACGATTTGCCTGCTCGCGATGCAAACTCTAAGTACGCAACACCGGCTGCAATCAAAAACGAGTTCCACCTCTGGTAGCTAGGAGTCTGTCTTTTACCGTCATGAGCTTAGCTGTGCTCACGCTGGTTTGTCTTCCTTCGCCTTAAACCTTCGGCCCTTCTGCTTCGGTAATGCCCTTCCAGATGCCCCACAATTTATGCGCGCGGTCAAACTTGCCTTTTGCTCGCTGATCGCGCTTGTTCACTCGTCGATTAAATCTGTGAAATCAGAGGCATCGCTCTTGCGAACAGATACTGACGGGAAAAGCTCGGTGTTTCGATCTAAAACAGCCGGGCAGGTAAGCAGCTGATGTTGGTCATCAAGCACTTGATTTGGTGCTCCTGGAGGTCACAACGACCACCTTGATGACCGATCAAAGCTGTCTGCATAATATGCATTGCTGATGTTTTCGAATCCACGATTGTCGCCCCGCTGAAACTTACGATCTTCACCAACTTCAAGGCTTGTTTTTGCGGACCTCCTCAGCCTTCCCGACACACACCTCTTTGCTTGCAGTGCGTCGGCGGCTTTAGTCCGCCCTTCATCCTGGCCATGACCGGCTTGGGCGCTTCTGGCTTATACACAGCAGCAAGCTCACAGGCTCGTGTGTTCGGAACACGGATCTTGCCCAGCAATCAGATTCGCGTAGCAGCCAGCTCGACAAAGCCCCGCACGCGCAGTCGCCAAGTCATGAAACCACAGTGTACTGCTGTAGTAGAGAATCCTGTTGCAACAGACAGTCACACCAACGGCACAGGCAACTACTACCAGCGGGTTTATGGCAACCTGAAAACTGGAGACACCTTGGACAAGGACTACGCCAATGATACTGCAGCAACTGCAAAGAACAGGCGTGCAGGTATGAACTTGCACAGGCTTGTCAATATGTCCTCTTCTGCAAGCGGGACCCCGCAGATTGACCATCATTGCACCTATGCAGGTGTCATATTGCATCCGACCTCTCTGCCAGGTCCCTATGGCATTGGAGAGATAGGCAAAGAGGCCTTCAAGTTTATAGACTGGGTGGCTAGCACTGGCATGCAGATGTGGCAGGTGCTTCCACTTGTGCCGCCAGAGACGCAGTACTGGTCACCATATGCTGGTACAAACATCATCTTTTGCTGCAACGCTGGCGACAGACTTCCAGCAATGAGTAGCCTGTGCCCAGACAACATCCTCATCACCCTTCAGCAAGCCAACATCTTTGCACAGGGCACAGCAAAGATGGCAGTTTGCTGAAGAGTGATGAGGATGGCGTCTGGGCAAGGCCTTGTGCATAAAGCTGTCAATAGTATGGAGATAAGGCTTTCTACTCATGGATTTGGAATATTTTTAATGTGAATGCCCTGAATTGCTACATGGTGTCCCATCTGTCAAAAGGTGATGTTGACCAGTCAATTACACTGCAGGTGTGGATGCATTGTGTGGCAGCACGCTCATGATTGGCCTTGATGAACTAAAAGAGGAGGGCTTGCTTGCAAAGTCAGATTTGCCTAAGAAGATTGCTATTGGTACTGTTGATTACCCTCAGGTACAGTAACACCCTTTACACACGGAAGCCTTTTTGTGTCATAATCAAGCATGCATTATTTGTGAAGGCATGCTGATCGACGTGACATTTTATTTCTCCATTCTTGCATGTGGAGTCTTTTGGTGATTGGGCCAATGTGTGAGGTACCAAAACGCTCCTTGTCACCATATGTGCTGAAAGTCTGTGCAGCCTGTGCATGAATCAAAGCTTGCATGTTCTTCTGAGTGACTTGCCTTATCAGGAAGGTTGCAGCCTGCTCTGATGCCCAATGCCATGCATGCACACAAATCACATCTCTAGCACTGCTGCTCATGCGCTGACTGCTTGCATCCAGCTCAGGGATGCACTAGTTGCAGCTGACCCCAAACAAGGATTCAGTGATCACACCAGGCCTGCAGGTTGAAGCAGCAAAGGCACCATTGCTGAAGAAGGCAGCTGACAAGCTACTCAACGACTCCAAATTCAGCTCTCTGCGAAGAGAAATGGATGCTTTCAGAGCCGAAAACCCATGGGTTGAGGATTCTGCACTCTTCTTCTGCCTCATAGAATACCAGGTAAAGACATGTCCAAACAATGCCACAGCTGGCCAATACCTGTCAATATCAACACAGTCATTCTATGTAGCCATGCTGGTAGTCGTCTGATCAGTCAACAGAGCAGGTGCAAGATCCTGTAGGGTGCCTGATGACTCATACACAACCCTGATGCATACAACAAGCTTGCGAGCATGTGGTGCAGTATGAATGTTAATACAGTTGCTGCGACAATGCACCACGATATAGATTAAAAAGATGTGATATTTAGCACAGGCGTATGGCATTCACCCTTAGTAGGAGACAGCACTCAGTCTGGACAAGGAATGACTCAATGCCGTGCCTGAATCTGTGTTGTTGTGAAAGGTAACCAGTTGGCAATGGTGGATTTTGGTGCCCATCAGCACAGACACCCATTGCACAGACAGTGCATGTTATTTCTGCATGGTACACAAGTACAGGAATTTGGTGCCTCCAGATCTGGTTTTTGTGCTATTTGCAGGAGGACACCAAGGATCAGGGATGGTGGTTCTGGCCAGAGCCCATCAGGAAGAGAGACCCGACAGCTGTTGCAGAGGCCACAAAGAGGCACGAAGAGAACATCAACCGCTTCATTGCCCAGCAGTTCCTGTTTGACAGGCAGTGGAAGGCTGTCAAGGTAGCTTTCTGTCTGATGTGTTACACCAAATCAAACTTGTCTCAGATGTAGCTGTGTATATTGGTGACTTACCATGCACGAAAGCTTGCCCTTGCTTTGCCAGCTGTCATGCTGTGCTGTGCTGCACCTGGTTTGCTGCTTTCCAATCTGACATAGACTGTGGCCTGTCTTGATATTGCTCAGCCAAGCAGCTGCATAAGACCTGCTCCTGCATGTGCACTATCATGCCTATAGCTTGGCATTGTGCCAGATGCCAGGCTGCCAGCCATGCGCCTGGGCACAGCAGTCAGAAACAGATGCACTATCATCATTTTTGAGCCGCTGAAGACAAGTACTTTGTAGCTTCCTGCATCATGTTCATGACGAGAGCAACCTTCCAGAACTTCAGCTCTGCTTAGCAAAATGCCTTTCACTTGCATGCAGGCCTATGCAAACAGCAAGAAGGTGAAGATTGTAGGAGACATGCCCATCTATGTAGGGGGTCAGTCTGCAGATGTGTGGGCTCACCAGGAGCTCTTTGAGCTGACCCCCTCTGGGGCCCCAGCCAATGTCTCTGGAGTACCCCCTGATGCCTTCAGTGAGACTGGCCAATTGTGGGGTAGCCCACTGTATGACTGGCCGGTACGTGCAGCTACTACACTGGTACCTAGTAACTGGATTTACCTGCAGCTCACACAGTCTGATTGTGAACTGTGCCTACCTACAACACTGGTACCTAGTAGCTAAATTTACCTGCAGCTCACACAGTCTGGTTCTGAACGGTGCCCACTTGGGTGCATGCAGTGTCCTCATGGGCTGCGCATCCTCTTTGTATACACTCTCGTGCAACAAACCATGCATTTTCCAATTGAGCCCCTTGTATCACCATCACAAGGCGTAGCTTGTTGCACATGCTGCTGATCTAGCTCAGTACCATTTGTCCAGCGTGTCGCATGGTTTACTCTGGATCTAGCTATCGTCTCAAGTGCTGCCAAAAGGTGTGCAGCGCTGTTCAGATCTCTTCAAAGTCCCTCCAGCATGGCACAGTAAAAGGCTGATCACACATTCGCCAGTTGTGTGCATTGAAGCATCGGCTGACATGGTGCAGGCACATGAGAAGGAAGGGTACAGGTGGTGGGCCCAGCGCCTTGGCCGCTCCTTCCAGCTTTATGATGAGACCCGCATTGACCACTTCAGAGGCTTTGCAGGTAACCCTGTCTGCATCCACTCTATCATTGAAGTAAACTTGCCTTCAGCCTAATAGGTTGGTGAACACCTCATTCATTTTTGAGGGCTCGTTGTGATTTCCGTTGCCTCAGTGCATGACATGTTAAACTCACACCATGAAGAATGATTGCAATGCTTCAGCCTATCAGCCTTACATGAGAAGCTCTGCTGGTTTTAGCTGTTGGGCCTAATTGTGAATCAAGGCATGTTCACATCCATACAGAGTTTCAGTTGGGTGACCGTCCATCAATAGCGTGTTTGGTGTTTTGTCCCCAGGGACAGGTCAGGCAACAGTTGCAACACATCAGATATATTTAGACTTGATAGAATACAACACATACCACGTATGCTTATGATGCATGCACAGTATGCTTGCATGTTAGCCTGAGCCAGTATGTGAGCATACCATGCTGTTGTGGGTAATAGCTTGCTGGACTGCTCCTGGCAAGTAAAACTGCTATGTAAAGTACATGTAAGTAGATGCAGACATGCGCTCAGCCCTCAGACAAGGCTCTGTACAGTAATCTGCTGCAGGCTGGTCTGCCAATGCCAAGGCAAACAGTGTTATGCTTGCCTGTCGATGCAAAGCTAGATAGACAGATGGAGCATGACAATGATGTGCAAAGGTCTGTAGCGTGATGTGCAGGCTATTGGTCTGTGGATGCTAAAGCTGACACTGCCATGGGTGGCGTCTGGAAGAAGGGACCAGGACTTGGCCTCTTCAAGTCTCTCAATGATGTGAGTCAACCCTTTGCATCACCGACGCCACACATCTGCCTGCATCCTGTTGCAGGCCTGCCAGTGACACCAACCTGCACATTTAAATCGCAGCAACACATACAGAGAGCTTCACTAAATATTAAAGGACGTACTTTGCAAATAGGCTGCTTGCATGCACAACATGTGTGCTTGTGACCTCAGCACACATGCACAGTGGGACCCAGCAGCCAGGGGGGTCATAGTGATCACACATGCACTGTGTGTTGCAGCAACTGGGGTGTGTTGCCATCAGAGTGATCACACCTGCACTGTGTGCTGCAGCAACTGGGGTGTGTTGCCATCAGAGTAATCACACCTGCACTGTGTGCTGCAGCAACTGGGGTATGTTGCCATCATAGCAGAGGACCTGGGCGTGATCACCACAGATGTGAACGAGCTGCGCAAAGCCATCGGGGCACCAGGCATGGTGGTGCTGCAGTTCGCCTGGGGCAGCGGCGCCACCAACACCCACATCCCCCACAACCACTACGAGAACTCTGTCTGCTATCCAGGTAATCCCTTGGCATTTGCAAGGCATCTTGCTGCTTGTGTATTGAGCAACCCTTTTCAGGTGGTTTAATCAAAATGGTTCGAAAAGATGCCGGTCACATTTGCATAATGGTGGTGCAGCATCCGGGGAGGCTCTGCTGATCTTGCCCACTCATTTGTGGCTGGGCGCCACAACCCTCTTGTTGTGAATGTGATGCCTTGGCAAGGCATTGTGTCGTGTGAGTACAATCACAAGGGTGGACTGCAAGATAAGCAGCAGGTGTCACTGTAGCATGTGACACTGTAGCATGTGATATGTCACTGTAGCAACAGGTGTCACTGTAGCATGCACATCTAAGCAGCTGTTGAGGACAAAGCAGCAGTCAAAGCTTCTTCAACTGCAGATGCACCCAAGCTGTGACTGTCTCCTGATTTGTTGCATGAATGGCCTGTTAGCTGTCATGCAAGCCAGCTATTCAGCATCCTACTGAGCAGCAAATAAGCTGTACACCTCCTGCTTGAGTACAGTCAGCAGTGGTGGCAGCAGCTGCTGTAAACCACTGGAACACTCCAAAACTTGTCTGGCCTGAAATGTTTTCACCTCTTTTCAAGTTGCAGCATGTGCCTGTGATGCTGCAGGGACACACGACAATGAGACAGCTGTGGGGTGGTGGAAGGACAGTGCCACAGATGCTGAGAAGGAGTACATCAAGCGGTACTTGCACACAAATGGCAAGGACATTGCTGGTGACTTCATGCGGGAGTCCTTCAAGTCTGTGTCCAAGACATCCATTGTCATGCTACAGGTGATGCTTGACTGCTTGTGCATGGTATATCTGAATTATATAAAACTTCAAACGCCCCACAAGCAAGTCCAGCATGAGCGTTTGCGCCAGTATTGCTGCCTAGTGTTGCAAGCTCTGTTACTCATATGTGATGTGTATAAACAAGCAGTCAAGCTGGCCCAAGGGTTGACTAGATCATGAGTTTGAGGGCAACCTCTAAAAGCTGCACTGGATAGTAGCCCTTTAACATTGTGGTAACAAGCACTTAGTTGGTCAAACTGTGATGCACGTCTGTTGCAAAAATGTTGCGCAGTGCTTCAGAGCAAGGCTGGCTTGTGCTGCACACTCAGCTGCTGTGCACAAACCATCTCATCTGACACAACAGAGGAATAAATGAGTATCTTGCGTAATATCAGATTGCTCACTCTTGTCAGATGTCCTGTCAGAATGTGGGGGGCCAAAATACAAAACACAGTGTTGTGGGTTTTGACCAATTTGAAGCCTTTCAGAAAATGAGGGGCATTGCCAGTGCTCATGGCTGAATGCAAGTGACACAGAATGATAACAGTGACTGTTTGTGCATGCAGGACATCATGAGGCTGGACAACACTGCACGTATGAACTTCCCTGGAACCACAACAAACAACTGGGGCTGGCGAGTGGGTGAGACCAACATCTGGGGCAAGCTCAAGAAGCATGGTGCAGAGATCAAGGGCTGGCTTGAAGATTATGACAGAACAGCAGAGATCAACCCACCTGCTTAGATCTGCACTGGGCATTACTGCCAATCTTTTGCATATCTGTTTGAGCAGGGCTGCCATTAGATTACAGCTGGTTGAACAAAACGTATGCTGCTCATAGATGTAGATTAGTGAGGTCTGGTTTCTGTCTGAAGAGGAAGGACAGCTGAGGAAAAACCCCAACACAAAATAAAGATGCAGAAAATATACAGCCTTCTGTACTAGCAAATAGTGATGTGAACAATGTCTCAAAGCGAGACTGCACTGCAGCCAGCATGATTCAAAGCAGCAAAAGCTCATTGCCTACCTAGCTTCCCAAACAAGTGCTGGCAGGCTACAAATGCATGAAGCAACATCGAATCTACAATGTGACAGCTAAAGCAATGCTGCTGGCAGCCAATCTTGCAAGAGCTAGTGTCTCCATTCACTTGCTGAGCCACCTTCGTCATAACAGGGCAACTCAGCAGGTTTTGATCTTCTGATAAGATGCCCACTCTCAGTTAGCTCTGAGTCTCGCTGCATGCTGCCATGGCAGTGTACTTTGCTTTGCTGCTCACGCACCATATGTACAAATAGCTGGTGCCTGCAAAAACAAAACCATGCTGTCATCATCATGTGCCTCCAAATTCTATTTTTGGCAAATAACAAAACACATACTTTGGCTGGCATCACACTCCGCACTTGTGTCCTGGTATGGCAACATCAGTCATGATGCTTAGTGGCTACTGCAACATGACTTGCTCACCATCTGAGATCAGATGTAAGCTCTGGATGGAAGGCAGTGGCGAGAAGATGCTGATCACGCACTGCAACTGCAACAGACTCTCGTCCCTCCTGAGCTTTCTGCTCCTCAGGACTAAGATGATATTCTGCCAAAATCTCCACTGAGGGCCCGGCGTCAATGACACCAGGGGCCCTGCAAGAGTCGCATGCTGATTGTACAAACATTAGATTTCATTGTGTTTGCATCTGCATAAGCTGTGCTTCTACAGTTGTGGTCTGTGACTGAGCATTATTTTGTGGATGTGGCGCAAATGAGCATGGGGGGAGACAACATACATCTAATATGGTGATCAGCAGCAAATGCCAACCTGATGAAGACTGCTCTGAAGTCTTCTAGCTCTGCGCCAAAATCTTTCATGCATGCAGGTGCTTTGAGTTTTGTGACAAAGCTGCGAATTTGAGCCCCAAAAAAGTTGCGGTGCACAGTGCAGTCCAGGCCACCTAGCAAGGCTTGGCCGCCAGACTTAGTGCCTGCATGTGGTCATGACCTGTTACAGAGAGAATCCGCAGGCTGCTATGGAGTTCCAATGCATTGTATAACGAGCTTGGACTGCATACCGGTGACAAAGCCGCAATGTGTGGAGTCCTTTTCCTATACCTGTGGCTTTGTCTGCTAGGAAGATTGCGCCAGCACAGGTGCCCCAAACAGGACGGTGCTGTGCAGAGAACTGCTTGAGCTCTGGTATCAAGCCCCATCGTTCAGCCACTAGAGCCATGGTTGTGCTTTCGCCTCCAGGGATTATCAGCCCGTCAGCGCTTTGCAGTTCTTCTTTTGTGCGGACCTCGAAGGCTTGTACTCCGTCAACTCTCTTCAACATGGTGACATGCTCGGCAAAAGATCCTTGTAATGCAAGCACCCCAATCCGCGTGGGCCTGTCCGATGACATGGCGTGGAACGCTGTATGCCCGGGCTCAGTACAAGCCTAACTTACAAAAATGTGTGTATGGTGGTGGTCACAGGCACTATGATTTGCAGCATAGACCAATGTCAGCACTGAGACGACAAGAGTGGCAGCAATGGCTTGGGGTGCAACGGCTGAGTTTTGAGTGTCACGAATCAAAGGAAACGGTCACCAGGCTTGCGGTTGCTTAGGTGCGTAAGTGCGATGCCATGCGGCCAATTTCAAACTTCCAAGACCAGGAAACTAAACGCCAATGCTGTGCATGCTAACAGATGATTTGCATCAAGACTTGCCAGTGCAGCCACGAGGTATGTCAGACAAGCGAATCTATGAGCACGTCTTCGCTCAGTTTGGTGATTGTTCGAACTTAGGTGATCAATCAGATTGCAGTTAGATAACACATACCATAACCCATCACCCTCCATGTGAGGACCCGGGTCGTCTGATCTCGCGTGCACAATCCGGTCAAGCACACACGAGCTCAGTATTTAGTTGCAAGAGCGTGGCATCAGTATCATGACGGATCAGAAAAACCGAAAGCAACGGGTGCGGCTTTCATGACGGTCAAGCATACAGAGTCATATATGGTGAGCGACGACATGCATGCTGGCATCAAATGATCACGTTAAGAGCCGTGCCTGCAGCACATTACTTAGGATGCATTTTGTGTTGGCAATATATATATTTCCGTGATGCTACAGTGGATGTCCTTCCGTTCATTTTCAATACAAACACGTGCGCAGGAAAATCTTCCATCAGATTTTGTTGCCTCAAAAAGACGGCAACAGGTGCATGCGAGCTTTGCTGAAGGGTGCAGTTTCGGGACGGATTTTCCAGCTCTCAGCTACAGCTCAGCCAGACGCAACCTGTAACAATTTTGCACCGAAACCGACTCAAAATGCATCGCATACTCAGGCGTGGTCCCCGAGCCCCTGCTCACACACGATCCCTCGCGATCACGCTTCAGAGTTTATTTTAAACCTACAAAGCCTGACTACACTACGGTGTAATCTGTGGGACAGTCACAGGTGGGGACGATTCTTGCAATTCCTTGTCAGGCAGGGAGGCCGCGCCGTGCGCCCGGTCGACCGAATGCTTTCTCGTACGGCTTTATGCCCGAGCTGACATGCATCCTTCACTCACACATCTATATTGATATTTGCTACACCAGATCAGCTGACAGCAGATTCCAGAATGTGTCTATCACACCAGCAGCGTCAGTGACAGCAACAGCAACAGCAGCCTCAACAGCAGTGACAGAGGCAGTAATGACAGCAGCAGCAACAG
>JAABUP010003922.1_pt1 | contig 25440 bp, 34 predicted proteins | sample 5559201 | NCBI WGS metagenome assembly JAABUP01 (sample SAMN10711887, study PRJNA513373) | rock metagenome | isolation source: Antarctica rocks | place: Antarctica
CATATGTATTTTACACATGCATGCTATGAGCTGTATCAGACATCACAAGTACCTATCTTGATTCACTGAACTGAACTATTTGTCTGTTGGGTCTGAGTTGCCCCCCAGGACATTAAGCATATCGAATCGGTGGCTACCTGAGGGAACGCTTTGCATGTAGGAAGCAAATCTTGTCTGTATGAATTCACTGAACTGAACTTCTTGTCTGTTGGGTCCAAGTTGCCCCCCAGGACATTAAATATATTGATTGATTGATTGATTGATTGATATTCCTGAATTCAAAACGGCCATCATCAGCACGTTGATTGTGCGGTTAAATCAAAACCGGTTAAATTGTGAGGCAATTACAACACTTTTTTACAATCCCGCACCTGCTGACGAAGGCCATCAGCACATCATGTGATTGTAAATCGCGCATTCAAAAGCTCGGCAGGTGCGTTCCTTTCTGACTGCATACCTGGCTGTTAAAACGATTACAATCTCTCTTGTTCACTGTGCCACAGCTCCTTTGGCGGTGCCAGCTCGTTCTGCTTGTGAGATCAGGCCACCGTTGGTTTTGGTGTGCCCTTGTACTGGCTGGGCCTCTTCACCAGTAACGGTGGGGAAACGGACCATTAACGGAACCCTAACTTGGGACTCACCAGCGACTGATGCAGCCCAGTAGTTAAAACGCATGAGCGGCACTCTCTGGCGCTGGCTTCGCCCATGCCTGCTGCTGTTGGTAAGCTCGTTGTGGTTGGAAATATAAGTTTTGTTCAGCACAAGCAGCGGGCAATCGCGAGTGTGAAACAATTTCTGTGCAATGTCAAGCGCCCTGGTGTGTGCAGGCACAGTGACAGATAGAGTGTGGACACTGCAGGAGCTTAGCATCTTGCATGAACTGCAAAGCCCTGTTGCTGTGGTCGTGTATGGCCTCTTTGACAGTTCTCACAGGCATGCTTTCTTGTGATTTACCGCTGCTTTGTCAAATACACCAAAACACAACCTTTGAGCAAAAAGTATACCTGCAGTTCTAGCAGCCTGCAAGAGTCTGCGCGCGTGATCTTCCAGAACACTTCGGCAGTCCAGCAATTCGGCGTCCCCAGGTCATCTGCAGACCATAGCAATACCATACACAGTCTGTCCAATGAGGAGCGACAATTTCGCCGCAATTGGATACTCCAGATTGCTCAGGTAGAGAACACAGCATCACGTGTGCCAAATAGCAACCAGTGGGATCCGGCAAGACGGTATTCTGTGGTGATGTGTCTATGCCATGGCAGAGTTGATCCAGAGCTCTGTTTGTGTATGATGGCTGTGTATGCTTTCAAGAGGGAAAGGCTGTACAGCAAGCGTATATGGACATATACAAGCTTTTTGGGCCACTCTTCAATGGCATAGCAGATGATGTGCTGGGCTGCGAAGCAAGAATTGAAAGCAAGGCAAGGCCCATCCTGCATAAACCAAGAGCGTGCACTTCACTACAGTTTTGCTGCTTGCATCAGGCAGCCACCCAAGAATCATCTCAGAGTGATTGGGCCTGAATCCTACAGCCTGCAGAGCAACACTCTGCTGCATGTTATGACTTGTATGGTAATAGTTGTGCCCTGCATTTCACCCCTGTTGCCTACACACAATCCTGTTTTTGTTGCCTGACACTTACCAGCCTGCTACTGCAGCCAATCAAGGTCCAGACCTTGCCAGGCAAGGCTGAGTCAGCAATCATGCATGTTGTTGATATGGAGGCTAGCAATGCCGACAAGCGTTTCACTGCGATGGTGCGACACACCCCGCTGCACACCTTCCTGTTCAACAAGCATGGCAAGCTTCTGGTTGCCAATGATGCTGCAATGGAGGCGTGTCTGCACAGTACAGCCGGCCTGAAAGTCCCCCAGGGGCAAGATATCACCCTCAAGGCACTCTTTGACTTGGGGTCGTACCCGGGTCAGTCATGAATGCTGTCATGCTCTGCTCTATGCAGTTGTGCTCTGTTTTGACCTGTTTTGTCTTGTTCTTCTAGTTTTGTTCTACTCTAATATGTTTTGTATGTCTGAGACCCTGCGCTGCCCTCATTGCTGGCACCGCATGACCATGGTGAGCTATACAGACTGTCATGCTGTGCTATGCTCTAGGTGCCTTTGCATGTATCGTGCATTGACTGGTAGCGGAGCGCATCAGGCAGATGCTGCATGGCCTGTCTCAAGTGCATCCTGGAAAGCATACAGCCAGGGCCAAGGCTTGACTGACTTGCAAGCAAGGAACACAAGTCGTTCTCAGCACGCAGCTGTGTTGCTGGTGCAATGGATGATTTCCTCAAAGCGGAACAGCTTCCCAAACTTGCTTCAGAAGTGCAAAGGATGATTGACTGGTGCCCTCCTGACTGCAGGCGGAGAGGAAGAATCACAGACTGCATATGAGGATGCAGTACAGGCCATCTTCCACCTGCAGCTGGAGCGCTACTGCCACACTCAGGCTCACCACAATCCAGAGAAGGGGGGCGCAATGCGATGGGAATGCATTGAAATGTGGCCCATGCAGGTCAGCCACACTCACATCGCATGCATACTGTCTTTCTTCTCTAGAGGCTCAAGACATGCTCATATGCGCTGCACATCAGGTGCAACACTCCATGCAGCATGTGCGCTGTACCTGTCTTGAGTCATGATGTCACAAGCTTCAGATGGCATCCGCCCAATGCAAAACAACTGCATACTCTTGACTGATGCTTTTTGTCCGCTACTGCACTATTGCTTGCACAAGCAGTTTGCATGCAAGCTGACTTGCACCTGACTGATAAGGACATCAATTGCTCATGCATTGCATGGCAACAACAGCTCAGATTATCATCACACATTGCCAGACTTGACCAAGTTCCTGTGCCTGTCTGTGGGTGGCAGCAAGCTATTGCTGCAAGGCAGGTCCATCATCACAAAGCACACATGTAGAAGTCACATGATGTGCTTTCTCTCGCCTGCTCCCGCTGTGTTGTCTCTACCATTGCTTGCGAGCAACATTTACATGCAACATTCTCCCTGTCTGTGGCACTCATTGCATCTGCTGCTGCCAAGTGCAGTGCCAGCAGATTCTGTTTATTGCAACTGCAGCATTATGATGGCAAGCGTTGCAACGTTAGCAGCCCTTGTATCTTCTAGCACTAGCCAAACATGCACATTTGCAGATCTCAAATGATTCACTCAATGTAGCTTCTGGCTGTGATACGTAGTCTGCAATGCAATGTCTGAAAAGCATATCTGAACTATTTAGAAACTTCAGATGCACCTTGACATCTGCCCTACATGTAGTACTTACACTCAGCATACCCAGATACCATCCTGTCTGTTGCATCATGAACGTTTTCAGCACAAGTATGAAAGTCCTCCAATAACCACTGACTCATCATCCTAAATCATGCCATCATGCATATGTGATGAAAGCTGTGCCACTGCATGCAAGAGATACAGGGAGGTCATCAGGACTGCACACACCCGCCCCTGGGGGAGGACATGTCTATAGTGGATGGATGGATGAATGAATGATAGCAGGGAAAGATTCAGACTGAGGTGTTGCATGCTGTTTTGGTGAATGCTTGCAGGATCCAGTAGACTCGTCCCCTGCTGTGCTGGTAAAGCGGTACAACGTGACTCAGCAGAAGGAGCTGGAGCTGCAACTGTCTTGTCAGCAAGAAGCTCTCCAGAAGTAAGCCATCTAAAGCTGTCTAAGCCTTGCTTTACAACACAATCAGTGTGTTGGTTCTGCGTGCTGTGTTAAGGCAATCATGCCGTATTCCCCCATCTTCACAGCCCTACGACAAGAGCGGTCGATAACGAGCAGTTAGCAATGGGCACTTTTGCATATGCATGTACTTTTCCATGAGTCATACATTCTGCAAGGCAGCTTTCTGGACCTCTCTGCCATACCGTCATGAAGGTGCAGAAAGATTTGCAGAGCCAAGCTAACAGAGATGTGAGTGTAGGCAGAACCAGGCATTGGAGCAAGACTCTGCTGACATGCAGCAGGACAGATTGAGGCTAGAGCATGAAGCAAAGGCACTTGCACAGCGCTTGGATGCTGTCATACATGACAAGTTTGAGCACCAGTCTTCAGGCTTTGACGCAGACACCCCCATTGACAAGACTCTCAACTTCCTGCATGCTTTCATTGCGGCAAGTTCCTGCACCCTGTGATCTTGCATCATCTTGTATCTCATGACTGTATGCAAGCAGCGTGATCCCCTTGTGATCTCAAATGTTAAGCAGAACTATAGCATGTGCCTGTGGTCATATGAACACAAAGCCTATGCCCTACATGTAGACATCAGGCAGAACATGTACACGCTTATAGCTTGTGGTTGGAAACGCATATGTGTCGTCACATTTGGGAGAAATTTGTCAACCGGGATGCGGCCACACAGCACATCCTGTGGTAACAGGATGCAATGCAACAGAGCACAGCACTGCAGCACATACATGCATGATAATCTTATGATCTGACTGTAAATACACTTTGCTGATTGCTCATCACATATGGTTTTCCTTCACTGCATTCAGCATTTGACTATCCACGGAGTTTCATTTGGGCCTTGTCGTGTTGCCATTGGTTTGACGGGTTGTCACAACACATATTAGACATCATTGGCGTGTGAGTGGGGGTGTATCTGCAGGGGGAGCGGCCGTCGGTGCAAACCGCCATGGACCTGTATCATATTCTGAGTGAGTCTGACACACACCTCAGGAACCCTGTTGCCTTGGAGACACAGCTGCTGGCTGATGAAGGCATGGACGACGAAGTGGGCAAGTCCATGCTGCAGCTGCTGCAGGTGCGCCTTTTCCTTGCCTTGCCTTTCCTTGCATCGCTTTGCCTTGCCTTGCCTTGCCTTGCTCTGCCTTGCGTTGCCATTCATTTCCTTTCCCAGCTCCTCATAGCCTTTGACCTGTTGCTACTGATCAGACCATCAACTCTGCCTAGCCCCAGTCAACCTGCCTATGAGGACTGCTTTCAGTGCTTCTAGAGGTGTGCAACTCCATGCTGCATATGCGGGTCAGCATGTATGTTCTATGCCTGTTGCCCTTGCCCACTACCTCTGCCTGTTGCCCTTGCCCTGCAAGGGGGCTATGCCATTGCCTTGCTGACTACCCTTTGCTCACTATGCGCTGCCCATTGCACTCACCCACTGACTGGCATTGCTGCATGCATTACATGGCAGCAGACTGCTCTGAAGGTTACAGTCTGCCACCTCTACCAGCTCAGCACGCCAGACAAGATTCTACTTTTGTTTCTGTGCCCTTCTGCCAAGTCACTGACTCTCAAGGAAACGTTTTGGATTAGGGGGTATGGGCCAGAGGCGCAGGAAGGGGAGAAGGGGTGAGGGGGGTTGTGCAGCTACTGGCACTTGCATGACAAATAGGGGAAGCAGAGCGGGAGGGGTGGGGGGGGTTGCAGCTACTCATGTGTGCATGACTAATCAGTGCAATTTACACTTCATTCAACTTGATTGCAGGGTAGTCATCGGGTGTCAAGAGAACTGGCCAGAGGAGTGTCTAATACAGCAGGTTCCGGGGTCATCACCGGCCTCTCTCGCCAAGGCTCCCTGTCTTCCTTCATCCCAGCAAACATCACACCAGTCATAGAGCGTTGGCTCAAGGTGGCAAACCTGTCTGGCTTGCGCTGATGCACCCACTTTTGACAAGTTTGACATCCAACAATCTTGACCCTTCTGCTCACCCACTCCACCTGCTTGTCCACTGGCATGTCGTGTGATGCGCTTAGACATGTCATACAGGAGCAAGAGCGCAATCAAAGTCAACTTGTGGGACCTGTGCATGACTTGTTGCTTGTCTTACATACTCAGTCACTCTTTTAGCCTACTCACACACGCTCAATTGCTGACTCCCTCATCAACTGATTTCCTCTCACCAGCAGCAAGCAATGTATGTTTGCGGACACATACAATTGTGGATGCCTGAATGGTGGCGACCACACCAGCCCTTGCTTGCTTGCTCAGCAACATGCGACAACACACATGCAGTCCAACCATGAAAGCATGTTCTGCAGGATGCTGAGTCCAACTGGCAGTTTGACATCTTTGGGTTTGCTGAAGCCTGTTCGGGAGCCAGTCTGTCCATGCTGGGATTTCACCTCTACAGGCAAGCAGGCATGATCCGGGATTTCAAGCTGGATGAGCAGAAGCTGTGCAACTGGCTTCAGAGGATTGAGAGCGGCTACAATGCCAACAACCCATACCACAACAGGTGTGTAATTTCTGCCCCCATCCCCCCAAACCCCCACCCCTGCTTCTTGGCCAGAGTTCCCTGCCAACCTCTCATGTGCTGCTCATCTGCCCCTGATATGTCCTTGAATAATTAGCATCAGCCCTGGCCAGTTATTGCAGTGTTTGCAGTCTGTAACAGACTGTATGGCAGCTTACAAGCTTTCAAGGGAACATCAATTTCCTTTTTATGAGTACCGTAATGCTGATGATGCTTGTCCTTATGGATGCTTGCAAGGCCTGTCACTGTTGACAAATGCCTCACAACAATGCATCACACATTCATGCCTTGGTACACATTGGGATTTCTGAGCTTATACCAGCCTTATGAGATTCTTGACAATATGGAAGATGCCTGCAGCACTCATGTGCCACATATGCTGCAGTGTTGTGCATGAACGCTTTGTGTATAAAACGAGGCTGTAAACCACACATGTCAATACTGCATTGATCCTGTACATGCATGCGCGCAGCACTCATGCAAACTCAGTGCTACACATATTGCGCATGCTGCTGTGTCACCCCAGCATCCTGAGGAGCAAGGCGCTGAGCAATGCTGAAAGCAGCTCTGTCTTTGTTGCAGTGGGTCCAAAGAGTGAAAAGCATATGTGCATCTCTTGGGCACTGACGAACGCTTGCTTGCAGCATTCACGCCACGTCAGTACTCCAGATGACGCACATGCTGCTGTGCCATGGAGGCATCCTGAAGAGCAAGGCGCTGAGCAGGGCCCAGTACATGTCCTCCTACTGGTCCGCCATCACACATGACTACGAGCATGGAGGCTTGAACAACGATTTCCTCATCAAGACTGCCAGTCCCTTGGCCATTCTTTACAATGACCAATCTCCATTGGAGAATCACCACTGTGCTGCTGCTGCTAGGCTTCTGTTTGACCCCCCATGTCAGTACATCCAGGTATGCAGTAAGTCAGTGAGCGCCGCAGTAACAGTGGAGTATACGTGTACCTGAGTAAGCTGGTAGTAATGGTGGTCACCGCAGTAAGCTGGTGGTTGCATAGTAGGCAACAGGTCGATCCTGTCTGTATGGCCATGCTTATTGCAGCAGTAAAGCCTGGATTCAATCGCGGCATATGTCCAGCCCGAAAGGAAGCCTTTGCGCCAGATGAGGCCATTCTCACGCCTTGTATGTAGCATGATCAAAAGCCTGAAACAATCTTCACATATTGCACTTTCAATGTTAGTCCTGCTGTATGCTGCTCATCAGAAGGATCACTTGATTGAATACTTGTTTGCTAGACTGATGTCTGGAATTCTCTGGACCTGGACATTTGACCAACACAACAGATGCCATACAACGAAGCATGTAGTTTGTTGGAATCTTGTTGCTTTGCAGACCTGCTGACATACCAAAGCATGTGATAGCAAGGTGTGAACATGTTGTGAGGTGTGAACATGTGATTGTGAGGTGTGAACATGTGATAGCCAGCATGTGATTGTGAGGTACAAGCATGTGATTGTCAGGTGTTACATGTGATAGTCAGCATATGATAGTGAGGTGTGAGCATGTGCTGCTGCAGTTTGCTGCCCTGACATCCGACACCATCAAGCAAGTGCGCGAATGTTGCATCAACCAGGTGATGGGGACAGACATGAAGAAGCACTTTGACATCACCTCCAGGTTTCAGGTGACTTGTGCATTGTCACATGGCATCAAATCATCTACAAATACACCATCGTTCGTTGTACAACATGCTTTTTCTCATCTTATGGTACACTGTTGCAATCATGCTGCAGGGCATATTTGTATGTTTGTTTGTTTTGCATGTCATGGCTTTTCTGATCAAATTCCAATACAGATTGACTGGATGACTGTTCAGCGTCGCTGTAAGGCTGCATAGTCCTTGCACATGTGGATGTGACAAACGCAGGGCCGCTTCTACAAGCAGCTGATTCTTGCAGTGCACATGCTGATCTGTTGCAAGAACCAGGGCAGCTTGCTGTGCTTTGCTGGAAGGATGCACTGCAGACCTTGGCATGTAGCAGCGGGTGTAGGAACAAAATGCTACAGTGTCATCAGCCATCAGCTGTTGATGTCACAAACAGCTGATTGAGTATGTGCTGCAGGCCGCATTCAAGAGGGCTCCGGCCAACAGTTTGGGATCAACCAACAAATCTGAGTCCCCAGAGGTAGACTGGGACAAGATCAAGCCAGAGGACAAGACACTGGCGCATCAGGTGACTGCGCCCTCTGATCAGCAAGCATACGGCAACAAGGGATGCTTTCTACATGAGTGTTCCAGAAGGCTTGCATGTAGAGGCTGCCATCAAGTGGTAGCAGCCCACTATGTTGGCCTACCTGCTGACTCATTCTGTTATAATCTAGCAAACAGGTGCATGAGCGTGCTAGTCAATGCAAAACTTGTCACAAATCAAACAATGTCCTCATCAATATCTTCTCCACCTGTTGTTGTACAGTAAGCAATGCGTAGCCATGCTTTGTCAGAGGCTGGGCGGCTTCTGATCATGCAAAAGCATATGAGCAATAAATCATGACAGGAGAAACTAGCATTGTGTCGCTGCTCCAACCCAGCGGCTTTGTCCACATGTGTACACCACAGTCAAAACGTTATGACTATACATGAGCATGTATTGTACATACCTAGGCAGGCCCTACTTGTAAGCTGATAGGTGGTGGTGATGCTGGTGGTGGTGGTGGTGGAAGGAATGTAAAGGTGGTGGTGGTGCTAGGAATGTACAGGTGGTGGTGATTGCAATGTGGTGGTGGTAACGTGGTGGTGGTAACGTGGTGGTGGTAACGTGGTGGTGGTAACGTGGTGGTGGTAATGTGGTGGTGGTAATGTGGTGGTGGTAATGTGGTGGTGGTAATGTGGTGGTGGTAATGTGGTGGTGATGGTGGTGGGAATGTAAAGGTGGTGGTGGTGGTGGTGGTGGTGGTGGTGGTGGTGGTGGTGGTGGTGGTGGTGGTACTGTAGTGGTGGTGGTGCTGACGATTGTGGTGGTGATGGTGGTGCATCAATCATGGCAGATCATGACGAGGAGTTTGGTGGTGCAGATGGTGCTGAAGTGTGCTGACATTGGTCATTTGGCAGTGTCTCCCAAAACCCACAAGCGCTGGGCCCTCCTTCTGGAGGAGGAGTTCTTCAGACAGGTGTGTTTCCTGCCTGATTTACTTTCCCTCCAAAATTTGAGTTGGCTCCGCAGAGTGCTAGAATGCTTGCCTCTAACGGCCAACATGTCAGCTGCCATTCTGACTTGCATGTCCACGCCTGCTTTCCATGTCCAGATGTCAGGCTCTTGCTGCTCTGCTGCATTGTGCTGTGCTGCTTTAAACTGTGCCATGATATCTGCGCTGCTTTATGCAGTGCTGCATTGTACTGCTCTGCCTTGTGCTGTGCCATGATGTGCTGTGCGTGCTGTGCTGTGCATGCTGTGTTGTGTTGAAAGGTGGCTTGCCTGACAGGGAGACAGGGAGAAGGCGGCTGGGCTGGCAGTCAGCCCCCTCATGGACCGCACCATGAAGGGGGGCATGACCAGGTCACAGGTCAGCACTCACTGCCCCTAACCCTTACTACACCCTTACTACCTCCTTACTACATGTAGAACCGTACGCCCTACTGTGTGTACACCATCACTGCCGCCTTACTAGCCCTGTACTACCCCTGGCGCTGCCTCCTTTGCATGCATCTTGTGATGAGGTGAAGAATGCTAGGTTTGCAAACTCCAGCAAACTCCAGCACGGACGACAACACGCATGTCATTGAGCAGTATGTTTGCAACGCCTGCATATTGAGACAATAAAAAGTGAGTGCAACATGACTGTCATTGAGAATGTCTGCATGTTTGCAATGCCCACATCATTGCAGCTGCCTGCATCAGTCAAGTGGGTAGACTGTGATGCTGCACTTTATTGGCAGTACCATAGTCTGCCTGCCTGGCGTACACTGGTCAGGTGTTGATGACAGGTCAGGGGGAAATGCAGTGTGCAGCTGAACATCCTGCATACACAACACTGGCCTGCAAATGTTTGATCCACAATGTCAGTACTTCTTGTTCTGTCAGTGCTGGCATTAGTGACATGCCTGTACAGAACATCTGCCATTGCCTTTACGCCTAGAATAGGTCATGCTGGGCATCACTCCAGCTGTCAAGCAAGATCTGATGTGACCCATACCGTGATCACCATAGTTCATGGATGCACACACAGTGCAATACACCAGTCTGCCACTGGCATATGCTTGCATGGCTGTCCAATCATGATGGCAACAGGGCCTCATTCGGGAGCTATCTAAGAGACCTGACCCTAGGAGAAGACACGTACTTGAATGTCATCAAAGACTGTTCTGTGCTTGCAGCTCGGTTTCTTTAACATTGTGGGAATCCCTCTGTTCAAGACCATGGTGGAGTTGTTTGAAGAGGCGCAGCCCATGCTGGACGGAGTGCTGACAAACTTCCGCCACTGGGAAGCTGGCACCGCAGATGCTGACCTGCCTAATTGACCCTGGGGAGCAATCCAGGGCGTCCTTGAAAATGTTTTGTGGATGCCAGAGCCTCTCCAAACGGAATCTGGCATGCTAACTGCTTTCTTGTTTCTTCCAGTGGTGGCCCAAATGGCTCTCGTCTATCAAGTTTGCGCCCACAGCGTAATCTTCTTTCTTCTAGTGAGTGCCAACAGGCTTTTTTCTTCTTCCTTGAAACTCTTGCTGACAGGCTTTTCTTTCTTTCTTTGGGCTGTCCTTGCTGATGAGACCTGCACTCCAGCAGATTGATCGATGGGGACTTGGGCAATCCTTTCTGGCTTTTGCTGGTGTGGGTTTGCTGCTGAGAGCCTCTCAGCCCTCTTCTAGGGCTTTGGGAGTGTATGATGTGCCCAATTGCATTTGAAAAGTGCAACCCGCTTCTACTATGACATCCACAGTTGTCCAGATTTTTCCAAAACACAAGCTCACGCATTGTTGCAGTTAGACTTTCCATGATTTGTCCAGTCTGGACATCTGCGATGCTGTCCTTGATGCAGACTTCAGATGCTTCTACCTTAGTGCAGCTTGCATGATGCTGATGAGTTGAGGTCTGCGTGACTGCCTAAGTACTTCTAGCATGAAGGCACGCTGCAATTATGCAAGGCAAGCAGCTGAACATAAGCCTACGAAAATGGTCAAGTTGAAAGGCAAATCTTGCAGGTGACGAATGGAGGCAGCCGAGTTTTCCAAATTTGTTTTCCAGGCCTTGGATGTGTTGCTCAACCTAGCCCAGTAACATGTACGCCAACACAGTACTTGAGCATGATACATTTGTCACTCATGAAGGATGGTGTTGGCAAACAACACAACAAGCATCACAGCCTTTCCACATGCCCTGATGGTTGCACAGTCTAGGCATAGCGTTGATAACATCCTTGCCAGCAGTTCATCATAGCAACAGCACGAACCCATTGCTGACCACGCACATGTACAACACTACTTGCTACTGTAGCAAGGAAGCAATACCTGGCAGTGCATGCTATATTTCATCCTGGTGGACAAAGACTGTATGAAACCACGATGCGTCAGTTTGCTAATGTCAGCACAGGAAGACTTGAGCTCAATGATACACTCAACATGAGCTGGTGCTGCCTAGATGGGTGAGGATGCTGCAGCGCTCTTCAGATGCAAGCATTGCAGTACCGTAGTCACATTAATGTTGGTCGGATTTAATATAGGGTCGCGACCCTCCGGAATATTGCAAACGGACCTTTTGCGCAATAAAATGATTTAAACTTTAATAAACTATTTTTAAATGGGGTCGGCACCTCCAATAATATTTTTAATGCAGGTCGACTGTTGTTGAAGGGGGGCAAAAAACCCCTTTCAGCTGAAAAACAAGTACAGACACCAAAAGAATGCACAAACACCACAGACTGGCAAGTTAGCAGGCCTGCTATCTGCTGTAGTCCTAGGACCAAAGACGGCCAGAAAGTACGGGTTCACAGCGTCTCGAAAGCCGAAAATCAACGAACGGCTCTATGAAGGATCGCTTGCTGTGGTGTAAACATAAAGTTTTTTCGAACCATGGCCAGCACCGCCGCAAAATCCTTCAGCGTGTGCGGCAGCAAGCTAGATGATACAGCACAGCTTTTTGCGCTGAAAGCGGCTCTTTCGTTACATTATTATTTAACAGGGGTCGAGGGCATCAATAATAAAGTTTATTGTTTAAAGGGGGTCGCCGTTTTTTGCATTAATTAAATAAAACGACCAACATTATTGTGACTACGGTATAAGACATGTGTACACCTAACAAACGTGTGCACCTGAGATTATATCCATCATGACAAGAGACATTTGTGCTCTCTCAATTGCAAAAGCTGTCAAGCAAGACTATGTAAACTGACTGTTATGCTCAGGGTGAACCCTCAGCCTGATACTATCCTATTAGGCTGACCCTAGGGGTGTTGGATATTCAGCCCAGTTTGGCACTTGATTATTCAGAACACCGGTATGTCAAAGCATGGCTCGTCATCACATCGACCATCATGCCTACAGACTCCCAACAATCCAGACAAGCATCTGCATGCCTTGTCCGTTCATTGCCTGCATGTAACATGATGCAGCACAACTGGTGAAACAAGACCTTGCAACGTCTCGTTGGATGCAGAGCCTCATGCAGCATGTGTGTGCTACAGTAATTTTAGCAACAAACTCCCCAGATTGAAATTTACAAGTATCTTAATATTAATGCGCTTGTGTTCCATTGGCGGAATTTGGTCGATCTGTGCGGGGAAGGGAGCACTGCTGCCGCAGCAGAGTCTTGACATCCAGCTTTTCTGAAATTTTGATGCAGGACCTGATATGCAAATGCCTAAGGCTGACCAAGCCTGCCAAATGCAAGAATACATTGTCACTGAGCTCAAAACAATTACCAAACTCGAGACATGTGAGCCTGTGCAGATTAGCAGCTTGTGAGAAGGCTGAGTCCCTAACAGGTAAACTCTCCAGCTTTAAGATGACAAGTTGCGCAAAGTGAAAACAAAGCCCAAGTTTGCCCATGGCACACGCTGCTCTAAATTTGCTGACTTGAGGGGCGGTCCCGAGTTTGAGTGTATTCAATCCCTGCAAAGTGCTCAAGCCAGATTATTTTACTGGACCAAACTCCATTGACAATGAAAGCTCAGTCAGAAGGGTGAGGCCAGCAATGAACTCGAAAGCATCCTTGTGTGCGCCTCCTACTGTTGACAGCTCCAGGTGTGACAGCCACTTTATGCATGCCACAGGAGGGACAGCATCTACTAGCAAATCAGACATTCTGAGCAGAGTGACACTGGTAAGCTTGCTCATCCAACGCACGTTTGAATAGCTCTCCCTTGACCAATGCTGACAAAAGATATGCAAGCTCAAGTCACATATGCTTGACAGACCACCAATAGCTTCCAGCAGTAACGTCGCCTTCTTACAATCATCCATGCTTAGCTCAAGATGTTTGATGTTGGTGTATGACAGCAGCACTTCCCCCACACCTTCATAATTGCCATCACCTTTAAGTATAGCGAGAGTGATGGTATGGAAGACAGCTTCTCATGGCTGTCCCACACCTGACGACTGCCTTCAGACTGCTGATGCACATCCAGCACAGGATCCGAAGTGTACATGGAGCACTGGAGCCCTGGAGCCATTGCAGTGATCCCATGCATGCTGATGGAAACCTCTGCAGACAGCTTCTACCAACATGCAGCTTGGTCAGCTGCTTAGAGTTGACCAGGCTGTTTATCTGCTCCCGTTTCAGCTCTGCATGAGCACAGACAGACATTTCAGATTCTGCAGCTGATGAAGCTCTTGTTGCTTCAGAAAGGTAAGACTGTCAAGGTTCAGCGTTGTCAAAATAGAGAACCCTGCCAGGCTCTGAATATGGTCTGTCTGGATCCAGCGGGAAGGGAAGTCTGCATGCCCCTGGGTGGTCGAGAGATGGCGGACGTTTGGAAAGATCGAGGCCATCGGGTCAAACTCTGTAAGTGGCAAAGGCCTAAGCTCCAGATGAGTCAGCTGGTTGCTGCACTGAAATCGCCAAGTCTTGCATGTTGCACGGAAATCAGCAAGAACCAGCCGTGGGCAGGCACGCAGTATCAGCTCCAGAACGTGCGCCGTAAAGCCCTCGGACCAAAGATTCAGCGCTGGACATGCTACACCTTTCTTTCAGACCACTGCGAAATTTCCTGAGAACTTTTCGCGCTCATACCATTAGCGCTGACTTCGAGTGTCCGATTGCTTCTTGTCCCGCTCCCATCTGCTACGGTTATGACCTACGGTACGCAGTAACGGTACACGGAGGTTCACAGCAAGGATTACCTTACCAACTGCCTTGGATTGTGCTTGCGGTGCTGCTGACGACAAGGCCGATCTGCATCTGCAACATCCACGTTTGTCAGCGCACTCTGTCTCGAGTGTGGCGACAGCACAAGGGCTGGTCCTCCGCAGATGACCGGTTTCCTCGACGCTAATATACTCTTGCGAAATTGCGCGGGCTTCAGGGCCTTCACGTCGGCACAGCATTGTGAGAAACAAGGTCGCAAGTACTCAAAGTCATCGTTTGCCAGTTTCCGTCAGTGTACAACCGGCGAAGGCTTGACAGACACCCGGCAACTTTTACGCAACAGACGTGCGGAGAAGGCTTGCTGCCCTCAAGCTCTTTCCTCAGGATGGGAGGGTACGTGAGTCCTCTGAACTGTCAGTATCATTACATCTGTCCAAGCTGGTCCAAATGTTGCACACTGTTGCATACCACTTTTGTTGCAGATCACTGCTGAGCTTGGCAGACTCAAGTCAAATCAGCTATTCAGTCACCTGTCACTTGCCATTTGCAGCGTTCAGCATTTGGCGTACATAATGTGGCAAGAGACTCTTTGCACCTTGCCATCCCTGTCTCAAGCACATGCTGCCTTTTGTGCAGCTGCTGTGGACTCTGGCACCAAGGGTGTGCGGGTTTTTCAAATGGATCACCATCCGAGGAAGCGCATCTTTGCCGAAGTCAGAATACATGCTAGTGTAGAGCAAGTCTGGCGCGTAATCACAGACTATGATCACCTGGCAGACTTTGTTCCAAACCTAATAACCAGTAAACGTCTCCCAACTACCACTCCTGGCCGCATACACCTGCAACAATTAGGCTGCAGTCAGTCTGTCTTCTGGCGCTTGGAAGCAGAAGCTGTGTTGGAATGTGTGGAAGTTCACAAAGCCATGGGAGCAAAAGAGCTACGCTTCAAGGCAATCGAGGGCGATTTCAAGGTTGGTACTGTGGCCTATTTAGTGCAGGGCCGTGATTCCGTTTTGTTTGTCTTTGGCTACAGGATGCCAAAGAAAAACCTGTCAACTGCTGTTGTGGCAAGCCCTAGTTGCAGCTTGTGTCCATTGCAGGATCAGCCTCGCACTGTTATGTATTGTCTAGGAGCTTGCCCTGAGGTTGCATGGCTTTACACACATGGTCTGCCCCTTGTGTTGCATCCGACTGCCTTTATCATTGTTATTAATGACTGTTTCCCGCTGTAGGAGTACAGTGGGTCATGGGTGGTGGAGCCTGACCCTGCTGCACATACGACTACCCTACTCAAGTATGAGATCAGCCTGGAGCCTAAGCTGTCCATTCCCTCAGCCATTGTGACCTGCGTTGTCAAGGCTGGGCTGCCTGCAAACATGATGGCCATGGCCAAAAGGGCTGAGCAGGTAAGCCCTTTCATTGTGTGCCTGTCCTGCTCAACTGCGCCACTTGTACTCAAAGCAAATTGTAGTTTGCGGGCAGCTCTTTGTTCATGGTAGCCAGCCAGATTTCTGCAGAGCGTCGAACCTACAGACCTCCAGCTGTGATGGGCGCATGTGTAAGCTAGGACCACCATGTCAACATACGGTCTCTGCAATGCACAGAGCATGAACAGCAGTCTCAGAGGCTTACATGTAAGAGCTTCACCTCTGACCTGGTAATTTGATCATCATGTCCAGACAGTCATCAGCTTGACGGTTTACAGGTGGCAGAGATGAAGCGTAAGTTCCCTAGGTTTGCAGCGTCAGCCATCGACGACGTGGAAGTCAACACCCTCCCGTGGCAGACAGCTGGCGCAGCGCCACAGGAAGCAGTAGAGCAGCTACCTGAGGCGGGACCATCCAGACCCATCTGTGACACAGTTGGTCCCTCTACGCGTAAGTCACACTGAACATGGGAGTGACGGATGTGCAAAGGTTGTGCAATTAAGTCTCAGCAAGACTAGCCCAAGAGACAGTTTCTGGCAAAGCTAGCCATATGTTGATGACTGTTCCTGATATGGCCTTGCAGCTCTCAACTGCCCTGTAAGCACATCTTGCTCTGCGTTGATGTTTGTGGCCGGTGCATGTGTCTGATGACACACCAGGGCTGCCAGGCATGAATTCTATTTTGGTTGTTCGCTAGTACAAGCTGGCACCGCTTGGTTGCACAAAACAGGGTCAAGCTCAGCATGTTTGGAAGCAGCCATGTGCCTTGCGCCATAGCATGCTCTATACTGTATACTCACTCTCTGATGCACGAATGCTCACCACACAGTTCATGGTGCAGAGAACCAGAAGATGAACAGCATGGGGTATCTTGGAATGATTTCTGTACCACTACCTCACCAGCGCCGTGAAGCTGCTGCCGAATCTCAGGTTGGTGGTACGCAAGACCTTGAGCAGCCTGCATTCCCATGCAGCACTGGCAGGCATCGACGTGTCAGGCTACCGTGCTCAGTCTCTGTTGGCATTACGATTTCTGATCTGCAGGAATCGGTGAATGAAGCAAATAGTTGCAACCTGCATCTTTGGTATCTACCACAAATCCACAAAGATGTCATTCTGTGATGCAATCGCATCCTGCATCCCAGATTGCCATCTTTGTGGTAGACACAGAAGATGCAGGATGCAATTGTTTGCTTCGTTTACATGATTCCTGCAGACTAACAATTGTACTGCTGTTCCAATCAAGGTTGCAAAAATCAGCTATTTTGACCGATCCATGAAAGAACTTTGAAAAAGGGTGTTATCTATATCATCCATGCACTTGACAAATACCTGCTACATCAGAAACAGTGTGCTGCTTTCCTCTCAGGAGGCAGCATTAGACACTCTGGCAGAGGCCACCCATGCAGCAGCAGAACCCAGGTGGAAAGTGCCATCTGCCCCTGCTCCTGTGGGGGTATGGGGCCGCAGCCCGGACTTGGGGGTGGGGTGGAAGTGTGTGAGTGATGCTTCAGCTGTGACTGAAGTCCACCTCAGACGCCTGGATGAATCTGACCAGTTGCATCGGCGAGTGGTGGCTGTTCTTACAGTAGATGCAAAACCAGAGGAGGTATGCCAAGAATTTATGACAGTATTGTCCGTGTCATCTTTGATGCAGTCTGTCTCCTCAAAGCATCAGCAAAATCTGCACATTGCAATCAACTCAAGCCTTATATAGAATATGTCAAGTGCATGCTGTGTAGGTTTCCTCTCATATGTAAACATTTGATAGTGCAGGCAAAATAGACAAGCAGACTGATCAGCACAGGTTGTCAGGGCCACAGTGCATGCGTTGCAGCAATCAGTCCTTCTACAACAGCTTACTCTTCTGTAGGTGTGGGAGGTGCTGACAGACTATGAGCGCCTGCCTGAGGTGGTGCCTAATCTGGCCGTCTGTGAGAGGGTGCAGACACCCAGTGGCATGTCCAGCAGAGTAACACGCCTCAGACAGGTATCAATTTTGACTTTTGCATCAACTTTGACATTTGCATCAATTGCAGATTTTGGACTTAGTTTTGACACTTGCATCAATCGTAAGGCAGCCCTCTGTGTTCTGTCAGGGTCTTTTCCATTCCTGCTGGCACACTAAAGCAACTCCTGATACTGCAATTTACATATGTGATTTGGGTTTTACATGTCATCATGGTCCTGGTAACAATGCTCATGATGAGATGCACTGCTGGCTAGTGATCAAGTGCATTGTTGCAACAAACACTGTTTGAGTGACTATGCACACCCCAACATCACATGCTGCAACATCCTGACCTTCAGGAGCAGGTTGCTTTTGGAAAAGTCACCTTTGCCCATTACAGCAGGGGCAGATTTGTGCTACATCAGTCACAGCTCTGTTACACTCTCTCACTTCCGCCAGCTGACACGACATTGCCAGCTGCCTCTTGAAGCCTCTACAGTCAGCAGCTTGGCAAATGATATCAAGAGGCAGCTGCATAATGTCAAGTTGTTTGAAGTGGACGAATATGGATGGGTATCACAACCCCATGATGACATGCTTGCCACAGCGCTGGTGGTATGCCAGGCATGAGACATGACTCAAATGTGTTTGATGTGTGGTGCAGGTTGGGTACAAGCACATGCTGTACATGTCCATGCATGCAGAGGCAGTGGTGGACTTGGTGGAGATAATGCACAAGGAGGTGCAGTTCAGGCAGGTTCAGGGGGACTTCAGCCTGCTGCAGGGCAAGTTCATGCTGCAAGAGGCAGAATCTGAGGTAACATGGATCACGCTGCTGGAGCTGTGGTGATGCCACACCTTAGCGTGATTAGCTGCCTTTGCTAGCTTGTCACTCAAACAGTGTGACAAGTACAATGACACTGGCAATGACAACAGTAGCGGTGAAAGTCATCACAGTAACGATGCCTCTCATTGTTGTAATTGTGATGATGATCAACATGTGCCTTGGCCTTGGCCTCATCATTGCAAGCTGTATGTGTGCAACTTGAAAGTGCTGAACCACGTGTGGTACTCTGTGTAGCGAGTCAAGCAAAGGCACAATCTCAACCATGTTCAAATCCCAGGGTTTGAGCAACAACTGTGCATCACAAGCCTCATGCACATGCTGAAGCCTGTGGTCTCTGCAGAAACGCTTTCTTGATGGGAGGACTGTGTCCAAGCCTCAAACCCACCTGAAGTATGCAGTGGAGGTCCAGATACCCAGGGACCCATTGCGCCTGCTAGGACTCGTGGAGCCCATCATTGAGCGCATGGTGTATGAAGACCTACCACTCAACTTGGGCGCCATCAAGCAGCGGTGATTCTTTGACTGTGTAGTCAATAGTTCCTGTTGGATTGCGTCAAGACCTCTCCACATGTGCTTGCACCTAGGCCGCCGTCGAGTCCCTGCCTGAGTCACTGAGTGCTGGTCGATGGAACCTACAGACATGTTGTTCTGCCTGAGTCCTGAACGCTGCTCAGTGGCCTGTACAGATACGCTGTGTTGCTTGAGCTTCAGCTGCGTGATTGCTGCTCTGCCTGACTCAGATCAACGCAATTTGACCTGCCATCTGCTGCATCTGTTCGTTTCCCTCTGGTCCCTTGGTGTCGTTCCCTTCAGTCCCTTGGTGTTATTCCCTTCAGTCCCATGGTGTCATTCAGAGTGGAGGAGATGAAGCAGCGCAGCAAGATTGTGGAGCTAGAAGGGCAGGGGGAGATGCACAGAGCTGCAGCACTCAGGCGCCGCCTGGACTCGCCCCCTGTTGCTGAGCTGCAAAATGACATAGCCTCTCTGGCGTTAGAGCTGGAAAGGTGCTACGGAGACCTGAAGAGGATGCCAACACGAGCTGAGCTCCGGGGTGACAATAGGTACATGTTGCTGACACTTTTTGTTCCCTCACTCAATCATTAAATATGTGTCCTCCCCCCACTCACTCATTGATTATGTGTCTTCCCCTGTGTCAGGTGCATACATCCCTGTATGCTTTTGGTGGTGCTCAACCACTGCAGTACTGCTGATCTGAACCTGCTGTGCTTACAAGCAATTAGTGTTTGATTTCCAATAGATGCAGGCTTCAGACTCTGCTCTCACAAAAGCTGCACATGGTTTGGTTTAATCCTGAGTGTCTTTTGCATTCCTGCTGTTTGTGGTCAAAGTTCAATGGCTCCTGGCTGCTGTCACTAGTTGAAATTTGAGTTACCTAGGCCTTTTTCAGCAAGCAAAAGTGTTCGCGACTGGCAATCTGTGTGGTTCAGGGGTTACCTGGAAAGAGCCATTGCAGCACATGGAGGCTTTGGGGCAGTAGCAGGGCAGATAGGCTGGGCAATGGCCTACACTCCCAAACGCCCCAGGGGCTACTGGAACAGCATCACTAATGTCAAGTCTGAAGTTGATGGCTTCATCAATGCCAACGGATTGCAACCGGGCGTTGTACCATCACTAAGAGATGCGCGTGGAGCAGACAGGTCAGCATGCGGTGCACATGATCATTCACCTGTTGTGCTTCTGTGAAGCCTGTCAATACTGGACATGCTTTGCAACACAAGCACTCACACATGTCTTGCATGCCATCTCAATGGTTTTTGGGACCACGCTGGCTTTGTCAATCCCATGTCATTCTTGCTATCTGGTTGCCGGCTGACTAATCATTAACACATGTCTTTGCAATCTCATCCGTGCAACATAGCTGCTCTCCTATAAGCTGCACCCATGCCAGACAATTCGGTCCAAGCGCCCAAGCTACTTTGGCTTATCATCATGAGCAGCTCCAAAGCAAATCGTCTGCTGTGTTTGAATGACAGGTGTGATCTGGCACGTGCCATTGAAAAGTGGGGCGGACCAAGTGCACTTGCGGAGGATTTGGCCTATGGTGTTACGCAGCGTGGTGCGCGGCAAAGTGCCAGCAAAGACACAAAAGCACCACACGGCCACAGCTCTCAGCCTGATCAGGCGTCTATACTTGGCAGCATCGACGATGATCTTGATGAGCAGTCGTCATCAACAACTCACATATCAGCCACTCCTGCAGCCCGCGCCAGGTCCATTGCTACAACAGTGAATAGGGGAAGCCACCGTGCACACAATCGTCAGCCAGCACCGTCTAAGCAGCAACAAGACAGGTCTAAGATAGTGAGTCCGCTGGAAGTAAAAGCACGTGAGAAGCAGCCCATTGTGAATAACAGGAGGCGGATAGCCATCAGGCGGAAAACGCCAAAGTTGCCTAGCATGCGGCAGGAGATGGATGAGTGGTGACGTACTTCATGAAAATTGACATTGTGCTGACTAAGATTGATAAACGAACCCTCAGATGTGTTGTTATTTCAGCTCAAAATAGTTTGTTCCTTCAGAGTATTTTCTGCTTGTGGCAAACGCTTGTTTTTGACCCTTTTGGCAGCAGTCTAGGTGTGTCTGCAGTTGTTCTGAAGCGCTAGAGCCATCTAGTTTGACAAGGTCTAACTTTTGCAAGCTTGCAGAGGTATAAGCGCAGAGTGATAAAGTAAACATAAAGGAGGAGGACAAGGCGGATTTACATCTCAGCCAAGACACTAGGTCGTACAGGCCAGGGCTGTCAGCTGCCTGGTCTAGAACATCAGTATTGAGTGTCTAAACAGTCTGAAACAAACTAGCCTAGGCTAGGCAATAGACATAGTGTTACATACAGCAATACTGAGTCAACTTGAGATGATTCAGCTACTCCAGCAAACATACGTAAGCATGCAGTACATCCTCAAGACCGGTTGCCAGTACACCGATAGCGGCTTTGCTCGCACACACAACTGACTCGCAAAGCTACTCGCAGGCAACAAACGGAGAGCTTGGATACTAAATTTAATCGTCTCAGGGTCAGATTGTGGTTCGGCTATTGGCAGAAGCGATATGGTTTGCATCACAGTACATTCTGCAGCGTTCATTAGCTAGGCTAGGTTGCGCGAGCTCAGCGGAGAGTGCCCAACCTTCGGTACAAGTTTGTAAAAGTCTAGCACCTCTTTCGCTGCCGTCTCAGGCCATGGCTGCGTTTGCTCTTTACACCAGCAGTCTCACTGCATCGAAAGCCGCTTTCGCTGGCAAGAACGTCAAGGGCGCAAGCACAGCTCGCCCTCAGGTGACTAGAACGAAATCTGATCCGGGGAGGCAGCAGCAATTGCACGGACGGCATCGTAAACGCGTGCGTCGTTGCAGGCGATCAGAACAGGCGTCGTCGCTAAGGCTGGCGCTGGACCTGACAGGCCACTATGGTTGCCAGGCAGCAAAGTCCCTGAGCACTTGAAAGGGGAACTGCCAGGAGACTATGGCTTTGACCCTCTAAAGCTCGGCGCAAACCCCCAGGCCCTCCGGTGGTGCGACAACTTGTCGAAGCATTGCTTCTTCAACGCTGCTCAACACAGCTGGGCAATGCACCACTCTGGGCGCCCTGCAACGTACTCAGCATTGCCGCTGTAATTGCAGGTACCAGCAAGCAGAGCTAGTACACTGCAGATATGCCATGACTGCAGTAGCAGGCATTCTAATTCCCTCGGTGAGCAAGCTGCACTGGGGGCTGCTGTTGCAGATATGCTGTAGCCTGTTGCTTCAGATAACCGACTGAAAATGCTGCTTCGTTCTGCAGCTGCTCACAAAGGCGCACATCCTGAATGTCCCAGAGTTTTTTTATGCCGGCAAGGTGTCCATCCAGAATTCATTTGCCCCTTTCAGTAAGTTACAATTATGTTCTGTAGCTGCCAGCAAGCAAATCATGCCAGTATATGGGCCTGTCTGCTCTGCACAGCCAGATTTTAAAGAAAGCAATGCAGAATCAATCCAAATGTATTGCTGATGTGTTGCTCTGTCTGCTTAGTGTGCACATGCATATTGCCAAAGCCTGGCTTTGCAGCACTTTCAATGGTTAAAATACCTGCCATGCCTGTGTCAGTATGGCATCATTGCTCAGTACATCATGGCGCAATAAGTTGTACAGGCGCTTTCCGCTATCATGAACGCAGACACTCTTCGCGCCTGCCTGCATTAATGTCTCCGTCACTCAGGCAGCCACAGCCCTGCAACTGAAAAACATTGATTCAGGACTGCAACCTGTATGCAGGCACTCTGTTGGTGGTCCAATTTTTCTTGTTTGGGTGGGTAGAGGGCAAAAGGTGGATGGACTTCCGCAAGCCCAACAGTCAGGCTGAGCCCGGCTCCTTCTTGGGCCTTGAGGGTGCCTTCAAGCAGCAGGCCAATGGCTACCCCGGGGGCATCCTCTTTGACCCTCTCGGCTTCTCCAGGTTTGCTACTTTGACTCCCAATGACGCTGGATGTTTTGAGCTGCTTGTGTCATAACTATTTACAGCAACACCAACAAATGGAACTACAGCTCATGGTGAAAGGAAAAGTTGCGAGGTAGCAGGCAAACATGGATGCATTTGAGCTGTGATGAGCATCAGCTTGGCAGACATCGCAGACTGGCACACAGCACCATTGCACATTGTCTTCTGTCCAAGAGCAGCTGCATCCTTGTTTGAGTGTGCTGCATAAGATGTCACACCAGCCATAAGCACGCACACCTGTCTTGTAATGCCATGATCTTGGCTGCAGAGGTAGCGAGGAAAGTTTGGCAGAGTACAAGGTGAAGGAGGTGAAGAATGGACGTCTAGCTATGTTGGCATTCCTGGGCTTCAACGCACAATATCTTGCCACAGGTAGGTTCTTTGTTAGCCCTGCTTGTAGGCATAGATGCTATAGTGTGTTGCAGTGTGCTCATGCACTGTGGACAACATCTTTGCACTGCTCCACTGAGCTGTTACCTCAAAAGTGTTTTTGACAGTCCGTGCAGCAAGCTGTGCTGCTCTACCTCACCCCAACAGGTTGTCATTGATTCCAGGCTTGCTGTTGTGTATCACTTCTAGAAGACTGTTTATTGTTAGTAAAGCCATGCTATGATATTGCACAGTATAGTAAAGCCATGCTATGATATTGCACAGTATTGCAAACCCTTGCAATTCTTGAGAATTTGCTATGCATGTGCAGGCAAGGGGCCAATTGACAACCTGATTGACCACCTGGCCAATCCAGCAGCCATCAACTTCACCACCAATGGAGTATCTCTTCCTGGAATCCCATTCATGCAGCCATAGATGTTAGACTGTCGTATTGAGTGTACAGACTTGTATCATTAGTCCATTTTTGAGACAAGAGGCACAAGCCTTTCACTTAGTATTGCTCTGCAGACTACTCAAGCTGGCAGAATTCTGCAGCTTGGGAGTGTGAAGTCATGTAAAGACCGCGGTTCACTGGATTTCATCTGTATCTGAGGGAGCACCGTCTACGCTAGCATATCTTTTGTCATCGCTCTGCATGGTTGCTTAGCGGAGCGACGCCACACAGTCTTGATCACATACGTTTGCAAACATGACGGAAGGAGGCTTTTCATTAGGGCTGATCAGCAGATAACAGCTCACGCGGCGTTGATCACGGACGAATCTTACCCGACTGTAGGTTGCCAATGTGAATTCTTATGCGAGAAGCTCACAAGGCAGGCTTCAGGCCCGCATGCGGAATGATCGCCTGAGCGCGAAGCTGACCTATCAGCCCGGTCGATGGTTGATTTCTGCTCATCTTCTTCTCAATAGGCCGCCATAACCTCTACTTATAGCTCTATACTGTAGCGTCGCGTCAGAGCGTCATCAAGTCGCGCTTGATAGAATCCTCCAGCATGTCGAGGTTCAATCGGGGTCCTGGAAATTTCCTCAAGCCAGAGAATGCCCTCAAGCGTGCCGAGGAGCTCATCTCTGTAGGGCAAAAGAACTCTGCCTTGCAAACACTGCATGATGTCATCACCAGCAAGCGATACCGCACCTGGCAGAAGGTCCTGGAGCAAATTATGTTCAAATATGTTGATCTCTGCATTGAACTGAAGAAAGGTCGCTATGCAAAGGACGGTCTGATCCACTATCGGAATGTGTGTCAGCAAGTTAATGTGCAATCATTGGAGGAAGTTATCAAATACTTCATGAAGACAGCCACGGACAAAGCAGAAGAGGCTCAGTCTAAGGCTCAGGTGTGTGAAGACCAAATGCAAGTGCAAATATGGAGTCTGTGCTAGCTGCATGCTTTGCAATCTGCTCTTTTGCTATCAACCAGGATCAACACAGGCCATACGTTGCATTTCATATGTTCAGGCTGTCACTTTGGATGTTGAGGACTTAGAGGCAGACGCTACCCCTGAGGACTTGATGTTGAGTTACGTCAGTGGAGAAAAGGGCAAGGTGCGCCTGAAGGCAATGGGCAGCCTCTGATGAGCAAGCTCATTGTACTTGTGTGACTGTGTTTTCATGTGTCACACACAGTCAATGCATCTGCTGCACTCAAACTTATGCTGCTTGCATGCTACAGGACCGTGTTGATCGTGAGCATGTCACGCCATGGTTCAAGTTCCTCTGGGAGACATACCGTACAGTCTTGGACATTTTGAGGAACAATGCAAGGCTGGAGGCGCTATACGCAATGACAGCTGCACGAGCTTTCCAGTTCTGTCTGACCTACAAGC
>JAABUP010003923.1_pt1 | contig 25420 bp, 37 predicted proteins | sample 5559201 | NCBI WGS metagenome assembly JAABUP01 (sample SAMN10711887, study PRJNA513373) | rock metagenome | isolation source: Antarctica rocks | place: Antarctica
AACCCTTCATGCCTACCGATACATTTTGCAGTGACACTCTCTATGTAAGCACTGATCCCGACAGTTTACCGAGCTTTGCTGAAGAGTGCAGTTTCGGGAACTTGTCATCGGATTCATACCACTAAGAACAACATCCACACTGTGTGACATGTGTGTGTGTGTGTCTGTGTCCCTATTCCCAACAATTTCGCAGTGCTTTACGGCGTCGTCGCGTAAACAAGGTGCTCTTGCATATTCGTCGTTCGCATTGCCCCTTGTCTGCATTGCAACGCGCGTCGAATCACGTTTCAGCTTCATCCTGGCCTTCAGACCACATGACAGAGCCAACGACAGAGTGCTCTGGCAGGACGAAAGGTGCAGAAATCCCCAAAGACCAAAAGCCTGACGCTGCTGCACTTCTGTCGACACGCGAAGACAAGTACGAAAGCTTGGCTTGGGATATGTTCGATGAGATGGTCGCTTGCGCCAAAGAGTATGCACGAGGACACGAGGAAGTAATAGCCGAGATCGGGAACGAAATCCGCGTCGAGTATGCCTACAAAATGGGAGAATTGTCAGGACAGCGTGACACACTGATCTCACAACTCAAATGCGCACTCCACGAAAAGTGACCCCAATTCATGAGGTCATCTGTTGAGTGTGCACCTATTACGGAGTGCTAGTGCTCACAAAGTGGGCGAGTAAGTTGGGCATGGCCAAGCAAGGCTGCAAGAAACGCTGTTACTTCGAGGTGCTCATACAATTTGTGCAGATTGCAAGTGCTTGCCTAACAGGGAGACATCTGGCCCTAGCCGTAGGAAATGTAATGTAAGGCTTATCAGCCTTGGCTCACTACAGATGTAGTTGATCAACATGCAGCGGGCACCTGGGCGACATGTACACCCAAGGTCCTTCCCCAAAAGAACGTCAACCAATCTTTGGACCTGGTGTGATAGTCATTGTATGGACTTAGCTAGGCTCAAGATCCTCATCATGGTCAGAAAGGCTGTGGCCTTGTCGTCGCTGCTAGACTCAGTGCATGACTCAAAGCTGCCTGCTATGCATCGTATTGGCCTCAGCTCACATAGTAATGATCTGCAACTGTATCATAAAGTTTTGCGCATGCTTATGCAGGCCTTGTCTTGCTTTCGACACTGCTAATTTAATGATTTTTACATTGAGCTCAGTGAAGGCAGGACAGCCTGCTGAGTTTCAAATTCAACACACGCTTGCTAGACTTTGCCTCCATTGCCCTATTGCCTTTGGCTTTGCATCCCTGTCTCCCCCTTTATAGAACAGCTTGAGTCTTGATTGCTGGATGTCAATACAATTTACTGGAGGATGTTTTGTCAACCAGGATGTGTCATTCTGATCAATGGTTGCATTGCCCGTATGTGCCTGTATGTACAATCAAGTCATCATGTCTGTCTTTCGCATTGGTAGGACACTCAAGTGTCATATGGCATTGTAGAAAAGGGGCATAACCGCCTCGAGCTTGTTTTTTCTGTGCTCCATGCATTTCACTAAGCTCTGCAGGTTAGTTTATGTTGGGGAATGCCTCAGATCCGATTTATCATGACAACCGCAATGTTTGTCAGGGGATAGCATCCAATGGCAAATTCTAGTCCCATGAGGGTCCATACAAAGCACATGCTGAAATGGTAGCCAGACAAATTTTCAAGGCCTGTTTGTTACAATCCAAAAGCTTTTACAGGGACTCTTTTCATAGTCCACCCACTCAGGGTAGGGGTTCCTGCACAATCTCTGCTGCATGATCTTCACACTTCAACACACCCATCAGGCGCATCATGCATTCAGCGTTGACCAGTTGTTGGTCATTGTTTGAAAGCTGATGCATCAGGTGTACTCAGATGCAGTAGTAATGCTTATAGACTGAGAAGATCATCACAGGAGCTGGCTTGTCAGATCAAGAACCATGCAATAACAAATAAAGAACCATGGCACCTGCTCACTCAGCAAGTTCTTTTAGGTCTTTGGCTCTTAAATGAAAGCCAGAGTCTCTATGTCTGCGAGAGTCAAACTAGCCATACTAGGTGTCGGGCTATCACGTCGTCCAAAGGCTCCAATCACCATATACTCTGTTGTTGCCTGCCTTGGAACAATTAGCGCTCACAGAACAGTGATATTCCAACCATTATCTGTTGAGTCTCTGATGAGTCCCAAGGTCAGAAAATTGTTGTAACTGGCTGCTTGACTACACCTACACCAAGACCAGCTCATCGAGACAGAAGGAAGCATAAGCTGCGTTACTGTTGCTACCAAAACCAATGCTGTCAATGTTGGCTAAGCTACCAGCCGACCCTCCAGCACAATTGAAGCTGTCGAAGGGAATCTGGAAATGGTAGTAGGTCCCGCCATTTGCAGTAGCCTGGGTTCCCACCGGCGTCAGATTAGTCAACTCCAGTGACTCAGCACAGTAGACTGAAGCCTCAGCATTACTCAGGTACACATTCAAATCTGGTAGGGTTCTCTTGGGAAACCCTACCTCAGTCTCATCTCCAGGGCCTGTGCTGTTGGACTTAACCCAGAAGTCCAGGGTGGTTTTGCCGGCAAATGGTTGGTAACCTGCGTCTGTGCCGTTGACTGCAGAGAACCCTAGACCTCCCCCACCGGGGCCGGTTTGATTGTATGACACTTTTGTTGCCACGGTGACGCAGGTTGCATTGCTGCCGCTAACTCCAGCACCTGTTCATGAGCAATTGAAACAGTCAGCATGAGTTGCTTGTTTGAGTGAATGGGTGAGTGAGTGAGTGAGTGGGTAGGTGAGTGAGTGAGCGAGCGAGTGAGTGAGTGAGAGTGAGTGAGTGAGTGAGTGAGTGAGTGAGTGAGTGAGTGAGTGAGTGAGTGGGTAGGTGGGTGGGTGGGTGAGTGGGTGGGTGGGTGGGTGAGTGAGCGAGCGAGCGAGCAGGTGGATAGGTGTGTGAGTGGTTGTTTGAATGAAAGAGGTGATACGCTCAAGCAAATGAACGCATGAACAAACGCATTCACATACACATGCACAAATGCAAGCGTCAATGCATGAGCAAATGGACTAATACATGGCCAAATGCATGCAACTGACCGCATGCATGCATAAACAATAAAATGAACGCATGAATGACAGATGAATGCATGCGTGGTTGGCTACCTGGCAGCCAGAAGTTGGCGCTATGCAGGATTTGTCAATCGATGCTGGCAACCATCACGTTATGCCTTGCACAATAGTCCTTTCACGACTAAACAACCAAAAAATGGCTACCTGGCAGCCAGAAGTTGGCACTATGCAGGAAGTAAGGACCATAATTCCAGCCGGTCTCCACCTGATCCCCATAGATGGTCGCATTCACAAAGCCAGGCGTGAAGACCAATGACTCATGTGTATAGCAGTCCACTGGCCTACAAAACAAAGAAGAAAGTTGCATGCACAAAGCCAGGAGTGAAGACCAACGACTCATGCGTGTAGCAGTCCACTGGCCTACAAGTCAAAGAAGATGAACAGAAGAAAGAGAAGAACAGAGAAAAAGAAGAAGAAGAGGTTGATGGCAAGCTTTGTTGCAAAGGTGTTGAGGCATCTACATGTTTGACAGTCAGGACTCTTGAGTGTCAGGTAATGATGCTCATGACTGCAGTAGGGATGCATGCTTTCGCTTCAAAGCTGCCAACCCCCGTGTAGTATTTGTGTGAATCAGCTTTTTTGCTTAATGAGTCAAGGGTGCTGTGTGCACAAGATGCAGGTCTGAGCTTGTATGCATGGCCACCGCAGTTTTGGACACGTGCCTCAATTCATCAGCATGAATATCCCATTGTCACAAGGCCAGTAGGACCCTTGTTGCCTTTGAGAACAGGGCTTTTGCCCTTCACAGAACATTCCGATCTTTCAGTCTGCCTCATACACAAGTGCCACATGCCTGGCTTGCCTATCATTGGCCTCCATACCTCCAAATATGATATGAGGCAGATGCTCAGAAAACTCAACAGCATTGTATTTATTAAAAAAACATATGAAAGGCGCCTCCACCCCTATCATTCGACAGCGATACCTTCAATGCAACATGCCTGCCCTTCACTCTGCATCTCAGCCAATTATAAGTGTGCCTTCTGATGCCCTTCACTCTGCCTTTCAGCAAATTACAAGTGCCTTTTGACGCCCTTCACCCTGCCGTTCAGCACATTACAAGTGCCTTCTGATGCCCTTCACTCTACCTTGCAGCCAATCATGAGAGCCATACCTGAAGTCAACCATCATGACTCCATATGTGGGGTGCGCTAGCTGCTCAAAGGCCCAGTAGGATAGGTCAAAGTGGTAGATGTCGCTGTTACACCACAGCTGCTGGACCTCTACGCCGTTCTTGATCTGCGCATGACAAAGGCTCGCTCAGCTCATTGTCATTGGTATTGTTGTTGTTGTTGTTATTATTACTGATGCTACAAGTGGTGTCATTCTCATTATCATCATGATTGTTATTATCGTTATCATTATGATTATCATTATTACTGTTGTTAATTTTATGAATATCCTTCTAATTGTTGTTGTTATTGTTTATTATTACTAATTTCACTACTATTATCGTTGTTATTGCTTTTAGTACTTTATTGGACTCAAATGCTTCAAGGGCTGTTCAATGCATGCTTTTTTGAATTGCCCTGCCATGTGTTCTGAGAATTTGCCGTTTCCATGACATCTGTTGTGAATCTGTGTTGAATCTACGAAAGCAGACCCAGAAAACGGATCGGAGTGCAGACTCAAACCAGGTGTGGCATATGCCAAAGTTGATTTGGTTCTGCACTCCTATCCATTGTCTAGGTCTGCTTTCCTAGATCTAACAGACTCACAACAGATGTCATGACAAGTCAGCTTTGGCTGTCAAGTCTCTTGCTAAACGTTTGCAAATAGCAGTGCCAAATCAGGTGCTGCAGTTGCTGCAGCATCTGGTCCATGTCAGTAGTCATGCCTAAGGCATCATTGGGACGTTCCAACAATGCATGTGTAGATACACAGTGCTGCAAGGGTGCTGCACTTGTGGTGTCACATTGACTTGTACTGCTTCTGACCTGTGCCAGTTTGTTATCTCTCTTGTAATACAAGCGGCAACACAAAAGTTGCAACACTGCTGGATGATCAGACGAACGCACTCCCAAAGACGTGCACCTTGTTTTGGTGCTTTCAGCATGACTTGGTTTATGAATAGTACCATTCTGACATACCTGGTAAGCAGGGCAGGAGTCAATGATGTGAACAAAGATGCTGCTGCTGTCATTCCAGCACTGCACGCTCTGCTCTGATTGGTTGAATGCTGAGTTACCCGGGAAGGTACGGCCGTAATCGTCTGTGACTGTGTCATTCACGGTGGCTAGGTAGTAGAACTCGTCAATATTGACTGGAGTCGTGCCGTTGCCGATGACTAATCCGTCTTGACACCTGCATCCACATGATGCCATTGCATTGAGCCAAAGCATGCAATGGCAGCCACATGCATTGCTGGACCTATGTATCACTTGGAATCATGAGCAGGAGTGCTGATGTGCATTCACTCAATCATACAGTCTATACCAAAGATTATTATCAACATGTTGTTACATTAAATCGTTGTGTGAATGATTTATTCTTGGCTTGTATAGCTTGACTTGAGACTGTATGCTCTACAAATACTGCATAAAACATTCACATAACCATATAGTGTAACAACATGTGGATAATAGTCCTTGGTATCAGCAAATAAGTCTGTTATGTTCGATGTATTGAGGGCTTTGCTCAGTGTTTGGCAGCAGGACCTGAAAGACCACCACACACCCTAGGCAGCCTGGATGCACATCACTAAAAGCAAAGGTGGGCCATTTTCCCCGCATACCCTAGCCTACCCTACCCTAACCCTATCCTACCATATGCTCACTTTAGTAGACGACCCCAATTCTAGCGTACCATATGCTCACCCTAGCCTAGCCCAACCCTAGCCTAACATGTACCCACCCTAGCCTACCCTACCCAGGCCTTACCCTCACAATGCAGCAAGCAGCATGCAAAGCGCGCCTAGAGCACTAGTCATACTTCATCACATAGGATTACCTCGAGCTTCTCTATCTCAAAGGCCTGACACCATTGCCTTTTTTGTCTGTTCTCTTACCTAATCCTGGCTGATGCAAGAGCAAAGGCTGGCGCAGGTTCATATCAATCAATCAATCTTACCTGATCTCATAGCATCTGCCACAACTGCCAGGGTAATCTGGGTCCTTCTGGGCTAGGGCTGCAACCTGGCCCTTGTCAAAGGGCAGGTCCGAGTAGTCCCTGGCAATACCATCCCTTACTGAAGCGTACTCACAGCTGCCGTACAGGATGTCTCCAAAGCTTCCTGCACCCCTGCATGGGCACAGCATCATAAAGATCCTCACAAAATGTTATATGGTAACACACAGGTAACACACAGATAACACACAGGTCATGCACAGGTACCACACCTGTCCATGACCAGGAAGGGACCTTGCACATGCACCTTGATTTCACAAGACAAGTATGGACCTACAAGCTTGACCTGCAGTCACAAGTGTCGCTTGAAAAGTGCTTTTTGAATGGTTTCAAGGGCTACATGTACAACTGTCTACCACGTAGGTGAGACAGGATGAGCAGGCTGTTGCTGCAACTTCAGGATTAAAAAGTTGTCATTGGTTCACGTCCAGTAATGACCGTCCTTTTGAATCTATTTTGTCAGAGTGAGCTGAAGCTGGCACACAGTCAGGTATGTTTAATTATGCCAGTTGCATTGACTGGGAGCAGTCATAACACCTGTGCAAGATCATGCTGCATCATGCATGATCCGCTTGATGAACACATCGCGTTGCATTGCTATACAGTCCCCTCCATCAGCCTGGCAAGAGTATGAAGCTCCTTGGCTGCACAGGGACATGCAACTGTGAGCAGTGGCTAACCATCCCATTGATCCATGACATGCGTGCCATGTGTTTATTGTTTGAGAAGGGTCAGAGAGTGGCGCACATGATTGTCAAGCTTGTCAATGAAGGGCTGAGTCCAGTGGTGCAGCTCCATGCCCTGGTTAGCCCTTGCGAAGGGGCCTCGCATGCCGTTGTTGATGACCACGAAGTACTTGTACTGTTGCAGCAAGGCAGGACCTGTACGCAATTGTGGACAAAGCGACGTCACTCATGCACATCTTTTGAATGTGTTGTTTTGGACAGACTGGAAGACTGATACTCGCAGTAAGACTATTTTCCAGTACATCTGCTGATGCTCAGATCAGATCAACAAAAGACAGAGTCAACTGGCACAAATTTCACAAAGGGAATGGGGCTCCATTTTGGTTTCCCCCCTTGACCCCACAACAGAAATGTTGAGATTCAAGGCTAAAGCAGTGTGTGTCTGGTTGTGTCTGGTGCAAAACTGGCTTGCATGTGCATGCCATAGACTCTTCTGGGAGTTGTGGAGCATATGCATGCAGTGCTGGTGTGCATGGAATGCCACACCATAAGCCTACATCAAGCAATGTCTGGGTTTGCTGCATATGCAGCCGTCATGCATTGCACATTCAAGTTGAAGGACATGCATATGGCAAGCACCTGTTGCTCTCTACATGCGATTTGAGCAAATCGACACTGTAAGCAATTTTGCCATCAGCAATTTCTTCCAGCCATCACGCCACAGCAGAAACAGTTAGCACAGCGTATGACAGACAATGCACATTTCAGCAGCTTACTGGAAAGAAGACTGCTGCATGATTGCTGGTATGTTTGCTGACAGTAGTAACAAGACTGACAACACGATCGACGATGATATTGACAATGCCTACAATGAACAACATTCGTATGTGCAACATGGCAAGCTTGCATGAGATGTGGCTTACCAAACTCCAAGAGAGCTTTCTGGAAGCTGCAGGTGTCGGAATGCATGGTGGAGTTGTCCACAAAGCGCAGGCGCACATTGCAGAAGGCAGGGATCAAATCCAGCAGGCTGTGGTTCACCCTGCCTCCCATACTTATCACATAGTCGGCTCCATCATTCTCTCTGACCGCAAACCTGCTGGCCCCACATGGCTCAGCACATGCATGCATGACTGCAATCAGGCCTCAAGCAGGTTTATGTGAGAGTGCTGAATCATGCAACTATGGATCTGACAGAGGGCTCCGGGCTGCCGCCTTAGGAGGCTCCCGTTATGATCGCTGAAAAGCGTAAAGTTTTCTTTTCTTTTCTTATCTGACAGAGGACTGTTGAGTGGACTCATGCGAAAGAAATGCTTGTTTGTTGCGAGGAAGTGATTGGCAGCAGCAGTGGTGTCTTTGTCACAGAGAAGTGTACAGACTTGTTTCATGGCAAAAGCAATGTTGGGCTTTCTTGTGTGTGCCCATGCGGCAGAGGAAAATTGGCACTCAACTACATTTGCAGGAAAACAGGTGCTTTGTTGAGGGTTGTGGTCTACTGCTGGCACGCTACATTAGCTGTTGGTCTTAGCCTCACCACCTGCCTCACTGTGCATGTTTGATCAAAAGGGCAGCTGCAGAAACGTAAGGTACTCATGGATGGCATGGTGCATGCAATTTGGCAGCAGAGCTGTAACAGAACAGAATAGGATAAAAGAAATTGACTGTAGAAAAGGCCCATGCGAGATGTATTGGGCTCGCGCATGGAGCTGTAATCTAAATTGCTTATAACCATGTCATGGGAGTCGCATGAGCAACCCATTTCGCAATCCAAAAGCAATGCCATTTTGCTCCGCAGAGAAAGCCGCCAATGAGTCATGTGAAGGCACTACATGCTTTTCAGCTGATAGAATCGCAGCCCAACAGTGCCTCATGCAACTGTCACACTGGAAGCTGACTGCTGGTGTCCTGCTTGCTCACCTCAGGAAGCTCAAGAGGTTGCTCCTGATGAGCTGGACCTCTTCGTCTTCCTCACACGTGGTGAGGCTCTCATAGTAGTGGTACACGACAAGCACCTGAGCCTGACCTTCAGAGTCAGTAGGCTTGCCCTGGAAGGTGGTTACAGGGATTGCCCTGTAGTCCTGGTTTTCAGCAGGACTGAGAGTCACCATCGGCGGTGGTTGGACTGTCTTGCCAGTCGCAGTCATTCTGGGCTGGCTGAAATTCGTTCCTGCAGAGACGTGGCAAGATGCTGGGAGACATAAAGCAGTGCAGCTGTGAGCATGTAGGCACGGACAGGGTTTGTTGGGACGGGGAGGGAGGTGATGGTGATGAAGGGGATGGCAAAGGTTTGGAGAGGGAGGGCGACCTTGGTTCAACCCTAAGATGATCAGCTGGCAGAAGTCGGGAGGTGGGAAGGGGACAGTGTGAGTGCAGCCGCTGGCTGTGACAATGGCGTTGACTTGAGCTGCCCAAGGCAGCATTTTGACACCGGTTGCTATTGCTGCATGAGCAAGGACTACTATTGTGGGTTGAACTGTGATGTAGCCTCCACACTCCACAAGCGGGGACAAGCTCACGATGGCAACATTGTGCATGCAGATGTTGCATGTCTGCATGCAAGCTGCCACATGCTATCAGATGGAGAGCAATCAGATGGAGAGCAATCTCAGGACATGCTATGTGGCAGAAAGGTTGCAGGCCCATACCAGCATTGGGCCTCTTGTTGCTGGGCCCAGCAAGAAGTGATGGCACCACAGGAATGTCCAAGGCGCAGTACTGCTTATGGGATGGTAGTAACATTATGAAGCATAGACACGGGTGCTATTTGAGGACGAAAGAGAGCAGCAGGAGCCACAAAAGTTGAGGACCCACCCCCAGCATGCACAGAAAGCCACCGCTTGGTATTACACCTGGTAACATTGGCATACGCTGCAGTGGCATTGAAGGGCTGGTGGTGGTCAGGCCAGTCCCCAACTGCTCTGCCTTCTGTGCCTGACCCTTTTGACCCCTGCCGCTGTGACAGTGCCTTTGCGCCCGCAAGAACGCTGCCCAAGTTGATGTTGCTTCCTAGGGCTTGTGAAGAAAAGTGGCGATCACCAGGATCAGCTGCTTGATCAACTTGTTCATCAGCATCACCGGCATCTTGAGCAGAAGTTGCCGCTAAGAGGTCATGACCAGAGGCAGAGTGAGGGCGACTGGTCAAACCCAGCTGCTGAGTCAGTGCTTGTGACTGCTCCTCATTCAGTTTGAAAGCGTTTTGGCGTTTCAGAACTGGCCTGCCTGCTGTGCTATGCTGTGCTGTGTTGGCTGAGTCAGCAACATCTGGACTGGGATTGACACGTGAGCGACTGGCCCAAAATCTGCCCTTGCCCATGTGTTCACCTTCAGCAATGGGAGGGGTTGGCGTTGTTGTGCCAAGGAGCCTTCTCAGACCCAAAATGCGCTGCCAAAATGGCTTTTCAGTCTGCTGGTCATACACGTAGGTGCTGATGAGCTGCTTCAGATACTCTGTGGTAAGCCTTGAATCTTGAGTCCAGTGGCCTGTGGCTGATATGAGGAACGGGGGCTGCAGGGGTGCACAGCATGCAAAGCGCTCCAGCTGCTTATGTGTGATGTCGACAGCAGAGTGGAGCACATTTTGTTGATCTAATGTCAGAGAGGCCCCGTTTTGCAAGGCCGCTGCCAGCTCGGTATAATTCTTGGTTATTGGGGCGTGGGCGCCCTCATAGGCAGACTGGAAGGTGTTTGGTTCGCCAGAAAGTCTTTGCTGAAGATCAGCCCAGTATTTCTGAAAAACTGCAAAACACACTCTCACAGTTTAAAATGCATCTGACGCATAGCAGGTACAACATTTGCATGCCAGCTGCAGCAATATGACCCCACCTGTGCCAGTTGTGTTATACGGGGGTTTGACTGCTTGAGCGCAGAATTCTGGTCCCTTACCACACCAGCCCCACTGACTGCAACAGTGCTGTTTGGCAAAGGGATTGCACACAGAGCTCAAATGACCGCTTGGTGCAGGAAAGTTGCTGCCACAGCGCCCGTCTGGACGCCAGTTAGGGACAAAAGGCTCCTTCTTAAGTTCTCTGGCCAGCACTGGGTCTGGATTGTTGTGGCGACAGATAGCAAGCTCACCCGCAGCGCAATGCTGCTGCAGAGATGACACGAGAGCCCAGCCGGGAAAGAATATCAGAAAAAGGACCACCCCGAACAGCGGATGCGTGACGAGCTGTGTTGGTAAGGCTCTGAGAGGTCGATTTTTGCTCTCTTTTGCTCGCCGCTCAGTTGAAGGTGCCCAGTCTTGTGTGCGGTTGGCTGCAAATGTTACTGTTCCAGGTGTGCGTCTGCGCATCACCGGCGCAGCAGCGGAGCTGAGGCACAGTCGAGTGCTAGCAAACCTGCGCAGCGGACGTGACCTCGACGAGCTTGTCAACGATGTACAGATGCTTCACACCAATGGGTTGCATCAGAACCACGCACATGTAAGCAGGCGATCGAGCGCTGTGTCCGTGGTGACGCGTCTTAAGCAAAGAACAAGACGCGCATTGCTCCGAAACCACCATAAACGCTTGAAGGGAATGGTTTTGCAGCGAGGTCACAAAAGCTATCGATGACGTTTCTGAGCACAACTGTCGTCGTCACTGAAGCAATCTAGAGCAATCTCTAACCAGCTTTGGTTGTGCTTGCAACATTCGGAACGACGCCTTGGAAGTTCAAAGGGGACGGACACATCTTGTAGGGGGACAGACGTCTGTTAGTAACCAAAACCTTGCCAATAGTCTGCACGACACTCCGTGTGAGAAGAAAAGCCAGCCCATGCAGGCCAAGAAACTCTGCTGCGTGCATAACAGCATGCACCCGAGCAAGGGCCACTCAGACAGAATGATCATACATGCTTGAAAAATGATTTAGGCACAAACATACAGCAGTGAACACTGAAGCTTGTACCACATTGACAACCTAGCAAGAATGTGGAGACATTTCGTTTTGAGTCTGAAAGCTGGGTGCTCATAAAGCTGCAAACTGTTGTATATCATTGGGAGGTGCAATAACAATAGAGAAATACGGTCAGGAGCAATGCAGCGTGGTGAATCAAAGCAAGGTCGTGCTGTCTGAAACTACTTCTGATGCGCTAACTGTGCATGGCATTTCATGATAGCAAGTATCACCATAGAAGAGTGTTAAGCATTCAGGGGCGATAACGCGCCATGGTGATGCAGGTCAGCCTGAGGTACTAGTCTCTAATGGTCATACAGAACAGCAGCCTGATCTGACACAGCTTGCTTGCCGGCTTCTTGTCTGCCTGCCTGATCATGATGCTGGGCATATACTATTTGCTAAAGTCATTGATTTGCATTTGCAATGTCTGGGTCAGGCTAGACTGTCAATTCCTGCTCAGCTACTAGCACTCCATCCTTGTCAGCATATATCCAGTTGTGTGGCTTGACAACAACGCTGGCAAATGTCACCGGCACATCTCTCAGGCCCAGATCCCGCTTTGAGCTTTTAAGTGGGTATGTGTTCAGGGCCTTGACCCCAAGAGGCATCTTCTCAATGTCTGCAGAGTCTCGTATGCATCCATTGATGATGATGCCCTGCATGCCATCAACAGCAGAATGTTGACTGGGAGTACAAGGTGCTGATTGTGCAGCTTAAAGCTACCTTGGGTAGTTTTGAGCACACAGCGTTGAAGCTGACGCCACAGTTGTGACATGCTAGGCTCAGAAGCTTACACTCCAGCCATTCTTGTGCGCCATTTCTGCAATATTGTCACCAAGCAGGGCACATCGCAACGATCCTCCTCCATCTACAATAAGTACACGACCCTTCCCATCCTCCTCCAGCGCCTGCAGCATGCATCACCTCATGACAGCAGAGCCACCCCAGAGCTTGCACCTGTCAGGCACTGATGTATGTGAAGGCCCCAAAACTTATCTCTCGACTTTTGACTGACCTTTCGGACCAGGGGATTGTTCTCAAAACACTTGACAGTAGCTGCCTGTCCTTTGAATCTGCTGTTGCCACCATAGTTGCGGAAGATTGGGTCCATGATCTGTACATTCCTCTGGTTGACGATGTCAACGGGATCTGTGATGAACGTGTCACACAAATCAGCTGTCGCCCCACGCGCAGCATCAGGCGGCGGTGTCTGACTGGACATGCGATTCCGGCCGACAAGAAGCAAACGTAACGCCAAAGACGATCTTGATCCTGCACTGCCCTGTTTTAACATAGCAATGCAGCGGGCATTCAGGAAGCCAAGCATGCTATTTCATCAAGCGCAGGCCATGCAGCATGCGCTCGCTGATGTCGCTCGGCCCTCTGAGTTGCCTCGTTTGCCCAAAACTTCTGTCACGCTGCAAAGTAAATGCGAAGACGAAACAGCGAAACAAGCCGAACCAAAATGTCATCGCCAACTTGAACTCAAGCATTGACAGCATCGGATAATGTGTATCGCTGGACATCGTATTCTTATGGTAAGAGCACACTGGACGAAACCCAGCAGGCTGTTGTAGCTCCGCTTGCGGTACCTTGACCCTTGGCTGCGTCACAGCTGCATAGACTCAGACATTTGCCGGAGGAGCTTAGCTGGTAACTTGCCGTGCAAACACAGTTCATTGCTCAGGATGCCAGAGACATCAGCACCTGTGCAGAACCCTCTGTTGAAAGCAAGCAAGGATGTACTTGCCGGAACTTGCGGTGCGTCTGCTTGGTCAACGCATGCACCGGGACAGGTTATCCCGACCGCGGCATAACATCTACTGCTTGCTTGCAGGTGGTATCGTGGTGACATTCGTAGGTCATCCGTTCGACACTGTCAAAGTCCGGCTTCAAACACAAGATTCTGCCAAGCCAATCTATTGTGAGTGCCGATGCTCCACGTGTGATTTGTGTGATCTGAATGGTAACCTCAGCTGCTTGTGAAGGCACTGTTTGACATGCAGCTGGAGCCATCGACTGTGCCAGAAAGACCGTCCAATGGGAGGGTCTGAAGGGTTTGTACAAAGTAGGGCTCATTCTCTGAGCCGGCCTCTCTATGTGCAGATAGATAGTCAGCCATACTAGGCTCAAGACATTGCATCCACGCAATAGCCAGTATGAAGGCTGACATGTATATTTTGAAGACTGTTGTGTGCTGCTGGTAGGGTGTCACATCACCATTGGCAGGGCAGATGCTGTTCAGATCTGTCATGTTTGGAGCGTTTGGCCAGACTAAGACATGGCTTGCCACCCGCACAGACGGCACTTTACGGCCTCTGACAAATGCAGATTACTACAAGGTATGCAGAAAATCATATTGCCTTTGGCCCCTTACTGTGTGCTTGTGAGCCCTGTCAACCTTGGAAATCAGCAACTCTTTTGGTTGAAAGCACGTCACTCACTGCACAGGCAGGTGCTGTGACAGGAACCATTGCAGCCTTTGTGGAAGGTCCAATTGACTTCTACAAGTCACAGATCCAGGTTCAGATCATCCGATCAAGGGCTGATCCCAACTACAAACGTACGCATGCCTGCTAGCTTGTAACACACTGTTCACTTTGACACTGCATAGCCATTCAGTGTTACTTCGTCATTGTGCTTGGTGACTTGATCAATGCGACCAATGCACTCCATGCATCATTCCATTAGTGGCAAGCAGAGCTTACAGCACCTTTGTATTGATGGCGTGAAGGCCACTGCATGAATCCTGGCCCTTGCGTCGCAAAGCCCGCTGTGCCATCATGCGACACTGCAAACTAGGAACAATGTACAGTGCAGCTGCGAACACAAAGCACTTAATGGTTTGTGACATTCAAGCATGCTCACCTGATCCTGCAATGTACAGCTGCCTACACAACAGTCTATGACTGTGTGAAAGCCACCATCCGCACCAATGGCTTCAAGGGCCCTTTCCAAGGGCTAGGGGCTACATTGGTCAGAAACGCCCCAGCCAATTCAGTATACCTAGGCAGCTTTGAGGTGATGAAGGATCAGATGGCAGCCTACAGGAACTGCAAGAAAACGGAGTTGCCAGCTGCTTGGGTCATCACAGCAGGAGGGCTGGGCGGTTTGCTGTACTGGTTGGCCATATACCCTGTGGATGTCATCAAGTCTGCCATGGCAACAGACAGCATTGAGCCAAGCAAGCGCAAGTACCCAGACATGGCTACAACATACAAGGTGGGCAGAACTGCTCATACTGTTATGTCCTTTGCGTGCATTTGTGATCATGCAGTTTTGGGACAGTATCAAGGAAAAGACAGGCTTGGGCACCTGGTCATGCTTGCATACTGCCTGTGCATTGCATGTATTTCAGGGCAGAACGCTCAGAAAAAATACAAGGGTCCCTACAGCAGATGGACTGCTTCCTGCTTTCATCGCTGAATCGTTTGAGGGCAATGGTTTGCTATCTTGTCTGGCAGCCAGCTCCACCAAGCATATCTGCTTTGCTCATCTCTAGTTGAACCTTGCCACAGTGCTAACAGGACTCATCATTTTATTGTGCTGATGCAGACAACTCTAAGTAGACAGTTGTGTATGCACCCGTGCACAGTATCAGCAGAGACTTACTACTGAGCCATACATTGTAGCCTTGATCAACACTGACATGTCATGTTGCGATGTGTGATGCAGAAGCTGATGGCAGATGGCGGGCCGAGCCGATTCTACAGAGGCTTCACTCCTTGTTTGGCAAGAGCCATGCCAGCAAATGGTGTTATGCTGTACACAGTTGACAAAGTCACAGCCATGTTGAACAAGTGAGGTCAGAGGAGAGAGTTGTACGTGTGACACGTACCTACCAGGAACGGTGACCAGGACTTTGAGAAGCTGTGCAGATTTGGTATGTGGGCACATGCCTCAGTCTCATGGCAAAGCTGATAGCTTGTCCACTGATGTAGTACATACGGATTTTGCGGTGCCATATCAGTATCATCAAGCTCAAAAAGGCTTCTGATGGTTGTGAGCTTTTTTGTTTGGGCAGACATGAGAGTAAAATACATGTTTCTGTGTTGCTTTGTGACTTCTTTGTTAGAGGGCGGGAGTATTGTCACCAGTGCTGCTTGCACTCAATACAGCAAGTCATGCAGCATTCAGCATATTTTACATTATGAGCTTTTGTGCACTGCGTGGGTATCGAAGCGCAAAGCAATGAAGCCTGGATACAAAGAAGTACAGTATGCTCTCCTAGGAGGATGCTTGCTGACCTGGCGTGCACAACAGACTGATGCACCGACCCTGCAGAGTCATCCCGCAGCTTGAAACTAATAAGAATTGACTGATGTCACCGCATGACAGTAGCTGTCAAACGAACTCTGGTCAATATCACCCTCACTCAGAATGACTATCAACCTCTGCAACTCAAGTCTTTTTGACGATACTTTGAGCAAAATTGTTCACACGCAATCTTCTGGACTGCATGCGTCGTAACGCCTGCATCTTCGAGCATGTTGCTGTCATGCTGCTCTATTTCAGCTTGCCCTGCTGCTTCAGGCCATCCCTGAAAGCAGCCAACACCAGTTCCACCTTTGCTGGCTGTGCATTGTATCCCATTAGGCCGACTCTCCACACCTTGCCAGCAGTACCACCCAAACCACCAGAAATCTCAAGACTGTATTTGTCCATGGCGTTCTTGATAACAGCGGCCCAATCCACGCCTTCAGGCACCTACAATACAAAGCATGCTTGTCACAGTAAGACACGGCTGATGTCACAGTATTGCACGGCTAATGGCAGGCCTTCAGACGTAGGACTGAAGCCAAAATTGCAAATCAAAACTTGCTGATGACAACGCTTCACGCTTGCCACTGACATGACAAACACAGGCACTAGATCAATAGAATGCTCAGTGCAACATGTACAGGCACAAGTAGCAAAGCACCAGCCACATGTTCTGCCCTTGAGTTTGACACCAAGGCAGCCGGCACGCTCCGCACAGCAGGCTCAACCAAGTGTGGTGTGCACTGCTCGACAATTGCCAGAAGCACTGTGTCTCACCGTGATGGTGTTGACAGTGACGAGGCGCTCACTGTCATTCTCCACAAAGGACTTGAGGCCCATGGACTTGAGGCCATCCCACAGCATGTGATGCATATTCTCATGTCGCTGCCACTGCTCCTTCAGCCCCTCCTCTGAGGAAATAGCGAGAGCCTCCCTCATAGCATACCTGCCATGCCAAACAGCTGAAACATTGCATATGAGTTGACATTATGTTGCAATGGAGATGGGGCAAAGCAACCTTGTTGAGCAACACTAGAGAGCTGTTGCTCAGGCTTGGCACATCACAGCACAGCATGCACCATGCCAAGCTAGAGGCTGAACGTGGCGTACTCAAAGCTGCCTGAGTAAAGTGCCAGATACTGCCTTCACTGGGGATCTTCTTCACAGCACGAGAACAACAGCTGTGCATGTACATATCTTGTGCAGTGCTGCAGACATTGTTCATGCAGCATCAGCGCCATTGCTTTGTTCTGTCACCCAGGTACGCACACGCCACAATCGTTTGTGCATTTCTTGCACCCAAAACCTTGCAGTCTAGCATTGACTCTGGTCTCAAGGGAGTTTGCCACCAGACTGTCTTACCAGGTGCTGACCATGCCAGTGTGGTGGTACCAGCGCTTGCCGAACAAACCCCAGTAGTCTCCAACCAGGTTCAGATCCAGGTTGTATGTCGCCACCTTGATTTTGCGGTTCTGAATCTTCTCAAGCGTGCGCTGATTGAGGTACAGTGGCGCAGCGCCTGCATGCAACAGTCAGCATCGACTCACGCTCCCTGCACATTTGGCCTGTACATTTGGCCTGTACATTTGGCCTGCACATTTGGCCTGCACATTTGGCCTGCACATTTGGCCTGCACACTGCCATTAGGGGAGAGGCCACATGTGATCAGACTTGTTGCATCATTATGCATCGAAACATGATTGTGATTGGGCTTGTCCCAAACGAAACAGCATGCATGTCCAACTTGGGGCTACTTGTCATTGTCCATGCTGTGACATCGCCTTAGCAAAAACGAAGCCAACACCAGTTTCAATCCATGTGGGTAACACTGTGTACTCCTGTATTTGCTGTTGATTTCGCTGACGGTAACAACACCATGTTGCTTTGCTGCTGACGACAACAACCAGAAACACTTCAAGACATTCCAATGTGAAGGCAACACAGGGAAAAAGGGATGCTGTTTCAGGTTGCTGCCTGTTGTCTCACCAGGCGGTGCGCTGAGGCACTTCTGGGAGCCGGAGTAAGAGCAGTCAATGCCCCAGGCATCAGCAAAGAATGGGACTCCTCCCAGAGAGCATACAGTGTCCACAATTAGTAGGGTTCCATTCTTCTGGCACAGCTCGCCGATGCCTTCTAGGTTCTGGTACACTCCTGTGCTGCTTTCACCCTACAGAGCTACATCACATCAGTCCACAGCAGGAAGTGCGTTTGCAAATTTGATGACGCCATGGTGGGCAGCAGGGGCAGTCCATATAGACAGCAGCTGACGCAGCATTTGGAAGTGTGCCATGTGCTGGTTCAGCAACTTTACATGTCTTCATGTTTGTTGTCAAAATGACGTAGGCAGGCAGCGGTGAGCTGCAATGAGGAGACACTGAAAATTGCATGTTGTTGCCATGTGTCAGATTTTGGTGTTGTGAAATGGCAACCATTTGCACAGGTTGGTCATGGAGTATGCCATGTGAGCTTCATTGCAAGTCATTCTGCATGTCATAAACAGGCATGTGTGACTTTCAGCAAGAAGCAGCTGTGCTGAAGCACGAGGCTGGCACACAGCACGCCAAGAGAGAACCACATGTAGCAGGCCCTCAATGGATAGCAACAAAAACACACGCAGACATCAGCAACTGTTGATGAAAAAGACGTCTCAGCTACAGGTTTGCCACAAGCACATCTGTTGCATCAGATCAGATTGCATTTTTTGCTTTTTTGAGTTGTAGACCTACCTGGCAAAGAAACAGAGCAGCTGGCTTGTTCTTTTCGATTGCTGCCTTCAGCTCTTTGTAGGAGAAACTTTTGCCAGGTGCCTGCTTCAGCTCAATCACATCACCTGCAGCAGCTCACCATACCTCACACGTACTATGCAAGCAGACTGTGCTGCACTGTTGAGCAGGATGCTGTGCTGCATGCACATTCTGTGAATTCATAAACTAAGGTCTTTTGCCAATCAATGCAGTGGTTCATTATGTTGCATCAGCATGCCAGTAATCCACATTGCAATGTGTTCTCAATCTTATGATTGACCTGATACCGCACAAGACAGCTGCGGTCCAGCAGTGATTGAGACACTGACCTCCATATCTCTCAGCAAGATCAGCCACTCGCATGCCCCAGATGCCATTGTTCCCAACAACAATCTTCTCTCCAGGCTCAATGCAGTTCGCTATGCAAGCTTCCATGCCAGCATGTCCTGTGCCACTGATCAGCAGAGTGTTGCCCAAGTCTGTCTGGAACAGGTACTTCAGTCCCTCTTGAATTTCATCCATGATCTTGAAGAAGGGGGGATGCATGTGACCCAGTAGGGGCAATGATTGGGCAGCGAGTACACGAGGGTATGCATTTGCTGGTCCTGGTCCCATCAACAATCTGGATGGCACCTACACCAGAATCACTGCCACTTAAACCAGACAGGCAGCTTGCTGCAATGAGTGGTGCTCACAGGCAGCCCATGCCAACATGGCAACCTGCCTACGAACAACCAAGGCTGTCAACGGCGCGGCAGATCGTCACTCCACCAGAAGATATTCTTTAGCTTGACGCGAGATGCAACGAGCAATTGCAATCAAAGTTTGATCGCTGCCGAGGGACATATGTGGCAAACCATAAGCTCATAAACGATTGCACAGATCCGGTACTTCTCAGTCGTCGACTTACCTGCAGAACTCCGACAGGGCCCTTGTGGTTTTCAGAAATTTCAGGCAAGCTTGCATCGAGGCCTTGCGCAGGAGCAGTGGCAGCAGCGCCGAAGGCTCTCTCCTGCGCTTTGGTCAAACCAGATAGAGCTCGCCGCCATGCTCCCACACGCAGCATGACCGAGGGTTGCAACTCGCCCTCCTCACAGACTCTTGTGTGTTTTGCTTGCGAAAGCGCAGAGTGTTCTTGTCGACAAAAGTGGATTTGGCTGTGGTCAGCGCTCATTGCTCATTGCAATTGTCGTTGGGCCCTGTACGTTCGCCGTGCGCTCTGCTGACGGATTCCGACTCAATAGCTATCAGATAAGGCCCTTGCATATGTCTCAGTTGAAAGCCTATTGATGCTCACCTTGGCATGCTCACCTTGGCATGCTCACCTAGGCCAGAATGGCCCCCGTCATCAACCTGTATTAAATGTCAAGATTTCTCCTCTGATCTGCTGGCTTGAGCCAGGCTTCTACATGCGTGCATCCATGATGTGCACATGCATGCACAGGTACATGCGCAGGTACATGTAGTCTAAACAAATTTGTCAGGGAGATTATCTCAGAGAGTCTCTGACTTGGACTCAACGGACCAACTCGTTGCTTACCAAGACCTGCACTATGTGCGTTCGAGACTACACCAGAGCTGTTGTCTAATTTATTTTGTAAAATATACAGCTCTTCCTGTAGCTATGCACATCAGTAGGAAGAGTAAAAAGCACTGATCCCAAGACAGTTTTTTGCAACTGTGCAGTGGAAAAAGAGAAGAAAAAGAAAAGATTACGCCTTTCAGCGATCATGACGGGAACCTCCTGAGGCGCCAGCCCAGAACTACTGGGCACTGGACCGGACAGGCACTGGTATGAGGCATCATGAATGTCTCTGAAACTCTTTATGCATCAAGATCTACAATCATCTTGCACAATGTAAGTTGCACAATGTAAGTTGCACAATGTAACTTGTACATAAGTTCAAGCCCTCACTCCTGTTTTGTTTAGGTTATTCAACAATGCAATACCTAGGCTCTGCAAATCAGTGCATCCTTGAGAACTTGTATCTGAGATCCAATCTATCAAGGAATGCCTAACCAATGGTCTGCAACATAAGAGCCAAGGGTTAGCACAAGAGATTACTGCAAACATTGCTTCTGTTGTGCGCATATGTGTTTTCAAGGTACATGACCAATAATATTATTGCAGAAAGGCAGGAGCACAGTCATGTGTTGCAAATGTGCTCAGGACGCTGAGACTCACAGGATCTTGATGACAACAGAGTACAGGTTGATACTCAGCATGCCATAAAAACGACAGCATCCTTCATACAAGCCCTAGAGCTTCAAGCCACACACACAGTGCGCCTATATGGGAGTCGTGCTTCTGCATGCTGAGTTGCAGCTGACTCCACAACCCACCATCAGCATATCTATTCATGAGATACCAGACAAGCTATGTCAGCATGTAATGCCCTTTTGAGTAATTCTCCGAGCGTTGAGCAGGAACTGTCAACTTTTGCTTAGACCAGCGTAGCTAAAAGCTGCTGCTCAGTATGCTTCATGTGCAAAAGCAACACCACAGAGTATTGCATACCAAACAATCATCAGGAAAACTGCTGCTTGTGGACTACCTGATGCTGCAGAGTCTGGCGCATGACTAGCTGTAACACATGCAGCCTGTGTATCTCTGTGACTGCCACCCAAATTTGGGCTGAACAACCGCACCGAAGACATAGGTGCCAAGCAGTGGGCACATAAGCTCAGGGATTGTGTGCCTGCCACCTTGGATGCGTGTTCACTCAGCTCATCGAAGCACTCTGTAGGCTTGCACAGGTATTCAAGCATCAAGCTGCAACTATGGAGATTCAACATCCAAAGTTGCGGGCAAACAGTGATCATGCACCATCAGCATAACTGATCGTCTTTCAATGCTCTGACACTGCAAGATCTGAGGCAGGGCGGCCTTAGGCCTGTGAGTCGAAGCAGCTTGCAGTCGTCAGACTGTCAGCTGGCAATGTTGCACCTCCATGGTAAAGTCTTGCTTCTAGTACATAAATCTCGCCGGATTTGCTAGCCTGTGTCATTGACCTTTCAAATGTCTTATATGTTGGACACCTGCTGTGACGGACAACAGCTGCAAAAAACTGAGGTGTATCTTGGTGACCTGCCGTTCGCTATGTCCCATACTCGCAAACCCGCTCAAGAGTCCGTGTATATCATGGTAACAGGATTCAGTCAACATTGGCAGTGCTGAAGAAGCGGAGTACTCAGCGCTGCTGACTTCCATGACCACAACCGTTTCGGGAATGACTGGGCGGGTTGCCAGTTTACAATGGGATAGCTGAGCGGTTTGTCAGCTAAATATGGGGTTACTGGGCGGGTTGCCAGTTCAATGGGAAGTGGCGTGAATGACCGGGCGGGCCTGCCGGTCAGGACCACTTAAACTTCTATTCTGTTTTGGTTAGTATACTTTTGGCAAGCCCTGCTCCGTCACCTTCGACGTCATCAGCAGAGTGTAGTCCAAATGTCTTATAGTCCGCACCAAGTGTTTTATAATTGTCTGCAAGTGTTGCAAGTTGGTCAACAGGTCTTGCAACAGGTCTTGCAAGTTGGGCAACATGAAGCTGCCAATGTGCATGGCGCAGATCAGCAATGTGTTTATACAAATACAAGCTCAAGGACAAGGATTGCGTGATCACTTGGGGGACAGAAGCTCAATTGCAGGACTGTTGAAGCTACTTGCTGTACTGAGGAAACTTGTCTTTGGGCAGATCCTTGGCATTGACAATGCTAGGCGCTTCTCCTGGAATCTTATCAAAAGGACCGTCGACAAAGGACAGCATTGACTGCGAGGTGGTTGGCTGTTGCTTCAAAACAGCAGCCACATTGCATGCTGCCAGCGTTGCCTGCAAAGCAGAGAAAGTGCTCAGAGTCACAGCTTCACATCATATGCATTGCAGCCTCACCTGCTCATGGCTATGAATCATGAGACCTTGTGCATTTACAAGCTGCGTTATGTTGCATTGACATGCAAGGAGTCACAACACCACACGAATAAATGCCCGCCAAACCAGCTAAGTCAACAGGGAAGTCACGCACTTCAAAGTGTGATATACTCACCATGCCTGCCCTTGTCCAGAAGGAAGCTGAGGCAATATGCGGCACAATGACACAATTGTCACACTCTGCCAGTCCAGGCTTCATATTGGGCTCATCTTCAAACACATCCAGTCCCACTCTGCATACGTTCATACACCATGTCAGCCACAAGAAAGTAAACATTCCTGCCTCTAGGCAATCATGGCAGGAGCTCCTGACAGTGACCAACGCTTTCAACTGCACTGGCATTGGGTCAGGGAGTGCATGACAAGCTTGAGCCTGCAGAGAGGTATCATACCGCAATGCCTTCTGCAGCAAGGACAAGCAACAAACAACCTATAGGACTGGCCCATCACTCAAGTTTGTTTTGCCACCATTCCAGCCATCTAAAACATCTCCGCAGTGTTGAAACGCGTTTTTACTGTCCCCAGGCGTTTCTGAGTTTAGATTTCCACTGTAGGATGGAAGTTTCTGTAAAAATATAGGTGTTTTGGGATTGAGAAGAGCTGGCTCTAACACAGCAGTCGAGATGAACAAGATGTAGTGCACTACAGAATATCTTGCTGCCTGCTCTTTGCATGCTGCTCTTGACCAGCCTGTTGTGCCATGCATGCGTATCTTGACCAGAGTGCTACAGTGGGGACATGACAGTCGGTATGATGCATGCCTGACCTGAAGTCAGGGCTTTTTTGCAGGTGCTTCACCAGTGCTGCCTCATCTATGACTGGTCCACGTGATGCGTTCACCAGCACGGCCCATGGCTTCATGATGCTCAGACGCTCTGAGTTGATCAAGTGCTTGGTTTCATCAGTAAGAGCACAGTGCAAACTCACTACCTGCAGTCAGATCGGTTGCTTGCTGGCCATCACTCTCAGCGGTACAGAGAGCACAGCCACCACAAACTGACTGCATGTAGAGTGTGCCTGACTGTGCTGCTTGCTAAATGTCAGTGCAACATACAGCTGCAGCATGGTGCAACTTTGCTTGTTGCTGGTAGCCTGTACGGCACAAGAAAGACTGTACTGTGTTGTGCAATGCTCCAAGTTACACATGCAGGAGAATCATGCAGGATGTACAGCTTAGAATGGGAGTGAGGGCAACATACATCAGATTCCTTGAGAACCTCCTCGACAGTTTCTAGCCTGCGGATGCTGACTGTCTCTTCCTTGGCATGCTCTAGAACCTGAACCAGCACAGTAATTTTCAGAGACAGCTCAGCAAACATGGCCGTCGCCAGTGTAAGCAGCAGCTCAGGCAGGTGGACCACAATAGGCATCTTTCTGGTTCATTCTGAGAGACCAGCATTGCGTTGTGCTTTGGGACATGTCAGTGACATGTCAGCAAAGCAGCTCAGCTGTCCCTCCAATCAGCAGGTCTGCTTCTGAGTGTCGTTTGCAGGTTGCAGCAGGAGATGATGCAGAATTCAACCTTGTTGTAGTGAGCAACATAGTCTTCAAGAAACTTGTTTGGGTAGGGATCAAAGTACACCAAATTGCACTTGTGGCCCTCCATCATCATGCGTGCATAGGCAGCTCCAATGCGGCCAGCTCCGACAATGCCAACAGTCTTGCGTTGCAGCAGGTTGCCCACAAACAGATTTGGAAGCCAGCCCTCGTATTGGCCGCCTCGCATGAACTTGTCAGCCTCTACAATACGGCGGGCTGCCGCAAAAGTAAGGGATAAGGCTAGCTCTGCTGTTGTTTCTGTCAGCACGCCTGCAGTGCACACCAGCAAAATGAGCATGCAGCACATTTCTGCAGTATTGTGCACCTTCAATCTGCATAGCATGGGCAGCAGCATTGCCTGCCATCTCAAAGCGATGAGAAATCAGCAATACATTTGTGCTCACAAGAAGGTCCAATAGGTTTGGAATGCAGGATAAAATTTTGGAATCAGAACCAAGCATGCGCAGTGCTGGCAGCAGGTGATGACAGTCTTGTGCTGTATTACATGGGCAGGTTGAGGTGGCAAATATCCTTGTGATGCAGCACAGCAGATTGCTTTCGATGTTGTTGATGTCACCTGGTGTGTTGCCGACTGCAATGCCATGTTTGTTGGCATCTGGCACAACAACATTGTTGTAGCCTACAGCATAGTTGCTGTATACAGAGCCACCTGCCTTGGACAATGCTTCAAACAGTGTGCTGTCCCATTGCTGCAATCAGCAAAAGGTTTATCATGCAAAATACTGGAATGCCTTGGTTGTCTAAAGGGTCAGGCGCTTGCAATTCAACAGATAGATGAAGACGGGAGCAAGCAGGAAGGTTGCTAGCTGTTGAAATGCCACAAACCTCTGTAAGCTGACCAAGAACTCCATGTGTTTCGTCAGCAGCTATCAAAGTTTTTATAGTGTCTTGGCTGAGAATTGTATCTGAGTGCTTGCAAATGTCCACTTGACAACCTGACTTCAGCAACATCTGAAGCCATCTGTCTCCAGGCAGATCTTTGGTCACAACAACACGAAATTTGCGTTCGCTAGTTGGAGTGTGCACCTGCAGTGACACCATTTTCTGAGCACGTACAAGCTAAGACACTAGCTTGGCAAGCTTGGCGCAACAGCGGCATATTCACGGTAGAAAAGGTTTAGACTCAAGATGATGCCACTGTGG
>JAABUP010003924.1_pt1 | contig 25416 bp, 20 predicted proteins | sample 5559201 | NCBI WGS metagenome assembly JAABUP01 (sample SAMN10711887, study PRJNA513373) | rock metagenome | isolation source: Antarctica rocks | place: Antarctica
TCCTGCCTTGATTTCGATTTTTGCGTCCATCTGTGCAGTCAAGCGTCGCTGACAACCTTGTCTCGATATCAAGTCGCGGGCTTTCCACACGCGCCGACCAAGATGGGTGGATCCGTTCCTGAGATCCGTGGTGTCAAGGCCGACCGGATTCTCGCCGAACAGTTTCGACGAGAAGTAGCAGATTTGCTTGGACGCAACACTCCGAGCTTCCCAGGCGCGCAGCCTGTCAGCTTTGCAGCACGACACATTTTCGAGCTACAAAAACAAGACTATTATGTCTGCGAAAAGTCAGACGGTATCCGCTGCCTTATGTACTTCACTGAAGGCGACGACGGTAGCGAGATCCATTATATCATTGATCGCAAGAACGATTATTACTTCGTCACTGGCCTCCATTTTCCCGTACCGAACGATCCGTCGAATCAGAATTTCCATAGAGCCACGCTCATCGATGGTGAGCTTGTTCTCGATACGTTGCCGAACGGTTCTAAAGAGCTCAAATACCTCGTCTTCGATTGCTTGATGCTGGATGGTAATAGCTTAATGCACCGTACGCTGGACAAACGCCTGGCGTACTTTCGGGACAAGGTCTACAATCCATATCGGGCTCTTTACAAAGCATATCCGGAGGAGATACAGTTTCTACCATTCATCGTTGAGTTCAAGAAGATGGAGTTCAGCTACGGCATTGAGATGATGTTCCGAGACATCCTGCCAAACCTACCGCATGGCAATGACGGGTTGATTTTCACATGCCGGAACACACCGTACAAATTCGGCACAGACGAACACATTCTCAAGTGGAAGCCTACAAACGAAAATTCGGTTGATTTTCGACTAAATCTTGAGTTTCCTCAGAAAGAGCCGGATTCGGAAGATGAAGAGGAGGGGATTACAAGTCCATACCCCGACTGGGATGCCATGCCAACGTTCAATCTATTTGTGACATATGGCCAGAACGACTACAGACTGTATGGAACCATGTATATGGAGCCGCAGGAGTGGGAGCAGATGAAGGCGCTTCGTAAACCCCTTGACGATAAAATCGTGGAGTGCTATCAGGATATGCAAAATAGATGGAGATTTCTGCGTTTCAGGGAAGATAAGAAGGAGGCAAACCATATTTCTACGGTAGAAAGTGTTATGGAGAGTATACACGACAAGGTCTCGGAGACAGATCTAATTCGGAACGCGAAGAAGACTAGGGACGAGTGGAAGAAGAGACAGGCTGCAGGTGAGGCAAAAGCGAGGCTGGAGGCTGAAGCAAGAAAGAAGGCAGCTGTAATGAGCTCGGCAAACGGGTCATCTAAAGAGACCTTGAATGGCCATGCTGGGCTGAAGAGGAAGCTCGAGGAGTGATAGTCGGTGTTCTCAATTGGGATTCGGACTTAGCATTGGAGCATTACAGCAGTATTGTTCATGGGGGATCTTGTAGCAAACATGGGCGCTGAGACGGCGTTCTTCACTAAAGCTGGCGTAACGAGGCGATAGAATCAGCTTCAACTATTACTCTAGTATCCTACCTGAGAGTCTCGTGTGTCGACAGACATCGTCGTCCGAAGTTCTACGATCTAATACTGTCTAGACTATGATCCTCCATCAAGATGCAACATCTACCTTGCCATCAGAAGACTCTCTGAACTAAGCTAAGGCTCCAAGCACTTGAGACGACAATTTCAGTGGCCCCGTATGTCAAACCTCTAGTTTTCAAATCATCTCACCTCACTTCCTTCTTCATATCTCAACCGCACAACAGGAACTCCAGCAACAACAGCGATTGCCTCCGTAGTCACCACCAGTATGGCGATCTCCAAGAGCGATGAGCACATCGAAATGAGGATTAAAAGACCTCCTGCAGACTCATTGTCCACTTACTTCGAGGAGTACGCCGATCCGAAGAGGTCCGAGGGTCCTGATGACAAGGTCTGCGAGAGCTATATCGTTGCTGGGGAGCATGATGCGCAATACTTGATCGAAGTAATACTAAGGCCTGGCTTCAAACCGTACGGTGCCAACGACGTCCTCGTCCACGTCTGGCTTGAGGGCATGCCAAGAAAGCGCTTTCACATTTCGGCCCCCAAGTCTGGTAAAGGAGGTCTGACGGACGAAAAGACCGTCCATATTGACAGATGGACGGTCGAAGAGAAAGGCGTTGAAATGGGGAAAAAGCTAGCCTTCAATCGGTTGAAGACTGGTTTGCAACATCAACTCAGATTTGGATGACAGAACTAGCTAAGGATTTGTTCTAGCTCCAGGACTCGAGAGTGGAACCACAGTTCTCGGCTTGGACCCAGTGAGCTTGGGGGTTATACGCATAGAGGTCGAGAGAACCATCTCATCATTGAAGAACGTAAAGCGGGAGCGGACAAGAATTGACAGTTTTAAAAACGGCCGAGCCGAGAATGATGTTGGAAGCCGGATTTTGGCGGACTCTCCAGATGATAACAGCCAAAGGCTCTTGATGATAGATGAGAAGCTGGGTAAACCCGAAAATGGAGGCCTTACCCACTCCACAAAGTATGCAGAGCCATTTAGTTCATGATATCTTCACTAACTTACACAATGCAGACTCGTAGACGAAGTATGTATCAGGTTGAGCAACGTTGCAACTGTTCAGACCTGTCTCTAACGAAAGTCCTAGGATTCGAGACAGAGGCGTAAGCCAAAATTGGAAGGCAAACACGCAAGGCCTGCTCATGATAGAATTGGGCCTGTCAAATTCCTCTTTAAGTACCGGACGCAAGGTATACGTACAGGCTCTTGCAGTGGAGCAGCAGGACTGACGAAGTGGCAGATGTCTTGGAGAGGCTAGGCATCGTCAAGAAACCTCCGCCGTTGATGGAGTGGGCATGGGATGATCTGAACCTGTTAGATCGACCGACAGTCTTCAAGCAACTCCAGGTATGTATACTCCGATCAGCACTCACAGCAAAGAGCGGCAAGCCTCCGGAACGCGAGCGGGAAGCTGATTCCGTCCAGAAAGACAACAAGAAGTACGACATGAAGGAATGGGAGATGAAGATTAGGGGCGGTGTTGAAGATAAGGAACCTCCAGAATGGCAGGCGTACAGCAAGATAAAGAACCGCGACAGGAAACGTCTCTTCGAGATTCTTCAGGTACAAGGAGCTTCTTAGGATCCCTAGCATTGCAATATTCAACGCTAACGGAAGTCAACGTTGTAGGAGAATAACAAAGCATACATTCGGCGAGACGGCCGTAGAGACGTTAAGTTTCAAGTCAAGCATCTGGAATATGAGCAGGGACCGGAAGGCTGGCAGGAGCACGACGATATGCATGCTATAGCCGCCAACAAACCGGACCTGGTTACCGATTGTGGCAAAGGTGCTGTTGTAACTGAACCGCCTGTTCCCAAGGAGCAGCCAACACAGACTGTCATCTCTTGCGTGGACGCGGACTCACTTCCAGCCGCTCCAGCCGAAGCCGATGTTGTGCGGAACTCAGCGAGCAGCAACCAACAAGACAAGATGCAAGCACACAAGAGATGTAGATCACCTTCCGACCCCATCATCAAGGCTGAGCCCATAGTCAAGGCCGAGCTTGTCGTCAAAGCAGAACCGTCTACAGCTACCAACAACCTTGGCACCTCTCACCAAGAACCGACCTCAAAGCGCCGCAAAATCGCAGACACTCATACCCACTCGACTAAGCCAGCAAATCGCCCAAAACTCTTCTCAACGACGATCGACATCACCGGCGACGCACCCATGGTCAAGCCAAAACCTCTCACCACCATCGACCTGACCGAAGACTTCTCCCCACTAATCCAACCCGAAGAGCCCAACAATGCAAGTACGCTCAGCACCGCAGGACGACCCCCAGTCAAGCAAGAGCTCTCTCCCACGCCTTCAACGCCAGTGAATACAGAACCTTCCCACCCGAGCAACAGCCGTCAGATGAATCCCGTTTCCGTTAAAGAAGAACCTTCGACCTCCTCTCGCACCTCGATAGACGCCGCTCCGCAGCCGAGCAGGTCGGGTCCAGGGTTTGCGATGCTGACACCCACAGAGATTGCCGAGCAGGGCGGCTGTTGATCCAGTAATGGACTCTCCGTCCAAACTCCGAGCGATCGATGCGTTGTGGGCGTGGTTCCTAGCTTCGATGACGCGTTTTCGGGACACAGAGATGAGCTGGAGCGATTGGTCTCGCTTTTGGAAGGAAGCCTCTTTCCATTCACCGATTCGGAACACAACAACTTCCGAGATGGTGCAAGCCTCCATGATATTCTATTCCATCTCGCATCTATGCTGTTGAAATGCTCAATCGTCCGCTGATTGACCAGCCAGGATAGACGTCTGCCGAAACTCGGTATGGTGTCTTTGAATATGTAATTTCTGCGGAATTGAAAACCGTCCTGTGCAGGAAGTAGGCTTACGATAGTGTCCGTCCCCTCCCACTTCCAGCCGCGACTAGATCATTATCTATCACGCCTCACCATTCAAAATGCCCTTTTCGTCGGTAAAGCCCTGCTTACCTTCCGTCCTAGCCTGGCTCGCTCTCAATTCGGAAGTATCTGTAGATCTATGTTTGTTGTTTTCGTGGGTAGATGAGATGGGCGTGGTAAGACTATCGGAGATGGTTCATGCTATATCGTCATCGCAGGTATGTCTGTTTGTTTTTTTGCTTGTTTTGTTCTGTTTCGTATGTTGGAGGTAAAGGTAGAGTAAGTAGGCTGTGGGCTTTGAATGGCTGGGGGGATGGAGGTGGAGATGGAGATGAGCCAGAGTTCGTGTGACAGAGAACACACGAAGAGAGGGTGGGGAGTGAGTGGGAATGGGGAATGGGAATGGGGATTGGTACCAGTCCAAGATGAGGATTTTTTACTTTGAGCAGTCATTCTGCTTGATGTAATCCACAAGCCCAAGTACTCGGACGGGAGGAGGCATTCATTATACGGGGCGTGATTGCGGCTGAAGAAGCAAACGTATTGTGGATTTCTCTCGCGCCTCCATTTCTGTTCTAAAGAAGCAGTGAGAGCGACAAAAAGGTACAAAAGTATGTATCGAAGCCGTCTGTTCTGGCCTACACTACAGTGAAGCTATCCAAGCCAGAAAACCGGCCATTCGCGAAACCCCTCCATCCATCCATCCATCCGTCCATGTGCGTTGCCAAGTGTAGAGAAGTACATCCAGAAACTTTTCGAAACCGTGACATGGGGCGATCGATGATGTGAATGAGGAGGCACCCAGCGCTCATTCAAATGTGAAAAATGATCCGTGGAGGAGATGATGCATTGTACATGTCAAGAAAATTTTGCCGAATCAGCCCGTTTTGAAGACTCCAGCCAATAGGATTCCAACGCCAAGTTCCTCTCAGAAGTACCTCTCAGAAGTAATAGTCGTCGCTCAGGACGGACGGAGGATGTCAGCGCTGGGTTTGTGTCAGTATGAGTCCGCGGTGATAAGATACATTCAATTCAGGTCAACTTACACGTCCCCGCCGTCCTCCACCATGCTGTTGCTGGTGCTGCTGTTGCTGTTGCGGGAAATATTGCAGCGGATACTGGTAGCCGCCCATGATTTGCCCTCCCATAAGCGGACTAAAAGGCGGTGGTGCAAATCCAGATTGTTGCAACATCGGACTCGGACTCATCTGTGGTGGTGGTACGGTATGGCCTTGCATATTCCTGAAATTATCTATAGATGGGGATGGAGTTGCGTAGCCGCCAAGACCTGCAGCAGCCATCCCAGGGTAGAAATTTCCGGGTGAAGCACCACGAGAGGAGGCAGCGAGAAGAGCTTGCTGGTATTGCAGCTGCTGAGGGTTGATTGGAGAGATTGGGTTCGGAGTGAACATTGGACTATTGAGGCCATTAAGGCCGAACTGCTCGAACGCTGCCATGGCGTTAGGATCTGCAGTGCGTGTCATGCCTGTTTGAGGATCGAACTGCTGGTGGGACATCATAGTGAGATACTGTCCGCTATATTGTCTTTCCATATTCTGCGGGGACATGGGTCCATTGCCGGCACTATGTTGAGACACTGGGCGCTGCCTTTCATGGCTCATATTGCGTCCCTGCATGGTATCACGCAAGCTTTGGTTGTCTCTATCTGCTCTTCCATTACGAGCCGACAAACCCACCTCATCCATCAAGCGCTTGTAGCCCTGGGATGGTGCTGCGTTGAGGCGGCATAGAACGTTCCGGACGTTTTGCACGACATCAGATCTTAAGTTTTCATCAAAGAAAGGCGTTGTCAAGACTTTGAAGATGAGAGTTGCGCCACATGCTTGGTCGCTGAGAATATCTTCCAGGGTTTGATCATTCTGTGAAAAGAACAAAGCTTTCAGCACTGCGTCGCGTGCTTCAGGCTCATTTCTTTGGTTGATGACCTTGAGGACTGTAAGATAGGCGACTTTGTGTGTGCAAAGGTGTACCAAATGCGGTATCAACCGAGGAGCAAGTACTGTCCGCCGGCGAGGGAAAGTGCAAGTATCCAGGAACCAGGTGAGTAGGAGAGCTCCATTGGCATTCGTCGCAAGCTGCACACTGTGTAAAGCAACAGCTGATGCCAACATTCTTTGTTGGTCTTTCGTCGCATGATGACTCTCAAGGCAGGCTCTCATAGCTCGTGCACCGAACCTTCCTTGAGCAATCTCCCACATACGGCTAAGCATCGTCTCGAAGATGAAGTTGTTCCAGGGGTACCCAAATCGAAGGCAACATTGCAAGACGTAGTTCCCGTACTGATCCAGGAACAACGCAACCGTATAAGGTCGGAGGTTATCAACAATCAAACCGATCTGGCTTGGTGTCTTCGCAACGTCGATGATCTTCTGCGCAGCCCAGGTACCATTCTTGTGCACACCGATCTCGGCCAGATGAGGAACAATCTGATCCAGCATCGACTCTTTGATGGACTCGGAGCAGTACTCGAACAGTTTCTGCACGACTGTATTGCCAAGGTAATCGGACGCTAGCTCGGCGATTTCAGGCAGCATGCCAATAGCAACCTCCTCAATCTCGGCTTGAGAGCATAGGTTGTTGTCGATTCTCTTGCGAATATCTCGTAACTTTGGTGCGTCATGTAACCTGGCATGACTTGGCTCTGGAATGGTAGGAATCTCAGCTTCAAAGTGATTGAAAGCAACAGCTTCTTTAATGCTAGCACCAATGCGCATCTGATCATCTTCGCTTGCACCAAAATCTCGAACAATCTGAAGCATCTCGGTACGCAGATCGGGAAGGTCCGGCACCAGAAGAGCAGCATCAGTACCTGGATAAAACCCATTGTTTTGACGGTGAGTATTTACCCCATTGTTGTTGTCAGTTTGACCTTTGGTGTGTGGATCTGGGCTCGGAGACGCGAAAGAGCCATTTTGTCCTGACGTTTCGTTTCCAGATACATTGGGAGCCTTTGCGTAGCCAATCCTGACAGGCCCAGCACCAGGGAAGATTTCTTTTCCGTTAAGCAACGACTTTGCCTGAATAGCACTTTCGACATGCTCAAAGTTGACGAAACCACAATTCTTGTGTACTAGGACCCGGGTAGACTCGATTGGACCGTAAATGTTGAATATAGCTTGTAAGGACGTGACTGTGGTTGAGTTCGGAATACTTCCTAGCCACAACGCTCTCGTGGGACCTTCGAGGTTGTTTTCATCCATGCCTTCCATTCTAGAACGTCCATCCAAGTTGGAGAGCTGCATTGCTTGTACCGCTTCGGGCAGACCATCGTACTCTCTCGCCTCACATGTTCGGAGATCCGACGCACTGATGCTGTTGTCAAGTCGCGAAGGTGTGGCAAGATAACTTCGCAGTGACCGCTGCGGCGGAGAATCAAGCACACCCGCTGTTCGTGCCCTGGGTCGACTGGCGGAAGCTTGGTTGGCAAAGGCTTGCACGGCGAGATTATATTGGTGAATTTGCGCCTGGGTTGCAGCCAAAGCCGCAGCGGCTGTAGCAGCTGACGGTGTCAGAGAGCCATTGTGATGCGCCGAATAACGCTCCCCCAGTTGAAGCTCTTCCTCCTCATCCTCAGCATACTTCTCCTTGGCATTGACGGAATACGACCGAAACCGGTTGAGACTCTTGTTCAAGCTAGCAAGGTCTGTGATGAACGGCTGCATAGCAGCAGTGCGTTGGCCTTCCAGTAAACTGTCCATAGTTGTTGGTCTCACAAGTGTAGCTCGACTCTGCTGGGGCGTCTCCGCCAGGCCCAGGTAATCTAGTGTTCTGACATCTGTGTCTGCCAAACCATCCTTGGAGAAAGAAGATTGGGCCGGCGAAGTCGGTCCATCCGAAGAGCGAATGCTCGTTAAAGTGCTGGCCCGTTCCCTCCCATGGCCCCAATTCGTGGAGAACAGGGATGGACCAAATGGATTTGAGGGTCCTAAGTAATTGGTTCGCTGAGGCATAGACCCGGCTCGAAGACGTGACAGCAAGGCGGAATTAGTTGCAATATGGCCGGCGTCAACGGCGGATATTGAAGGAGGCTTGAAAGGGCTGGTTGAAGGAGTTGGCCGCGAGGTCTTTGGGAGAAGGGATTGTGGTAAATTACTTCCATTAGGCAGTCCTCCAGGGGAGAATCTGGACGGAACAGTCCCAGCTCGCGCTCTACGACCAGGACTCTGGGCGCTATTATCGGAAGATAGCACGAAATCGGGAAAGCCGTCTTGACTTGGTGACTCTGGTATATTCTCACGTAGCGGGGTCGAGCCACCACTTGTCGGAGGACCCCATGGGTTTGGAGTCAACCCTTCCTGGGCTTGGATTTCTCTTGCTCTATTCCGAACCATCAGGTGTCAGCTCACAGCAACCTAGTAAGCATCCACCGGGATAGATCGGTGGCTTACCGCTTCGAGTATAATCTCCCTCCTAGTTCGTGTGAGGGGGAGCCAGCTCCCAATCTTGCATTGCTGGTTGAGAACCCAGAACTTCCCAGCCCATTTGTATTACCGAAAGGCGTTTTCACCACATTGCCCGACGGTGGCTCGATCGGGGAGGTATTTCCTGTCGAGGAACCAGATTGAGGGTTGTGGACAGAAAATTGCGGAAGGTAATTGAGATGGAGATGATGATCAGGTCTGGTTGTTGGAGCCATTATAGATTATCCAACTTCGGATGTTCTCTCTGAGAGCATGCCGGGTTCGATGAGTGGGTACGATAGTTATGAGAGAACCAAGGCCAGTTGACAGCCCAGTAATGGTATGTAAATGAAGCCTGCCGAATGCAAGTGATCCCGTTCTACAGGATATGATGTACTATCGAGTCCCTCGACGCAACCAAAAATACACTGTATCCTCGAAGCTTATCTCGCCTAGTTGTACAGATTGGCCAACTCTTTGCGGGTTGTTGCAAAGTTTGGTAATCTAGTGGCGCAATTCTTCCAGTTTTCAAGATCTGCGCAAGTACAATATGTTGTATGCGATTCGACGCCTATGAGCTTTCGTTTCAACAGTTGGATGCCAGCCGTGGATCGTACGAAGCTCCGCAGACGATGGACTGGGTCGATGGATCAAGCCTGCCACTGTCTAGGCAAGTCACCGGCAATCAAGACTTTGTACCGAGTTGCGAGAGGCGCGCAGTCAAATGTTGCGTCGACCTATTGAAATGGTGTGAAGTATCCAACAAGCAGACGTCCAAGCGATAAGGGGTTACTCGGTTGAGGCTGTGTGGTGCAGTGCGCCGAAATGTCGAACAATCACCAAGACGATAAGGTAAAACTATGGCGTGGATGCAGTTTCGTGACCTGAAGAAGGGAGGTTGGAGAAGTTCTGGAGGACGACGATTGCAAAGGTCCTTCAAGGCGGGAGAGAGGAGTGGAGACGACAGAGTGAGGATGGCGGTGGAATTGCACAAGAAGCTGCTCAGCACGCAAAGCACAGCGGGATGACCCTAACTAAAAGTAACACAGACTCGTAATAATCGGAGGTAGGGTTCAAGAACAGTGCGCGAACTCTGTGGGCCAATACTGTAGTCTTCCCTAGGTTCTGGGGTTGAGAGAGGATAGGGAGCGCTGAGAGCCTGAGAGACTTGAGACCGACGTATGTTGGTAAGGACTGATGATTAATGGGAGAAGGCACCAATCACAGCTCGTATGTAGGATTTTGCATTTCGTTTCAGGCGCTTCTGTCAGGCCGAATCGCATCCGCAACTCACCTTGGACTTAAGCACACAAATAAGTAAGGTGTGCATATCAGCTACGTAATACCGAGATCCCTTCACCAGGTGCAGCTCATAAGAGAGTGTACCATCACCAAGTGGCAGTACCAAGTAGGTAATACATACTTTAAGCTCTCCCTGAATACGCCGTGCACGAAAGTAAAATGAGAATCCAACGTACAAGTCCAATTACTCCCGTGAGCAAGGATGCTGGATGATTCCTCTGATGATACAATATTTCCAATAGGGCCACGATTCAAACACAGGACCAAGTCCAAATCTGTACAAGTACCTTGCCCTACTCAAGTAAGGGAAATCCGTGCCGCATCGATCTAGACAAAGTCTCAGCCACAGCCGGCTCGCTTGTGAAACCTATCACCGCTAGCGCTGACAAAAGAACGAAGTGTTGATGAGGTACGGTGCTACCTCAGTTCTGATGGAGAGACGCACTCCCCTTCTGTCCAGTACGTGGACCTGATGCGTTGCGGAACGTACTGATTAGCTGCGCTGCGAGGTATCGATGTATGGAACTCTTATTGTATAACGCATTACCTTTGACCCGCTACCCGCATTTGTTTTGCGACAAGACCTCGCGCTCAGTCCCGCCATCGACAACTGGGATTCCACCAACAAGACTTTGAACGGATGATACAGTTCGGAGAAGGTATTCCCGATTACGGAGTTACTTATCTCTGTCTACTTTTGCGTCAAGCACGACTCGCTATTGGCGGATACTTGCGCCGTGATCACCCAGTATGGAGGTTGATGAGGCACACGTTAACCCCGAAGAAGCGGAAGATGAGACTTCAACATCAGCATCAGAGATTGACGAGGATCGCATACCTGTCGAGTCTCTCGTGGCCGGTAGAGCGAAGCGCACCAGTGCAGGCAACCGACTTTCCACTTTACTTGATAAAGAAGCCGACGATGAGCTAGAATTGCTCTTCGCAGAGGACGAAGAAGACGTTGAGTTTGAGGGTGCCGATGGTGAAGATGCTTCAGATGTCCAGCTCGACTCATCTTCCGCCGATGACGATGATCAAGGTCCCACCAAGGGCGAGGATGATCTGGAGGGAGAGAAGGAGCTACAGAAGCAGGACAGGGCCGAACGACAAGCAAGGAAGCGGAAGGCGCAGGACTCGTTCATGAAACCGCCAGGCTTACGCAAAAAGGTCAAGGTTGATCCTACAACAACTCCAGCGGTATCTACAACGCCTGCACCGCGATCGAAGAAGAAGTCGGAGAGGGTTTCATGGATACCTACACCCGAAGAAGGTCCCACTCGCTCGTCGTCGCGGAAGCAGACGGTTCAGAACAAGGAGGTCGTCCACGCGCGGATGAAAGAAAGCGAGAAGAGGAGGCTACATCAGATCGCGGTCATGGAGGCAGCCGCCAGGAGAAAGGAAAAGTTGAAGCCGAAGGTCATGACACAGGCAGACAGGCTGGTCGAGGCAGAGAGGACGGAGCGAAAGAACAGCAAAAGTCTCAACAGGTGGGAAGAGACGGAGAAGAAGAGATCAGAGGAGCAAAAGGCACGACTGGCAGCATTGCACAACCGCCAACTGGAGGGACCGGTCATCACCTGGTGGAGTGGATTGGCGAAATGGGTCAACGGCAAGCTGGCCCATGTCGGTGGGAGGAAGATGGTAGATGAGGTGGATGGCAAAGTGGACAAGGAGCGGAAGGCAAAGAAGAATTCGATCACGGTCGCTTCATCTAAAAAGGTCACTGCTGTCCGCAGAGATGAAGATGCCATTATGATAGACTCACCTCCAGTCGAAGCGGCGCAAGTCGATGCACCGCCATCGTCCACTGCTGCAGGCAACGTGACCACCCAGCAGTTCATATTTGCACCCCCACAAGGTCCAGCCAGCTTTCTGGATGGCATACATTACTATGCTGCACTACCTCAACAAGCGCAACAGCCGCCGCAGGCTCCACCTCTGATTTATGGAGACGTACTATTACCACCTTCTCAACCTCAACCACGGACGGTGGGGTATTCCACCCGCAACCTGATCATTCTAGAGAATTTCGATCCGACCGCGGTCAGGAATCCTGAAGAACAGCGCCGTATACTATTCAAGAGGCGCATGGGCAAGATGCAGAGTAAGTCTGGCATATAGGGGTACTGATATCCTCTGCTAAAGTCAACGGTGATAGAACCCACCCATGAGCTTTGCGCGATTACTTCTTTGCCCGCCAAATTCCGCGACCCCGTAACCGGTCTCCCATACGTCAACTCATATGCGTACAAAGAGATACAGAGGCTACGAGCTGGTTGCTACCCATGGAGCGATCTGATTGGATGCTACGTGGGACGTGCAGGAGCAGCTGCAAGAGGCGTGCCAGAGAGATTCCACCGGAAGCAGAATGCTCATCTGGCAGCGGTCAACCTGGAGGCAGATGTTGCATCATAAACCTCGTAGAAAACCCTTCGAGTCCGCGCAGCGCTTGCCATGGTTGAATACAATTACAGCGGTTGTAACGGGTGAATAAGGGTCATCTACCCTTTTGGCGATGGATCGCGGCCAGATTCATAGGTCCTTGACGCACCGGCGAATAAGGTCCGCAGCTGAGCGTCGAGATCGCGACCAGATCGACTTTTCCCATGAAATTCCCATGAAAAAGCGACACCTCGCCTCAAATCTTTGCGGCGGGTCGCAGAAACTTTTACTCGAAACGGGCGCGCGTGAAGTCCGGCTACTTCTGCACATCCTCACTTGTTGCAAGTTGTTGGTCATGTGGGGAAAGCCATTGGGAAAATCCGTTACGCTGTTTCGATGCAGATGCACATGTATGGAATGTCACGTTCGGCTTCTGACCTCTTGTTATCAAGCGCAGAGCAGATGTGCCATTCAATGGCTTTCGCTGGTCGTGGTGGGGCTGCAAGCACGCACGAGCATCAAAGCTTTTACCCCTCTGAGGATGAGATGATGCACAAACGTTGTAATGCTTGCTGGAAGTGGTGTGAGATTTACTTTGTGGAGAACAAGGCATAAAGTACAAGAGCGTCTCCGGTCCAGATCGAAGCTTTCTCAGGTGTACAATATTCCCGTTCCCATCACTTTGTACTTGTACTTGTACTCTGCCTTATCCAACAAAGCGCGCTCATTCCTCGATACCGAGCCAATCTAACTTGCTTCAGTCTAGTCTGTGGTGGATTGTCGCGTACCTGATAAGCCTCCCCATTCACTTGGTTACCTTGTTGTTGACTCAGACCCGGTTGTCGACAGTCTCCGATTGTCACAACCATTTATCAACTCTATCTCCGCAGTCGGAGCGCTGCATGATCGAGAGCAGTGACGAAAGACTCCTTGCAATTGTCTCGAACATCTCATCAGCTCCGTCTGCAGCATTCCTTCAATTCCAAACTCTGCCGTACGACACTACAAACAATTACTTCGGCCTCCTGCAGCACGGGTAATAGACGGACGAATCCACGGTAAGAGGATCTTCAACCTGCGCTTGGGCAGAGGAACGCCCGGAAAGCCGACCAATTTCGAAACCTGATGCCGTTCAGAAGATCGTAGCCCCTACATACTGATCCTGGCACTGAAGAAAAAATTCTTGCGATATATGCGTCGTACCGTGGTCTTTCCTTCTTTTTAAGGCGCTGGATCTCCGTCGATATGACCACCGTGTATCACCCTCATGATCGCACCTCTCCTCCTCATGTCAAAAAGCAAGCACCGAGAGGTTACCGTCCGGCTCCGTTGACGAGGAGAGTGACTCAGGGCAGCCCTAAGGTTGGTGCTAAGAGGCTTAAAAGTCCCGAGAGAGCTGCTGAGGAAGAAGACATGGCGACTAGCTTCTTGCAATTCTGGTAAACGCCCCTATCTGCTTCCCAAAGAGGACTGTCGCATCGTTCGCTGACGTCAATGGTTGCAAAGTGCAACATGTGAAAAGCAGATCATTGTGCCGAACAATGCCATCCTCTATTGCTCAGAGAGGTAGGTAGCCGCATTCTACTACCGTCGTCCTTGCTCCTATAAGAAACGCTTCTGACTCGATCTTGACCTCCAGCTGTCGTCGAAAAGACGCTGCGAAGCCGCCATCCTACAATATCTACACCTTGACCCCATCCCCACCAAGCTCCCCGTTCTCTCTTTTTGCAATGGACGATCCACCCTCCGCCCCGCGAGACATCGTTCCTCCACGTTTACCCACAGCCCGCACCCTAAGCTCCTTTAGGATACCCTCCACGGTGCACGATGCCAAATCAGATATCGACCCAACCGAATGGAAACCCAAATTAGAGAAGCGTTCCTCGGAGGCCTTTCAATACCTTTCTCAATTCCATCGTTCCACCGGCAACTTCACTCCTACCCAACGCCCTGCTCTCCATCACCGTAGCACCACCAGTACCGGCATCACCACGCCGTCCCTATCCTACACGCCAACCACGACAGCTTCGTCCATGAGCACCGACGCTCCCTACAGCTTCTCCACGGGTCCGCTTCCTCCACGTAACCTCTCCTACTCTGCCAGCGCCAAGTCCATTGACCTCGTGACACCGCACCCACCTTTCAACAAAGCCACTACCGCCTCCAGCGTCCCTGGCTCCTTGGACGCGGAAGCCAAGCGCATGAGTATCGGTCGTGCACACACAGACGCAGCAGATGGCTTGACGTACGAGAAGAAGTGGACGCTGCCGGGTGCCTGTAGCCCTAGCACAAGCAGTCTCAAAAAGTTGCTCTACTTTGAGCATATGCAAGGGAAGAGGGGGTAATGACGGAGGCCTGTCAAAAGAGGTGCGGGTGATGGTGATGGAAGCATGAGTGCTATGGCGACGGAGGATACCAAAATCGCATCAAACGGAAAAGCAGCATCGGTTTCCTCCCGTGCGTTGGGTGGTTCACAAAAATCATCATAGCGACTGCTTTGTCATCACTAGCGGCTTCAGCTTCTGCTGTTCTCCTTGCATGCATCCTGTCGTGATAGCTTCGGCAGTACCTCAAAAGCTAGCATCCTATTCAAACCCCTTCATGAAAGAAACCTACAACGATGCGCCAGAGGTGGAGAAACCCAAGTCGTGATGCAATGTAGTTCACCGAGTCTCGCCTAGTCGCTCGCTGATGGCTGAGGCGTGTCTTGCGGCGACGGCGCACCACAGTGGAGGTGATGATGACAATACTGCCATCCTTGATCCTTGCAAGGGACGATATCGAGAAGGACTAGTCGAGGATGGAAAGCATGAAAAGGAAGAGAGGAGGTTTCGCGTGGAGTGAGTGTATACATAAGCCGTCGGGTCATTCATTCATTCATCATATCGATCGATCGATCGATCACACTGGCGAGCGAGGTGTTCAGCAAAGCCTGGCTAGGAGATGTGATCTTCGAACAAGACCCGAGTCAGAGTACTGCTGTATATTCCGCATCTGTAGAGTACTCGTACATGTCTTAGGTCGGCCCGGTGTGTGTGTGTAAGCGTAAGCGTAAGACAGCCCGCGGTAGATACGAGTGCCTCTGATTAAGATAACTGTATGTCCTGGGTTGGGTATATGTAAAGGATCGAGACTACCCCGACGTACATACTGTAGAGGACCTGAAAATAACCGACCATTCGAACTGAAGTGAGAGAGAGGGATCACCCATCCATACATACATACCCACGGTAACGCTACATTACAATCTCAGCGAGAGTCATCCATCCATTGTCAGTGTCAAGGTAGATGGATGGATGGATGGATGGACGCATCTCAAGTAGAATAGAGTACGGTGGACCGAAGCGATGGTATACGTACTGTACTGTAGTTAGGGGGAAGACTCAGCGAGAGGGTAGTTTATAGTTTATAGTTAGCCATTCATCGAGACGGTGGTCACGCATGGACGCGTTTACCAAAGACGAATGCAAATTACTTTATCCGGATCTCTTTCTGAGCGCTCTCGAAGTGCTGGGCTGGGATGATAATTGAAAGTACCATGCGGGGGGGGGGTGCTTTCCTTACGGATGTTGTTGCAAAGACGATTCAATGCAGATGGGCTCTAGCTTTGAGATTCAAGGATATCCATTAGGTCATACTGGAACGCTAGAGACAGCACAGCAGATACAGTACACCACGAGCGCCGAATATCCCATGCAGGATGTTTCCAGCTCCCAGACGTCAATGTAGCGCTCAAAGGAAGAGGATCGGTCCTTCGTAAGGGAGTAAACTCTCTACGAGGAAGTAAGCAACGCCAAAGAAGTCCCGCCGCTCGCAGCACTGCGCCAAGTCATGATACGTGATGAAGCCTGCCCAGAGTAGATAAGATCAAGGCTACCATCTCAAACAGCTAAAAGGTGTATCTGCTTCCCTGCCTTGTCAAAGGCTTGCCCTGCCTATTCGTAGCCCTCGTCTGCCGTCCTTCTTCCTCCACCACCACCTTTTTGGTAGATTTGATAGTCGGTGTCTTGATCGAGCCCGGCCGTATTGGGTCAGAGTGCAGATACCCCAGCTCTTCGAGTGCAGTGGTATTTCTCCAAGCCAAGCATCTATAATTCGTGGGCTCCACGTACGTCTTCGTCCGTGTTGAAATCCTTGTCGCTGGCTCGCCAGATTCAGACGTCTTATCTTCGTTCAAAGACATGTATTCCTTGCGTTCCTCCATATGCTTAATCATCCTTTCGCGTTGGGCTTGCAGTTCTTTGCGTAGCTTGGTCTCACGAACGCCACGATTGTCGAGCCAACCGATTAACATGTCGAGAGAGTCTGGATCATCGTAGTAGCCCCATTGGCGAGCAGTAAAAACGCTAGTGTCCCCTTCTTCGGAGATTTTGCGCTCCGGGACGGTCATTTGGTATGCTCTTCTATAATGTTTATTTTCATCTTCATTCAGCTCAATGAAGCCTTCTCTTTCCAGGTCGTCCGGGCCTTGTACCCAAATCCGTGCATTTGCATAGCCAGCTTCGGCGGTTGAGCTAGTCGGTAGACCAGCATAAGGCATAGCATTACGTTCCATCCAGTAATAGCGATTCCAGAATCGGTCTTTGCCGAGAACTCGAGTCCGCGGACAGTCTGCCTCCCTCAGGTCGTTGTCTAAGGTGGATATCTCCTCTTCGCAAGTCCGAATGATCTGTTTCTTCTCTTCAATCTTCTTTAGGACCTTGGCGAGCTGTTTAGATTGCTTTGGATGTTTCACGGCAGCCTGCGCCTTCTCCTTCTTTTCTCTCTCCTCTTCCTGTTTCCGCCTCCTCTCGGCAGCGCGGTCATTGCCACGCCGGAGTGAACGCCCCTGATTAGGTTCCTCGTCTTCACTAATCATCAATCCTTCGTCTTCGCCATCAAGACCTGTCATCTTGGAGTCATCCAATTCTTCCAGCTCCGGTATCGGAGAGGGCGACCTATCGTCCGGTTGAAGTGTCTTACGTTCCTCATGAAGAAGTCTTAGCTCTTCGGTGCTGGATCAAAGTTAGCGAGGAATATACAAGAATGGTAATATACACTCACGCAATCTTCCGATTACGCTGTTGCTCGATCTTCTCTTTGCGCAACTCCGTCATGTGGTTACTACAATCTTCCATGTAAGCTCGGATTGCTTTTGTCCCCACCGTAAGCATGCAAAGAATCTGTAAGATCTTGACCCGCAGATTGATATCTAGACAACCATATTGTAACCGAGCTGTCTCTTCAGTGGGCTCCTGGTCGAGTGGTGCAAGTTTTGCAAGAATCTCTTCGCAAGTCTTCTTGTGGCGCGGAACTCGTGAAAGCTGATGCAGCAAACCAACTATAATAGTCACCCATCTGCTCTTCTTCACATCTCGAAGTCGCAGGCGTTGCACCCAACCATAGTTTCCTAGGATCTCTCCTGCTCGGTGGACTTTGACATCTGCTGTGGAGGACCTGCTTCGGGCAGATCCAGCTTTGAGCTCAGCCACGTCGGACTTTGCGAGGCTGCTCCGAGTCGTCATCCCAGCAGGCGGAACTTCCGACTCCGGCTCAGGTGTTGGCATCGCACTGCTCTCTTCCACTGACTCTTCCGCTCCACTTTCTTCCTTCACTAAAGCAGGCAGCGGAATCTGAACCATACCATTCTGGTCCTCCCGCGAGTTCACCAACCTCTTCAATAAAGCGCAATGAATTTCGGTTATCAATTCGCACTTGATGTCATCCGAATAGATTTGCAGGGCTTCAACATAATCGTCGAACGTGAAGGAGTCCAGCTGGAATACTTCGCAGAACACGTTGAGAGTATCCCATGTCTCTAGCAAAGGACCTACAGATTCCATCAATATACCGTTGCCATCATTCTGTGACCTTTGTCCCTCAATCGGCGTATCCTGTGACAGAAATTGAAGATTTGGCCGATGTGTGCCATCACGCAGAGGCGCTACCTCAAGATCCTCGATCGGGTATTTGATAGGTGGAGGAGGAGGTGGTCTTGGAGAACCCTTGGAAGCGATCGTGTGAAATTGGGGATGGCTGTTGACCCAGTGGACATATTGTGGCTCGCCAGTTCCTGCACCGTTCTTCAAAATCCCGAGTCCGGGATTACCAGACAGTGCTCGCTGGTATTCGAGGAATTGTTCATGTTTGGTCTTCGCGAAGTCCTGCTGGGCCATCTTACTCTTGTGGCTCTTCGGTTTGAGCTCAGGCAATCGGCTCTGCGTGGCGAAGAAGGTGAGGATGTTGCCATCGTATTCGCCCTTCTTCAGCCCAATGTTCGCTTTTCTCTCGGCGAATTTGTTCTCTTTCTGCAGATGCGGCGGGATATCAGTCGCGATACGATAGTCGTGCGCTATCCTCTCTTTGACGAGCCACGGAGCTCCATTCCATGCTTCACGCGTTACCGTGTTCTTGATGAAGGATCTTAGCATCTGCTTCGTGAATGATCTCCGATCCCGCACAATGTGCTCATCGTCGACCAGAGCTTCCTCAAACGGACGATTGGTTAGGCTGACAAAGTACCGGGCAAAGGCTTTGCGTTCCAGAGTACCGTCTGGTTTGAGTAATTCAGTAAACTTTGTCTTTTCCCGGACAATACCATTGAGACGTTCACCGTTGTCGAGTATGACCGTAACAGTTTCACGCGGGTAGAAGTCCTGCTTGAATTCCTGCGGATGGTCAGCATGCCATAAGAAGTGTGGAGACTCAGGATTGCGGCATACGTCGAAAATGTGATCAACTAGGCAAGCGCCATCAGCAAGCGGACATAATAGCAGGTAGAAGCGCATGAGTACTGACCAAGATTATCTATTCGAGATATTGTCGAGAATTGTACCTTCCGTAAGATTGGCTCACGCAGGGCGTCCGGAAAGACACCGTCAACTTCCTTAGAGCCTTCCATCTATGCGTTGTAAGCTCCAACACGGGGTCATAGGAAGTAGTCAAAGTAGACCTGAGCAAGATGAGCAACGCTACATACCTCGCTCTTAAGTGCCTCAAAGAAGGTCAAACCTGAGTGACCGGTGATTTCGCAGATGAAACGTCTCTGTGGGACGTCAGTTGGTGGGTCATTCAACTGAGCGTGGTTGTGGCGGCGAACCTGTTTGTAGAAATCCGTGCTAGACAGGTTAGCCCTAGCCGAGCACGGGATCAACTAGTGCACAAGCTTACCGCTGTAGGTATTCCTCGTAGTCAGTAAATATCTCGCCCGTCTCTGGAATGTCCCAGACCTATAGAAGCCGGTCAGCAGAGTGAAGCAAGTGTTCGAGGTAGTATGACCGACTTCTTCGTCCTCATTGGGAATGTTAGGTCTAGTCAGGTATTGGACGGGTTTTCGCTTGAACAACACCTTTTGTAAATCAGTACGGCTTTCATAAATGACTTTACCAGGTCGAACCCTCACCATGGCTGGCAAGGAGTGGCCCAAAAGCTGGAAAAAGGTCGAGTATCAAATGCCTGTCACTGGCGTGCGGCTCTGCGAGCTTAATTGGGTCAGGTCAAGAACTATGGTAGTCGGTGCTTCTAGATCTCGTTACAAGGTGGACATGGATTTGTATGAAGTTGGACTCTTGTATGTTGACGGAAGGGCAAGTTGTGAAGTGAATTGTAGAGATCTGACCGAGCATGGAGGAGAAAGGCACGGTCCACATCGGGAGTAGGCGCATATCAATGGCTGCAAACTTACGTATGAGGCTCTTGACGCGTCTCAATCCCCAGTGACGTGTTTCGACGTGTTCCTGTGATGATGGGGAGCGTGTGGGGTGGGTGGTTGATGAAGTCGAAAAAGAAAATGAAAGAACGAGGAGGAAGATTGCGACCTGGGTAGAGGCAAGTACCCAGCATCTTTTCAATCTTTGAGACCCGAATGGAGCCAGGGCTCGTTAAAGTTAGCGTCTTGGCTCTTCGGGTCCCGCTAGCCGCTCCGTTCCATACTCATCCTCCCAGGATAACCTCCTACTTGCTGGCATCTCTTGACATGTTCGCCCAACACTTCACCACCTTTCTTCCACTTGTTCTGTTCGCAATTTCAAGGCGAATCTAACCATCTGTCGTTGATCGGGGTATCCTATAGACAAGTAGTGACGGACTCCAGACATGTAAACCGTCTTGGCGGAGGTCCAGTCTCCGGCCATTCCAGAGTTGATCGCAAATCGATACCAGCCAAGGACGACCTTCAAATGGTCAATATCAATTCTCTACTAGCCTCTATTGAGATAGTAACTTCCTTGAGCATTCCGCATTGATTTTTACTCGCCGTCCGGCTTGAGACTTGAATGAGATGTCTCTTAGTTCACCCCTTGGTAACGTCGCACGCGCAGCTGAGGGTGCCATGGTCCTTAACATGAGTTTCAGTCAACACCATGCGCTTCCAGTATGTTCAACTCCTCGATTGCCCTCAAACCACTTACAGTAATCTATAAGATTCTGTGGAAATTGTCTGTTCATATTGACCGTTCCGGTCTGCATGGTTGCTCCCTTTGGAACTGCTAACAGCATTTGCATTTTGTTCTACAGTACCTTATGAGTACAGAGTCAACCTCTCCAAACATCATCTATCTAAGAGCAAGGACGTTGTTCACGATGAAGTGGATCCGCGGACTCCAGAATCTGCGAGACCGGCATTTTCGAGAAAGACACGACTTGGATTATACCAGCTTGGGACCATCCTGCAATCATGCTTATGGATCCGATGCAGAGAGCTTCAGCACGGCAGTGGGGTGATTGCAATTAGCGCAACAACTTGGTTGCGCTCTTCTTTCAATTTGCTATGGTATCATAAGATGTTGCTACGAGGTGAAATATACCACCAGAAAACCCAGCCAGCTAGCTACGACTCCGACGGCAGAGTAAGAGCTTGTGAACATGAGCGGCAAGAACTCGTACTTCTTGCCAAAAACCAGCTGATGAACAAGAGCGCAATACACTATCAGGGGTATCGAAACGGTAATATAGAGTAAAGAGAAACGATCCAACAAGAACACCCTCGGTCTCGAAGACACGGGTGCTAGGCGGTCAAACACAAGTAGGAATAAGACGAGCCAGAAGATTGTGTAGACGGCCTTGACAGGAAACTCTGCAGAATTAAAAAGAAGAGGGAATAGCGAGACATGGCCTGCAACTGCTAGGGGTCGGAAGGCGCCGAGGTGGCGCCGATCTTTGAGCGCCAAAAGGCTGAATGGGATGATGACGAGCAAGATGGCCTTCTCATGCACGTGCCAGCCAAAGAGAAACGAAGCATAACCACAAAGCGTCACGGCACCGACGAAAGTCTCCCAGGTAGGCTGGAAGAAGAGCTTTATAAGACAGATCTGAAGAATGTCAGAATTAAGATGTTTCCAGCCTACTGGAGATACTAACAATCTGAAAGAACAACGTTAATATAAACGTAACTTTTGGACTGACGTCGGGTAATACAGCGAATGACGTGTTGCCAACGAGTCCTCGAGTCACGCTGTTTACCGCAGCTGAATCGACCATTACACCAAATCGAGGAGCCACTGCACAAGATCAGTCAAATGTTCAGACCATGAAGTGCACGGGGATGGGTGTACCATATATCAGCAGCCTGTCAGTGAATGCGTACATGGCCCAAAAATTCGGTGCCCAGTATGCATGACAAAGGCCTCTGGAGAAGGGAAATAACCGGCTCAAGAGCTGCACAGTCTGACCCCAGTAGAGAAAAGGCCCAAATGCTGTGCCAAGTACTGTCGAAATCCCGACGCCAAGCTTGAGAGCGCTCGGTACACGTACGTGTAGGACGGACTTCGAGCCAAGACAGTACGCCCTTAGTAGGTACACACAATATGCAGGCGCAAGATAAAGGTATATATGCTTCAGACATAACAGAGCTGCGAAGAGGAGACCACTTAGGAGGAGCGAATGCTGTTTCCGAGCTAGGACCATGGACAGGATGAGGATGCCGTACAAGAAGCCGTTATATTGAAAGTGGATATGATCGATGATCAAAAGACCGGGAGAGAGGAGGATGGACAAGGCCGCTGCATGCGCGAGCTGCTTGTTGGCTGAAGGAGATGTCTTAACAAAGCTAGAAGCATTCTGTCAATTTTGGCCACGTACTCGTCGTACAAGAGAGATCATACAGATACAGCGCATACGCGAGCACACCCTCAGTAACTATCACTGTGGCCCTTTGAAAGTATACAGCCTGCCAACTAGCATAGCCAATATTTCTAACATCGAGCATCGCATGGTCGGCATACTGAGCGGCTTGCGAAAGAAGCCATTCAAAGTAGGCGAAATAGGGTGGGTAATCAAGAGTCCATTCCGACGTTCTCTGCATGAACTCCAATTAGTACGTATCTTTGGTATCTATGAGGACTTGAAGGCTCCGCTTACCTCATAGTACCACTGCTTGGCAGGCAGAGAATGTGTGATTGCAAGCCAGTTGCGGTGCACCTCAAAATCGGTCGATTTGCTGCCATTGATTGTCAGCTCTTAACGATCAGCATTGCGAACGCGGTCTCCGCCTTACGCACTATGCCGGGAACAAGAGAACCTTGAGCGCAGCCGCAACAACTGCACACTGTGCTATGGAAGGATGAAGATCCGCCATTGAAACATCGCTATATGCATTGCATCCGAGATCTACAAGTCTGGAGCTGAGCTCTCCCACCAAAAGTTCGCTTGAGGTCTCACGTCGCGCTACCGAATCTGGGGAAACCTTAAATCTCGAAAGCACGTGCAGGAAGTTCCCTTTTGGCCAGGTTGCAGCTTTGAGGCGCAAGTCCATTCCTCTATGGATTTCTCTGATGTAGGAGTAAGGCACGCCGTTGCCTTTAACAGTCTGAACATTAAGCATTCTGTTGAATTCTCGCCCTCTACCGTCTCCGTTGCGAAGGAAGTGCGATATTGTGTCGTCGCTGTCGTTGTAGGATTGACAGCGGCTAGCATTGTTAAAAGTGTCCTCGATTACAGGAGAACGCAACGATAAACGCGCCGCGTTTGACGATAACTGCATCTTCATAACTCTTTTCGCATACATCTAATCAGTACTTCGTTGCCAGAATCTCCTCAATTCTACATCTAGCCTTCCCTGTGTTTGTAGCACGGCATCCGAAGCCTCCAGTCGTACCTGTGCGCAGCATCCTCCACTTCACTGAGGCTCTGCTTTGCTTGGAGCTAGTCGCAACATCCTCCAGTATGTGGCTTGCAACATTGCTGGCCTTTGCTGTCGCCAATGTTCAGGCCCAGTACGTGGTCGAGAGCGCGAGCTTCGGCCATGGCTCAAGGTGCGGTGCAACGGCCCTGAATGGTGCCTCTTGCGCAGGAGGCTGACGTAGGATAGATCTAGCATATCTCCCAATTCTTTTGGAATACCAGGATGGCATATATCAGGAGAGGGACACGTCCCACAACTGGTAGGTCAGCCAAATTGTCCTTGTCGAAAAGAAAAGTCGGCGCTGACGCTGCAGAAGATGTCAGACAAGGTCGTCTTGACACCACCATATCCCGGAAACAGAAGAGGGGCGATATGGGCAGATAACAAGTAGTAGACTAGCAAGGCCTGTCCAAATTAAAGAATACTGATACTCGGTTTAGAATAATACAAACAGAGTGGACTGCAGACTTTGAATTTCGAGCGACAGGTCCAGAACGAGGCGGTGGCAATTTGCAAATATGGTATACAAGAGAAGGACAGGCGCATGTGGGAACATCGAGCATTTACACGGTGGGAAAGTTTGATGGCTTAGTTTTGGTGGTGGATACTCATGGCGGAAGGGTACGTCGATCGACTGCATGGAAGGATGAGCTTACGTTGCTGACAGTCAAGTGCAGGGTGGAGGCATTCGAGGCTTCTTGAACGACGGCAACACGGAGTATAAGAATCATCACAACGTTGACTCGCTGGCGTTTGGGCACTGCGACTATCCATATCGCAACCTTGGCCGTCCATCGCGCATACAAATAAAGCAACAACGAGACTCCTTCGAAGTCGCTGTAGATGGAAGGTCATGTTTCAAGAGTGATAAGGTCAGTGAGGTATTCCCATTCTTTGCCTCAATTTATGACTGATGGTTGGTATAGATCAAGCTTCCGCCCGAATACTACTTTGGCATTTCAGCTGCTTCCGCTGAGACACCGGACTCCTTCGAAGTCTACAAGTTTATCCTGTCCACATCTTCCTCCTTCGCACGGGAAGAACCCCGTCGGGACACCTCCAACAGCCCACAACAACACACAAATCAGCAGGTGGAGAATGCGCCTGCATCATCGTTCAAGCCCACTGAAGCTCAATTCACGGATCTACACAATCGTTTACAGACAATGAGCCAATCTATGGACAATCTCTTTCGACACTTGGCCACTCTCTCCGGTAACTCAGAAACGAGGCATCAGGAGCTCACGAGGAAGATGACCTCGACTGACCAGCTGAGCGCGCTAAATGGTAGATTGCAAGCTATCGAGAGAACGGTGCAAGCTATCCAGAGAGACGTAGAAGGGAAAGATTATCAAGGCCAACTCGCCAAGCTGCAGGACACACTTCGCGATACACACAGCAGTCTGATCGAGAGCCTTCCGCGAACCATGACCCAAAGTAAGAACCACCCGACCTCGAAAGCAATGAGATATCTCTAGAGACAACTTGCTAATTAATGAACAGTCGTTTCGACCAGTAGACCACGGATGGGTTTCTTTCTCTTCATCGTCATCGTTTTCCAGCTCCTGTTGGCGGCCTCGTACATCGTCTACAAACGTCGTCGCGCGAACGCACCAAAGAAGTATCTATAGAGAGTCAATGAAATCAAGATTTCCGTATCCACAGTCCCCGCTCCATCAACACTATCGCTGTATTCTGACCAAGAGTGTTCCACCGCTGAGTGTCTCCCTCCACCATCGATCTCCACTCCGACAGCATCACCGCGCGCGCCATCTCCCCCACAACCCTGCACCGCTCCCCCTTCACAGAC